>Ga0194121_10002434_pt1 | contig 29598 bp, 28 predicted proteins | sample TA2MahCa50mmetaG_FD_148609 | JGI IMG/M metagenome (GOLD analysis project Ga0194121, IMG submission 148609) | Freshwater microbial communities from Lake Tanganyika, Tanzania - TA2015020 Mahale Deep Cast 50m | ecosystem: Environmental > Aquatic > Freshwater > Lake | place: Tanzania: Lake...
AGGCTCTCGCGCACCAACGACACGATCAGCCGCGATAGGTGGTCCTTGGCCACATAGTCCTGCACGCTCGGCGGCAGAAGCTGCGCCTCGTCGATCTTCCAGGGGCGAAATTCCTTGCTCATGGACCTGCAAGGAATCAGATTCGCTAACCCTCGAAAAACGACTACTTGGACAGGCTCCTAGCCCCGCGATCCAGGGAGACGACCGATGATCCCCACCGACACCGCCTCGCGCTCGATCGCCTATACCGATAGCCTCACCGGCGAGCCCGTCGTGCTCGTGCATTGCTCGGCCGCCAGCGGTCGCGAATGGGATTCGCTCGGGACGCTCCTGAGCGGCGAGTATCGCAAGCTGGTTCCCGACCAATGGGGCTGCGGTGAGAGCCCGGCATGGATGGGGCAGTCAGCCTTCGCACTCGCGCATGAAGCGGCGCCGATCATCGCGCTGATCGAGCGCGTCGGCCAACCGGTCCATCTGATCGGCCACTCCTACGGCGGCGGCGTCGCACTGCGCATCGCGCGCGAGCATCCAGAGAAGATCAGGACCCTGACCCTGATCGAGCCCTCCTGCTTCCACATTCTGCGCAACGGCGAAGCCGAGGCCGAAGTGCTGCTCGAAGAGATCTCTGGCGTCGCCGGCCGCATCACGGCGGCCTTCATCTCCGGCGGCTACTGGAGCGGCATGGCGAGTTTCGTCGACTACTGGAACGGCGCCGGCACCTGGGAGGCGATGTCGATGAAGGCACGCCTGAAGGCGACACAACGCCTGTCGAAGGTCGTGCTCGACTTCCACGCACTGTTCGAGGAACCGGCCCGGGCCGAGGACTATGCCGGGCTCGCGATGCCGACGCTCCTCCTCGTCGGCGAGCGCTCGCCGGGACCGAGCCGGAAGATCGTCGCGATGCTGTCTGCAGCGATGCCGAATGCGCGGGTCGAGCGCATCGCCGGCGCCGGTCATATGTCGCCCTTCACCCATGCCGACGACGTCAACCGCCGCATCCTCGCCCATCTGAGTGCACAGGCGACGCCGCGAGCGATGGCGGCATAGGATGACCGTCAGCCGCCGGCGATGATCTCGCTCAAGCGCCGGCGCATCTCGCTGGCGTAGGCGGCACGGCCGAAGGCGCCCTGGGCATAGGCTTGGATCGCGCCGATGTCGCGGGCGAGCGCATCGGCCTCCATCGCGTGCACGCGGCGGATCGCCGCCTCGATCTCCTCGATCGAGCATGTCTCCAGGTAGATGCCGAGGCCGCCGGGCAGGTCGATGCCGGTGGTGCGCGAGAGGATCGGGTAGAGGCCGGCGGTCATGCAGGTGGCGCACGCGTTCGACATGCCTTCGGAGGCGCTGGGCGCGACGAAGGCGACCGAGCGGCGATGGATGCGCGCGAGCTCGGGCGAGTTGCCGCGCAGATGGCCGTGGAAGCGGATGCGCTTGTGGCGCAGCAGCTCGGACCCGTAGAGCGCAAGGAAGTCGGGTTCATCGAGCACGAGGCCGACGACGTTCAGCGTCCAGGTATCCTGGCGCGAGAAGATCTCGAGCAAGAGGTCGAGCCCCTTCAGCACCGCGCCATGGCCGAAATACCAAAGGAACTCGCGTTCCTTCGGCACCAGATCGGCGGCCGGCTTGATGTAGGCGAGCGGCGAGGCGCTGACGCGGATCGGCTCGATCTTGGCCCGGTAGCGTTCCGGGAAGGTCGAAAGCGTCTGCGCGTTGCCGATCAGGAGGCAGCGGTCGGCGGCCTCGATGCCGGCGAACATGCCCTCCTTGCCGACGGTGCGCTTCGCGGCGTAGGGGCCGGGCCGTCTTGCCTGCAAGGCGGCGATGCGCGCCGCCTCGGCCGCATCCTGGAAGTCGGGGCTCGAGCCGGTCAGCAGGCCGATCTTCACCGCCTCCTTCGGGATCGCCGCGGCGAGGCGCAGCAGCTCCGGCGGGCCGGTGAAGACAACGTCGTAGCGCTCCGGCTTGGCCGGCGCCGGCGCCTGGGTGTTGATGACGTGGAGGTCGTAGCCCAGCTCCAACAGGATGCGGCAGATCTCGCGCGACTCCCAATGGATGCTCGTCGTCCAGAAATGCTCATAACCGTCGTCGAAGACGACATGCTCGCGCAGGAAGGAGACCAGTGCCCATCTCTTGCGCGGCCGCTCAGGTGCGACGACGACGAGCAGCGCGCCCTCATTCGCGACATCGACACGGCCGATGCCGGGCCAGAGGAGCGAGCTGCGCGGCGAAGAATAGGCGCGGTAGCGCGCCGTGGTCATCGCCGCGAGATGCGGATCGGGATCGGGCGCCGCCGCGGCCGCCGCCTCATACGCTGCGACCGCCGCCTCCATGTCGCCCTTGGCCTCGGCGGTCCTGGCGCGCGCCTCGGCTTCGCGCGCGACCGCCAACCCTTCGGCCAACAGCGCTTCGAGCGCGGTCTTCGCCTCTCCCGATTCCGGCGTCAGCGCGAGCAGGGAGCGAAACGCTGCCATCGCCCCGGCACGATCGCCGGATCGCCGCCGCGCCTCTGCCTGCAGGCGATAGCGCTGCACCAGCACCGTGCGCAGGCGCACCAGCGCCGCCTCCTCCCCGACCCACGGCATCACTTGGGCAAGAAGCGCGCGCGCCTGGTCGAGCTGGTTCTGCCCGAGGTGATGCTCGATCGCGCCGGAAAAGAGACGTGCAGCCAGGGTCTGCGCGTTATGCCAATCGGCCTCGCTCGGCCAGCCGATGGCGAGGGTGCGGAGCGCACGCATCCCCGCTTGCGCCGGCTGCCCGCCTTGGGCCAGCGGACCGATCATGCGCGCCTCGGCGTCGAGCAGCTCGGCGCGCAAGCTGCCGAGATAGCCTTCGGCGAGAGGCTCCAGCGCCGCCTCGCCGATGCGCTGGCGCGCGAGACGCTTTAGGCGCTCCGCCGCCTCCGCGTGTCCGGGCGCGAGATGCAGCGCCTCGCCATAGGCGGCGGCGGCCAGGTCGATCGCGCCTTCGGCCTCGCGCGCGAGTCCCAAGCGGAACAGGCCGAGCGCCATCTGCGAAAGATTCTCGCGCGCGCCGCGATGCTCGGGATCGGCGGCGAGCGCCTTGCGGTAGCAGTCGGCGGCAGCACCGGCCTTGCCGGCGCGCTCCTCGAGGCAGCCGGCGAGATACCAGAGCTCGGCGCTCCGGGGCCAGGTCGAGGCGGCGAGGTAGAGCGCGCCTGCAGCCTCATCGAAACGCTCGGCCTTGAGGTGGATCAGCGCCTGCTGGAAGGCCTCGTAGACGCCGAGACGCACGGAAGCTCAGGCCGTCTCAGGCTTGACGCCGATGAAGTAGACCTGATCGCCGGTGCCCGAATGCTGGGTGAAACCGTGCGTCGTGATCACGCGGAAGAAGACGCCCTGGAAGCGCTGCAGGAAACCGTTGATCATCTTGCGGTCGACCTTGAGCGGATGCGCCGCGTCGTAGGTGCGCTCGGCTTCGACGATCACCTGCTCGTGGTCGTAGTAGCGGTCGTGGAACAGCACGAGGCCGCCGGGCCTCGTCATGTCCCAGATCTTCCGGAAGATCACCGGCACGTTGTAGCAGTGCTCGATGACGTTGAGCATGACAACGAGGTCGTAGCTCTCCTTCGGCTGGAACTGCTCGATCGGCAGCGCGATCAGCTCGGCCACGGGCACGACGTTGCCGTTGAGCGTCGTCAGCGTGCCTTCGCGATAGGCGCAGTGCGGATGCTTGAGGTAGCCCTCGGCCAGCGGGTCGAGCAGGGAGACGCGCTTCATCGTGCAGACCTGGCCGATGACGCGCATGTTGGTGAAGGGTACGCAGCCCAGCTCGATCGCGTTCTCGAAGGTGCGCCCCTGCAGCGCCGAGTAGCGGTCGTACATATAGGCGTGGTCGACGTTTCGATCCTCGTCCATATGGGCGCGGACGCTGAGCCAGTGATGCAGCTCGGCATCCTGCGCCAGCTTCCAGCGATCGACGGAGACGGTGCGGATGCCGGCGTCCCGCGTGAGATAGCGGCGGTCGTTGGTCTTCTCGATCAGCGCCTTCGCCGCCTCGCCGGAGATGGTCTCGAAGTCGCGGGTGACGTAGGTCCACTCGATCTCTGCCATGGGGCGAGAGTATCGGGTCTCGCTCCGGCTCCGTCCAGCCTCGCTTCCCTCGACATGGCCGTCCAGCGCTGCCAGTTTGCCTGCATGGAAACACCGGGTCCGATCGACATCCGGCTGATGCAGGGCCTGGCCCAGGAGGTGATGGCCCAGCGGCTGGATCTCGTGAACGGCGATGCGACCGTCGGCGAGCTGGCCTGGCTCTGGGCCAAGGACTACGACGCGCTCAGCCCGTTCTGGCGGCACCGGCTGTGGTTCGTCGACGGCCGGCTGGCGGCATGGGGCTGAGCCTATCTGCCCTATCGCATCCCGCGCAGCGACGGGAAGCTTCTCGAGTCCAAGGCGGCACGGCTGACCTGGCAGGTGCATCCGGACCGGCCGCAGATGCTGAGCGGCATCCTCGACTGGTACGACGAGGTCGCGGGCGATGTCGACCGCGAGCTGGCGGTGCAGTCCGCGGACGTCGAGGCGCTCGCCATCGTCGCCAAGCATGGCTACGCCTTCGATGCGGAGACCGGCTCGGACAACGGCTCCTGGGTGCAGTTCAACACGCGCGCTCTGGCCGAGGTGCCGGAGCCGGTGCTGCCGGCGGGGTTCCGGTTCCTGACCGCCGCGGAGGTCTCGCCGGCGGATGCGGTCAAGGCGCATCGCGACGCCTGGCACCCCTCCAGCTTCACCGAGGTGGCATTCGAGCGTGTCCGGCGTACCTGGCCCTATCGCGCCGATCTGCATGTGCTGGTCGCCGCACCGGACGGCACGCTGGCCGCGACCGCGATCATCTGGCTGGACGAGGCGACGCGAACCGCCGAATTCGAGCCCGTCGGCACACATCGCGACTTTCGGCGACAAGGATTGGGCACCGCGCTTCAGCTCCACGGCATGCACCGGGCAAAGGCCGCCGGCGCAACCCGTATGCTGGTCGCCTGCCTCGGTGCCCCCGCGCGCCTCGCCGCCCGCGCCCTGTATTTCGGCGTCGGCTTCCGCGAGCTGGGTCGCGACGTGCCGCAGATCAAGCAGGAGGGATGAGGCCGTCTTACCGCCGGCTGACGACCGGCGGTCTGGATCTCGGCGCGGCCTTGCCGATCCGCACGGCGGACTTAAGCGCGGCTTCGGCCTGCGCTGCGTCCTGCTCGCTGCGCGCATGGATCAGGCAGAAGGGGCGCGTCGTCCCGATCGCCTCGCCGAGGCCGGCGACCTCGGAGAGTCCGACTGCGTGATCGATGCCGTCGGTCGGAAGCCGTCGGCCGCCGCCGAGCGCGAGCACGACGCGGCCGACAGCGGCGACATCCATCTGCGTCACCACGCCCCTGCCGAGCTTAGCCGGCCGCACCACCGGCGCTTTCGGCAGATGCCTGTCCGGCCGCTCGACCAGATCGGCCGGGCCTCCCAGCGCCCTGACCATGCGCGCGAAGCGCTCCGCCGCGGCGCCGGAGTCGAGCGCACGCTTCACCTTGGCCGCGGGGTCGACGATGCCGCCGAGCTTCAGCATCTCGACCGCGAGCGTCTGCGTCACCGTGTCGAGGCGGGGCTCGCGGCGCTTGCCGGTGAGGTAGTCGATCGCCTCCCGCACTTCGAGCGCGTTGCCGGCGGTGTCGCCCAGCACTTGGTTCATGTCGGTGATCAGCGCGCGCGAATTCAGGCCCGCGGCGCGCGCGACCGAGACGATCGAGCTCGCGAGCCCCTTAGCCTCGGCGATCGAGGGCAGGAAGGCACCCGATCCCACCTTGACGTCCATGACCAGGCCGTCCGATCCCGCCGCGAGCTTCTTCGAAAGGATCGAGGCGGTGATCAGCGGCACCGACTCCACCGTCGCGGTCACATCGCGAAGCGCGTAGAGGCGGCGGTCGGCCGGCGCGATGTCGCCGGTCTGGCCGATGATGGCGCAGCCGACGCCGGAAACGGTCTTGCGGAAGAGCGCGATGTCCGGCTGGCTGGCATAGCCCGGGATCGAATCCATCTTGTCGAGCGTGCCGCCGGTGTGGCCGAGCGCACGGCCGGAGAGCATCGGCACGAACAGGCCGCACGCCGCGGCGATCGGCGCCAGCATCAGGCTGACCTTGTCGCCGACGCCGCCGGTCGAGTGCTTGTCGATCACCGGCCCCGGCAGCTTCCATGAAAGACTCCGGCCGGAATCGGCCATCGCCCGGGTCAGCGCCGCGGTCTCCCCGGGCTTCATGCCGACGAAATAGACCGCCATGGCGAAGGCGGCGATCTGGCCGTCCGAGATCGTGCCGTCGGTCAGGCCTTCGATCATGAAGCGGATGTCGCCGTCGGAGAGCGCGTAGCCGTCGCGCTTCCTGCGGACGATGTCCTGCGGAAACGGCCTCGCCATCAGCCGCCGGTCTCTTCGAGGAAGGCCGAGATCAGGTGGACGAGGCGCCTGGCGCCGCTGCGCCCCGCGGCGATCACCTCCTTGTGGTCGAGCGGCGCCTTGGAGAGGCCGGCGGCAAGGTTGGTGATGATCGACAGCCCGGCGCAGCGATATCCGGCATGGCGCGCGGCGATCACCTCCATCACGGTCGACATGCCGACGGCGTCGGCGCCGAGCCGGCGGAAGGCGCGGATCTCCGCCGGCGTCTCGTAGGAAGGGCCCGGCACGCTGAGATAGACGCCCTCCTCGATCGCGACCTTCGCCTTCTTCGCCGCCGCCTTCCAGGCACGGCGGAGCTTGGGGTCGTAGGCTTCCGTCATGTCGGGAAAGCGCGGGCCGACGCTGTCGTCGTTGGGTCCGGTCAGGGGGCTCTTGCCGGTCAGGTTGATCTGGTCGGCGATCGCCATCAGCGTGCCGGGCGGCCAATCGGCATGCAGCCCGCCCGCGGCATTGGTGACGACGAGCGTCTTCGCTCCCATCCGCCGGAAGAGGCGCAGCGGCGCAGTCATCGCATCCGTGCTGCTGCCTTCGTAGAGATGAACCCGGCCCTGCATCGCGGCGACCGGCACGCCGCCGAGCTTGCCCAGCACCAGCCGGCCGGCATGCCCAGAGATCGACGGACGCGGGAAGCCCGGAAGGTCCTTGTAGGGAATGGCAACGGCACCCTCGACCGCATCGGCGACGGGGCCCAGGCCGCTGCCGAGGATCAGCACGGCCCTGGGCTTGATTCTGAGCGCGCGCTTGGCAATCACCGCCGCCGCGTCCGCCTCGTCGGCGGGTCGACCGCCGAGATGATCGGGGCCGAAGGAGAGCGGCAGAAGCTTGCCGAGCGTCACCGTCCGCTTGACGGCGCCGTCGAGGCAGAGGCGGATCTTCACCTCATCGCCGGCGAATTCGCGCAAGCGCTGCCGGCAGCCGCCGCAGGGCGTGCAGAGCAGATTGCCGGTGCCGATCACCGCGACCTCGACGATGCGCGTCTCCCCCGCCGCGATCATCTGCGCGATCGCCGAGGTCTCGGCGCAATTGCCTTGCGGATAGGCTGCGTTCTCGACATTGGCACCGACATAGATGGCGCCGGAAGCGGCGCGGATGGCGCAGCCGACCTTGTACCTCGAGTAGGGCGCGTAGGCGCGCTCGCGGACGGCGCGCGCGGCGCGAAACAGATCCTGGCTCATCTTTCCTTCAGATACGGGATGCCGCTCGCCTTAGGCGCAACGGACTTGCCGACGAAGCCCGCCAGCAGCAGGACCGTGAGCACATAGGGCAGCGCCTGGATGAGCTGGACGGGGATCGCGCCGATGCCGGGAACGGGCACGCCCTGGAGGCGGATCTGCACGGCGTCGGCGAAGGCGAAGAGCAGGCAGGCGAGCAAGGTAGGCACGGGTTTCCACTTGCCGAAGATGAGCGCCGCGAGCGCGAGATAGCCCTTGCCCGCGGTCATGTCGCGAATGAAGCCGGCATTGTGGGCGGTCGAGAGATAGGCACCGGCGACGCCGCACAATAGCCCGGCGAGGATGAGCGCCCGATAGCGAAGCCGCGAAACCGAGACGCCGGCGGTGTCGACCGCTTCCGGATTCTCGCCGACCGCGCGCAGGCGCAGCCCGAAGGAGGTGCGATAGACGACGAAAGCAACGAGCGGAACCGCGACCGCCGCGGCATAGACCAGGATGTTGTGGCCGGAGATCACCTGCGCGTAGAGCGGGCCCAGCACCGGTACCTTGGCGACGGCTTGCGCGAAAGGCAGCTCGATCGGGCCGAAGCGCGCCTGCTGCGCCAGCATCGGCGTCTGCCCCGACTGCCGGAACCAGGCGTTGGCCAGCACCGGGCAGAGGCCCGCGACCATGATGTTGAGCGCCATGCCGGAGACGACCTGGTTGCCGTGATGGGTGATCGAGGCGAAGCCGTGGATCAGCGAAAGCGCGGTCGAGGCGGCGAGCGCAGCGAGCAGGCCCAGCCACGCCGATCCGGTGACCGCGGCCGTGGCGGCAGCCGCGAAGGCCGCACCCAGCATCTTTCCTTCGAGGCCGATATCGACGATGCCGGAGCGCTCGGCGAAGAGACCGGCCAGCGCCGCCAGCACCAGCGGCGTCGCCACGCGCAAGGTGGCGGAGGCCATGGTCGCGATGAGGAGAAGGGTGTCTTCCATCTCAGCGAGACTTGCCCTTGTGTCCCCTCTCCCGCTTCCCTTCGGAACCCTCTCCCGGCGAAGCCGGGGGAGGGCAGGGTGGGGGCCGCCCCGCATCGTGGGGCGGTGGCTGACGGACAAGCACCATATTGGCCATCCGCCCTCGCTCCGCTCGGGCCCCCACCCCAGCCCTCCCCCGGCTTCGCCGGGAGAGGGAGCACAAGGCGGAAGAGGGTTCCGGAAGAGCGGCGGTGGCGATGATCGTCTTCATCACGCCTTCGCCGGCAGCGGCTTGGCGAAGAGGCGTTCGAGCTGCGGGCGGAACAAATGCTCCAGCGCACCGCAGAACAGGATCACCAGGCCCTGGATGACGACGACCATCTCTTTCGAGAGCTGCGGCATCGAGAAGGCGAGCTCGGAGCCGCCCTGGTAGAGCGCGCCGAACAGGAGGGCAGCCAGGCAGATGCCGAAGGGATGGTTGCGCCCCATCAGCGCGACCGCGATGCCGACGAAGCCGACACCGCCGGTGAAGTTGAGCAGCAAGCGATGCTGCACGCCCATGATCTCGTTCAAGCCGACAAGGCCGGCTAGGCCTCCGGAGATCGCCATGGCGAGGATGATGTGGCGGTCCGGCGAGATGCCGGAATAGACCGCGGCGCGCTCGCTCTTGCCGACGACGCGCAGCTCGTATCCCAGATGCGTGTACCAGATGAACACCCAGACGGCGGCCGCCGCGATCAGCGCCACGAGGAAGGAGAGGTTGAGCGGCGACGCCGCGATCTCGATACCGACCGAGCCCAACATCTGCTTCGCCGTCGGCAGGAAGGTCGAGGGATCGAAGCCGCGCGATTCCGGCGATTGCTGGCCGGGGACGATCAGCACATAGACCATGATGTAGGTCATCAGCGCCGAGGCGATGAAGTTGAACATGATCGTGGTGATGACCACATGGCTGCCGCGCTTGGCCTGCAGCCAGCCCGGGACATAGGCCCAGCCGGCGCCGAAGGCGGCGCCGAAGACGATCGCCAGGAGGAAGATCAGCGGAAACGGCAGGATGCCGCCGAGCCAGAGACACGCGATGCCGACGCCCAAGCCCCCGATATAAGCCTGGCCCTCGCCGCCGATGTTGAACAGCCCGGCATGAAAGGCGACCGCGACCGCGAGCCCCGTGAAGATGAAGTTGGTCGTGTAGTAGAGCGTGTAGCCGATCGCCTCGCCATAGCCGAAGGAGCCGGTGACCAGCACCTCGAGCGCCTTGAGCGGGCTCTGGCCGACCGCGGCGACGACGATGCCGGAGACGATCAGCGCGGCGACAAGATTGACCAGCGGCACCAGCGCGAGGTCCACCCAGCGCGGCGCCTTGCCGAGGCCGGCGGTCATGGGTGGGCCTCGCCTCGAAGGCCCTCTCCCGTGCGAAGCACAGGAGAGGGTTCCGAAAGGAAGGCGTCGCGGAGCATCACGCCGCCTCCGCGATCCCGGCCATCATCAGGCCGAGCTGGCGTTCGGTGGCGGTTTCGGGCGAGACCTCGCCGATGATGCGGCCGTCGAACATGACGAGGATCCGGTCGGAGAGCGCCATGATCTCGTCGAGCTCGACCGAGACGACGAGGACCGCCTTACCCGCATCGCGCATGGCGATCAGGCGCTTGTGGATGAACTCGATGGCGCCGATGTCGACGCCCCTGGTCGGCTGGCCGACCAGAAGGAGATCCGGCGCGTGCTCCATCTCGCGTGCGACCACGAGCTTCTGCTGGTTGCCGCCGGAGAAGGAGAGCGCCTCGAGCAGCGGATTGTCGGGACGAACGTCGTAGCCCTTCATCCATTCGCCGCAGTAGTCGACCATGCGCGCGCGATCGAGCAGCCAGCCGCGGTGATATTGCGCCTCGTCCTGATGGCCGAGGATCGCGTTCTCGTAGGCGGCGAAGCCGGCGACCAGGCCCATCCGGTGGCGGTCCTCCGGCACATGGCCAAGGCCGAGCCGGCGGAGGATTCGTGCGGTCAGGCCCGGCCGGCGCGTCCCGACCTCGTTGCCCTTCAGGCGGATACGGCCGGAAGCGGCCGGGCGGATGCCGCCGAGGGCTTCGAGCAGCTCGGTCTGGCCATTGCCCGAGACGCCGGCGATACCGACGATCTCGCCGGCGCGGACATTGAAGGTGACGCCGCGCACGCGCGGCTTTCCCTGCTCGTCATTGACGTGCAGGTCCTCGACCTCGAGCACGACGGCGCCGGGAGCCGCCCGTGCCTTGTCGCCGCCGAGCTTGACCTTGCGGCCGACCATGAGCTCGGCGAGCTCTTCCTTGGAGGTGTTCTGCGTCGGGAGATCGGCGACGACGGCGCCGCGCCGCATGACGGTGACGCGGTCGGTCACATCCATGATCTCGCGGAGCTTATGCGTGATCAGGATGACGGTCTTGCCCTGGTCGCGCAGAACGCGCAGGAACTGGAAGAGCCTGTCCGCCTCCTGCGGCGTCAGCACGCCGGTCGGCTCGTCGAGGATCAGCGTCTCGGCACCGCGATAGAGCGCCTTCAGGATCTCGACCCGCTGCTGGATGCCGACCGGAAGATCCTCGACCAGCGCGTCGGGATCGACCTCGAGCCCGTAGTCGCGGCCGAGCCGCTCGAGCTCGGCCCGCGCCTTGTCGCGGCCCTCGGCGAGCAGTGTGCCGCCTTCGGCGCCGAGCAGCACGTTCTCCAGGATCGTGAAAGGCTCGACCAGCATGAAGTGCTGATGGACCATGCCGACGCCCAAGGCCAGCGCATCGGAGGGGCGATGGATGTCGGCCGCCTTGCCGTCGATAAGGATTTCGCCGCGGTCGGCGCGGTGATAGCCGTAGAGGATGTTCATCAGGGTCGACTTGCCGGCGCCGTTCTCGCCGACGATGCCGTGGATCGAGCCCTTGGCGACGCGGAGCGTCACATCGCGGTTGGCGTGAACCGGGCCGAACCACTTGTCGATACCGATGGCCTCGATCGCCCATCGCCCCCCTTGCGGGGGAGCGATGGCGCTATCGAGAGCAAGGGCCGCCGTCACTTCGCGGTGACGTCGGTTACCTTGATCTTGCCGGCGATGATGTCCGCCTTCGCCGCATCCAGCTTCGCACGCATGTCGGCGGTGACGAGCTTGTCGTTGTTGGCATCGAGCGCGTAGCCGACGCCGTCTTCCTTGAGGCCGAGCGACTGCACGCCCGGCTTCCAGGCGTTGGTCTGCGCCGACTTGAAGGCGTTGTAGACGGCGACGTCGACGCGCTTGATCATCGAGGTCAGGACCGAGCCCGGATGCAGATGGTTCTGGTTGGAGTCGACGCCGATCGAGAGCTTGCCGGCATCCTTCGCCGCCTGCAGCACGCCGAGACCGGTGGCGCCGGCGGCGGCGTAGATGACGTCGGCGCCGCTGGCGAACTGGCTGCGCGCGAGCTCGCCGCCCTTGGTCGGGTCGTTCCAGGCGGCCGGCGTCGTGCCGGTCATGTTCATCAGCACCTGGACCGACTTGTTCACATGCTGAGCGCCTTCCTCGTAGCCCTTGTGGAACTTGCGGATCAGCGGGATGTCCATGCCGCCGACGAATCCTACCTTGTTGGTCTTGGAGGCCATCGCCGCCGCCATGCCGACGAGGAACGAGCCTTCATGCTCGCGGAAGACGACCGACTGCACGTTCGGCCGGTCCACGACGGAGTCGATGATCACGAACTTGGTGTTGGGAAACTCCTTGGACACAGCCTCGAGCGTGGTGCCGAAGGCGAAGCCGATGCAGACGACGATCGAGGCGCCGGCGCCGCCGCCGCCCGTGCGCGCCATGCGCTGCATCGCCTGGGTGCGCTGCGCCTCGTTGGTGACCTCGAATTCGAGATAAGCGATCCCGGTCTCCTTCTTGAAGCGCTCGGCGCCGTTATAGGCGGCCTCGTTGAAGGATTTGTCGAACTTGCCGCCCATATCGAAGATGACGGCGGGCTTGAAATTCTGCGCTGCGGCCGGCAGCGCCAGGCCGGCGGCCATCAGGCCAGCGAGTGCTAGTCTACTGAACATGCGAAAGCCTCCCACGTTGACGTTTCAGCCGGTTAACCCGTCCGATTGTCGAGGATAGCGCCCGCGCCGGAATTCACAAACCTTTCACGCGGCGCTCCCGGTAGAACACATAGAGGCCACTGGCGACGATCACGGCGGCGCCGATCGCGGTCGGGAGGTCGGGAATCTCCCCGAAGAACAGGTAGCTGAGGATCGTCACCCACAGAAGCTGGGTATAGGCGAAGGGCGCCAGCGTCGTCGCCGGAGCCAGCGCGAAGGCGCGCACCAGGCAGAAGTGGCTGGCCGTGCCGCAGAAGCCGAGCAGGGTCAAAAGGCCGGCGTCGAAGAGATTCGGCGCCACCCAGAGGAAGGGCACCGGCAGGAATCCGAGAACGCAGCCGACAATGCTCGGATAGAGCAGCGAGGTGATCGGCGGGTCGGCGTCGCGGATCAGCCGCGTTACCACCTGGTAGACCGCGTACATCGCCGCCATCAGGATCGGGATCAAGAGCGGCCACTGGAACCCGCCGAAGCCCGGCCGGACGACGATCAGCACGCCCAAGAACCCGACGAAGATCGCGGTCCAACGCCGGACGCCGACCTTCTCGCCGAGGAAGGGGATCGAGAGTGCCGTCAGGAACAGGGGCGAGACGAAGCCGATCGCCGTCGCCGTCGGCAGCGGGATGTAATAGATCGCCGCCACGAACAGGACGGTCGAGGAGTAGAGCATCACGCCGCGCAGGATCTGCTGGCCCGGTCGGCGCGAGCGGAAAGCACTCTTTCCCCCGAGCCAGGGCAACAGCGCCAGGACGGCGAGGACGCCCGAGACGTAGCGGAACCACGCGACCTCGACCGCCGGGTATCCGGCCGATAGGTATTTGGAGATCGTGTCCTGGATGGCGAAGAGCGCGACCGCGGCGCACATGATGGCGATGCCGGCGGTCGGCCGGTCGCCGGAGGCGTGAGCGGTGTCGGCGTTGGTCATGGAAACTTTCGTACCCCCTTTCCCGCGCGCCGCGCGAGGAAGGTGTACGAGATACGCGATCTCGCGAGAGTTAGCTTCCGGGGAAGGCCCTTTGCACTAAGATTTTTCCTCGCCTCGGCGGGCTCCGGCCTGTACTTCTTTCTGCAACAGTCGAGCAGGTTTGAGGTACGGCCAGAGCCATGGCGCTTGGACGCTTGGAGCCGGATCGTCCCCGTCGGTCGACGCTCGGTCGCCTCTTTCGCCTGTTGCTGGCGGTGGCGGCGATGGGCGGGATCGGCCTGTTCGCTTTCCAGCTCGGCATCGAGGACGAGCGCAGCCGCCAGGGCCGGCTTGCCGATGAGACCGCCAGGCTCGCCGAAGCCAATCGGCAGCTCGCCGAGACCGGCCAGGCGATGCGCTCTCAGCTCCAGGCGGCGCAGACGCGGCTCAGGGACCTCGAGGCCGCGGTCGGCGCCACGCCCCGGATCTCGGCGGCGGCCAAGGACCTGATGCCGGCGATCGAAAAGAAGCTGGCCGAAGGCGCCGATCCGAAGCGACTGGCCGAGGCGCTGGCGGCGATCGACAAGCCCCGCGACTGCGAGGCGCCCGAGAGCAAGCGCTTCCTGGTCAAGACCGCGCTGACCGGCGACGGGCCCAATACTTCGGTCGGATTCTCGAACGGCATCGTCACCGTCTCGGGCCAGGGGGCGACGGCGAAGAACGCCGAGGGGCGGCCCGAAGCCTGGTTCGAGCCGAACGAGCCGGTCACCATCCGGTTCACCCAGATCGGCGGCAAGAGCGTCGAGACCGCCGGCAAGCTGCCGATCCACCACACGCTCAACCTCGGCCAGAGCGAGCACCGCTTCTCAGTGATGGCATCGGCACGCGGCTTCGTGCAGGTGACCTCGGAGCGCTGCAAAATTCCGTAAGGCGCGTCAGCTCAATCGCGCGCGAGCCGCGCCGCCAGCGCCTGAAAGCGCGGCACGCGATGCAGCGGCAGGAGGGGCGGATGCTGCAAGAGAAACGGCGCCGAGGCGCAGCGCATCTCGACGCAGCGTTCGAGCGCCGCCAGCGCCGGCTCGCGCTCGCCGATGGCCATCCACTGCAGCGCCGCCTCGTAAGGTGCGCCGACGCGATCGAGGAAGCGGTTCCACTCGGCCATCGCCGCAGCATAGCCGTCGCTATCGTGCAGCCGCGCCAGCCGGTCGCCGAGTTCGCCCGCACCGGCGAGCGCAAGCCAGATTCGCCTCGCCGCCATCGCCTCGTCGAAGCGCCCGAGCTGGTCGAGCAGGAGAAGGCGGAGGAGATGCGGTCGCGACGCCTTCGAATCGGTCGCCGCCGCCTCGTCGAGCGCCGTCAGCGCCGCCTCCGGCTGCCCCGCCATCCAGTGCACCGCGCCCAGATGCTCCAGCGACCGGAGCCGCCTCGGATCGAGCCGATGCGCCCGGCCGAGCACACTCATGGCCTCGACATGCCGGCCCATCGCAGCGAGGAACCAGCCATGGGCTTCCATCGCCTCGACCGAGTTCGGGTCGAGGGCGGCGGCACGATGATAGGCGGTCCCGGCGCTCTTCCAGTCCCAGGCATGAAAGAAGTCGAGGTCGCCGAGCACGAGGAGCGCTTCGGTATTGCGGTCATCGAGCGCGAGCGCGCGTGTTGCCGCCTCGCGCGCGCGGCGCCGGTCGTCTTCGCCGCGCGCCAGCCGCGTCAGGGCCGAAGCGAGCCCGGCGTAGGCGGCGGCATAGCCCGGATCGAGCTGGATGGCCTGGCGGAACATCGCAACCGCTTCGGGTGCAAGCTCGGGCTCGGCGAGATTTCCGCGGGCTTCGATCTGCAGCGCCCAGGCTTCGGCGAGGCGCGGCGCCGGCGTTTCGAGCGCCGCTTCGTCCTCGGCCCCGAAGCGCGGCACCAGCGATCGCGCTACGCGCGCCGCCAGCCCTTGCTGCAAGCGGAACGCGCCGGGCTCGGCCTCCTCGAACCGCTCGCTCCAACGGCGCTCGCTGTTGGCGACATGCGTCAGCGTCGCGGTGATGCTGAGGCGCCCGGCCTCGCGCCGGATCGCACCGTCGAGCACGTAGTCGGCCGGCGTGCGCTCGCGCGTCGGGCGTAGGACGAGCCGCGGCTGCGCGCCGAGCTGCCGGGTCAACGCGTCAGCGAGGCCGAGACCGAGATGGCTGCCGGGATCGGCGGCGAAGGGCCGTATCGCCAGGCTTGCCGGCGGCAGCCGACGCGCCTCCGCCTCCCAGCGCTGATCGAGATAGAGCGCGACCAAGCCGAGCGCGATCAGGAGCGGGATCGCCGCCAGCGCCGGCTTGACGAAGCGATGCCACCGGGGCGGCACCTGGCGCTCCGCCACCCACCAGGCCGGCGGCAGCAGCCTTACCGGAACGGCGAGGCGGTAGCCCGACGGCACGGTCTCAATGACGTCGCCCTCCAGCGTGCGATTGAGATGCGCGACCGCGGCTGAGAGCGCGCGATCGTCGGCGCGCGCATCGCCCCAGAGCTGGGCCAGCAAAGCCGCGCGCTCGACGGTGCCGCCGCGCGCCTCGAGCAGGCGGCGCAGGATCTCGGTGGCATTGCCCTCGACCGGCACAAGCCGGCCGTCCCGCGTCAGGCTCTGCCGAACGGTGTCGAAGACGAAGGGCCCGAAGGCATAGAGCGACATGCGCTCAATTCTCGCTTTCCCCGACCCCGCCGCAAGCGCTCACGCCGCCCGCGACTTACGCCGCCCGCGACTTACGCCGCCCGCGACTTACGCCGCCCGCTCGGCGCGGCCGGTGGCAGGCCTGACCCTGCCGCGAGCGAGAGCGAGCCAGCCGGGCACCAGCTCCTTCACCTGGAAGTGCCCCGGCGTGACCGGACCCGGCAGCGCAAGGCCAAGCGGATCGGCGGGAACGAAGCCGAAAGGCCGGTAGTAGTCGGGATCGCCGGAGACGAGGCAAAGCCCGTAGCCGCTCCGCGCCGCCTGGGTCAGGCCCTTGGCGACCAGCGCCTTGCCGATGCCCTGGCCCCGCAGCGCCGGTTCGACCGCAAGCGGCCCGAGCAGCACCGCATCGGCACCGCGCTCGATCTCCACGGGCCAGAAACGCAGGCTGCCGACGATGCTGCCGCGCTTGCGCGCGACCAGCGACAGCGCCGCGAGCGGTGCCCCAAGCCTGAGCTTGTAGACGGTGCGTTCCTGCCGGTTGGCGCCGAAGGCGTGATCGAGGAGGATTTCGATGGCGGCGCCGTCTTCGGGCCGCTCGGGCTTGAGCGCGCACATAATTCAGGTCCGTTCCAAACGAGAGACAAGAGAAGCCGGCCGACGCGGCATCTGCCTCGCATACGGGACCTCGGACGACAGCTAGATAAGGAGAGGCCGTGAGCGGAGACGACAGACGCCGCGCGCTAAAGCGCGTGGTCTTGTCGTCGTCGTGAAACGATCCTGAGCGGGCTCATGGCGCGCGCAATGTGCAGTGAACGCCGAAAGAATTCAAGAGGCGACTCGTGTCCTCTCCCTGCGCAGCAGGGGGAGGGTCAGGGAGGGGCGAGCGTAGCAAGGAGGAAAGTTCTAAGCGTCGAGATCCGACCTCGCTGCGCTCGCCCCCTCCCCACCCTCCCCCGCCTTCGGCGGGAGAGGGGGCAAGATTAGTTCGTCAGCGGCCCCGAAAAACTGTCGGGCGCGGGGTCGACGACGCGGCGCTGGCGGTCGCCGATCTCGAGGATGGCGTAGCCGCGTTCGCTGCGCCCGTCGGGTAGGAAGCGGAAGAGGCCGTCGGCGCCGGCAAAGCCGGTCGGCTGGGTCAGCGCGCGGCGGCTGAAATCGGGGCGGGCCTCGATCCGGGCGAGGGTTGCGGCGAGCGCGACCAGGTCGTAGGCGAGCGTCGCCAGGCGCGGCGGCCGTTTCTGATAGGTCTTCTCGAAGGCGGCCTCGAACTCGGCGCGCGCCTCGGGCGGCGGGGCGGCGAACCAGGCGCCGCGAAGGCTGGGCTCGGCCGCGAGCGTGGGGTCGTCCCACAGCACCGTGCCGAGAATCCGTACGTTCTTGGGATCGACGTCGTAGCTGGTCAGAAGCGGCGCTACCAGCTTCAGGCGGTCGCCGCCTTCCGGCAGCAGCAGCGCATCGAAGCCGAGATCGCCCTGGCCCTGGAGGCCATCGAGGCGGCGCAGCGCCTGGCGCGAGACCTCGTCGGTCTTGCCCTCGTATTGGCGCTTCTCACTGGCGAGCGCCAGCGAGCGGCGCTCGAAATCGGCAAGCCGCCTGAGCGTCGGGCCGAGATCGACGGAGCCGGGATCGTAGTTCTCCGTCCGCGTCACCTGGACACGGCGCGTACTCGCCGTCTTCCGCAGCTCGTCGGTGACGGTGTCGCCGAAGCCGCCCCGCGGTGCCAGCGCGGCGAAGCGGCGGGAGCCTTTGGCGGCCGCGTAGCTGACGATGCGCTCGATCTGCGGGCGCGGCAAGAAGCCGAAGACGAAGACGTTGTCGCCGGCGACCGACTGGTCGTTCGAGAAGCTGACGACGTTGATATTGGCGGATCGCGCGATCGGGCCGACGGCAGCAGCCTCGGCGCCGAAGAGGGGTCCTAAGATCAGGCGGGCGCCTTGGCCGATCGCCTTCTCTGCCGCCTCGACCGCGCCGCCCGGCGTGCCGCCGGTGTCGACGGGAAGCAGGGTGAAGCGCTCGTCGGCGGCATCGAAAAGGGCAAGCTCGGCCGCCTCCAGCATCTGCTGGCCGAGCTGCGCGTCGCGGCCGGAAAGCGGCAGCAGGATTGCCACCACCGGCGTATCGCTAGCCGGCGGCGGTGTCAGCACGATCGGCTGCTGCGGCAGCGGCGCCGCCGGCTGGGTCGGGACCGGCGGCGGCAGCGCCGGGGCGGGCGCCAGCAGCGGCTGCACCGGCTGCGGCCCGCCGGCGACCGGCGGGCGCGCTTGCGGCATCGCGAAAAGGTTCGGTAGGTTGCCGTCCGTAACGCAGCCCGCGAGCAGCATCGCGAGCCCGGCCATCGCCCCGCCCATCGTCAGGAGCCTTCGTCCCGACCATGACCTCGTCCCGGGCCGATGCCGCATCGTCACCTCCATCCGAGAGCGAGGGTAGCGAAGGGCTGCCCCCCGGTAAACTCGCGCGCCCGCTCGATGCCGGCCTCTACCTGGTGGCGACGCCGATCGGCAATGCCCGCGACATCACTCTGCGCGCGCTTGATGTCCTGAAGATGGCGGACATCGTCGCCTGCGAGGACACCCGTACGACCGGAAAGCTTCTGGCCATCCACGGCGTCCGCGCCTCGCTCCTTCCCTATCACGACCACAACGCCGAAAGGCAGCGGCCGTTGCTGCTGGAACGCCTGAAGAAGGGCGAGACGGTCGCGCTGGTCTCCGATGCCGGGACGCCGCTCGTCTCCGATCCAGGCTTTAAGCTGGTGAAGGAGGCGATCGCTGCCGGTCATCGGGTCTTCCCGGTGCCGGGCGCCTCGGCGATGCTGGCGGCGCTCAGCGTCGCCGGGCTGCCGACCGACCGCTTCGCGTTCCTGGGTTTTCCGCCGCCGAAAGCCGCGGCGCGGCGGCGCTGGCTCGGCGAGGCCGCGGCGTTTCCGGGCACACTTATATTTTATGAGTCGCCGCAGCGCCTGGCGGAGTCCTTGGCCGACGCCGCCGCCGCGCTCGGCGATCGTCCGGCCGCGGTCGCGCGCGAATTGACTAAACTGTTCGAGGAGACGCGGCGCGAAAGGCTCTCGGCGCTGGCAGCGCATTACGCGGAAGCCGGCCCGCCCAAGGGCGAGGTGGCGGTCGTGGTCGGGCCGCCGGAAGAGAAGGCCGCTTCCGCCGACGATCTCGACGCGATGCTGAAGGACGCGCTCGCGCGCGGCCTCGGCGTCAAGGATGCGGCAGCGGAGGCGGCGCTGCGTCTCGGCGTCGCGCGCAAGGAGGCGTACAGCCGTGCGCTGGCCCTCGCCAAGGAAGAGTGAGGACGGCAAGGCGCGGCGGAGCCGCGGCCGGCGGGCCGAGCTCGCCGCGCTGATCTCGCTGATGGCGCGCAGCTGGCGTCCGGTCGCGCGCAACTTGAAGACGCCGGTCGGCGAGATCGATCTGGTGATGCGGCGCGGCGGCGTGCTTGCCGTGATCGAGGTCAAGACGCGCACCGACTACGCCGATGCCGCGGCGTCGATCCTGCCGGCGCAGCAGGCACGCATCCAGCGCGCGACCGAATGGCTGCTCGCCCAGTGCCCCGACCTCGCGGCGCTCACCATCCGTTTCGATGCGGTCCTCGTGCTGCCGCGCCGCTAGCCGAAGCATCTGGCGGATGCGTATTTGCGGAACTAGCCGACGCTTTCGGGTCCCCTCTACCGCGCTCCTCGTGTCCCCTGCCCCGTCTGCTGCGCAGCCAGGAGAGGGTTCCGAAGTCAGTCCTTGTGCTCGACGGGCGCGGCGATGTTCACCCAGGCGTGCTTGCGGCGCTCGTTGACGGAGTGCTTCGGCGACGGGAAGTCGCGGTCGGCGAAGCAGCCGACGGCGACCGCGGTGACGTCGGGAAATTGGTCGAGGTGCCAATGGATCGTGGTGCCGCAGGAAGGACAGAAATCGAAGGTGACCTTGAAGCCCGAGTCGGCGATGCGCGTGTACCGGCGCGCGGGGCCTTCGGCTCTCACCTTCTCCTTGGGGAAGCGCGCGGAGACGCCGAAGACGCTGCCGGTGCGCTTCTGGCATTCGAGGCAGTGGCAGACCGACACGCGCACCGGCTCGCCCTCGCAGATCGCGCGGAGCTTGCCGCAGTGGCAGGATGCCACGCGCGTCATCCGCGGCGCTCCACCGGAGCCGTGATGTCGACCCAGGCGTGGCGGCGGCTGGCATTGTAGATCGAGCGCGCGGGATGGGGCGTGTAGCCCGGATCGGCGAAGGCGCCGACGGCGACCGCAATGCCGTCGGCATAGGCCGGCATCTGCCAACAGACCGTCGAGCCGCAATGCGGGTAGAAGCGGAAGCGGATCTCATTGCCCTCGTCGCCGATGCGCACATGCTCGGTCGACTCGCCTTCGATGCTCACCTTGTCGGCGGGATAGCGGGCGGCAACGCCGAAGACGCTGCCGGTGCGGCGCTGGCAGGCATGGCAGTGACAGACCGAGACGCGCGACGGCTCGCCCTCGCAGATGACGCGAAGCCGGCCGCAGGCGCAGGTGGCGGTGCGGGTGGCCATCGCCGAGAGACTACTCCCAACGCCGTCCCTGCCGCTAAAATGCCGCGATTCGCGCCGACGATCCTCGGACGGAGAGCATTCGAATGGCAGCCCCCGGCTTTCGCCCCTTTCTGATTACGGCCGCCACCGCCGCGCTGGCCGCCTGCTCGCCGCTCGAGCTCGGCGTCGGCGCCGGGGCAGCGACCGGCGTCGCCGCGGCGCAGGAGCGCGGCCTTGGCGGCGCCGCGCGCGATACCGCGCTTTCGGTGCAGATCCAGGAGCTGTGGTTCCGCACCAACTATGAGATGTTCGGAAGGCTCTCCTGCACCGTCTCCGAGCGCCGGGCACTGCTGACCGGCAAGGTCCAGGACCCCGAGATGCGGGTCGAGGCGGTCAAGCTCGCCTGGCAGGCCGAGGGCATCGCCGAGGTCATCAATGAGATCGAGGTGGTCAACACCTCCTCGCTTGTCGACTCCGCCCGCGACTACTGGATCACCGCCCAGCTCAGGGCGCAGATCACCTTCGACAAGGACGTGCATTCGATCAACTACTCGATCGACACGGTCAACGGCACGGTCTTCCTGATGGGCATCGCGCGCAGCCAGGCCGAGCACGACCGCGTCACCAACCACGCGCGGAACCTCGCCTATGTCCGACGCGTCGTCTCCTACGTGCGCGTCAGAGCCTGAGGCGAGCGCGCCTGTCATGACCGATGACGGCATCTGGTTCGCCGCTGCGGGCACCGAGCCCGACCTGTTCGAGGCGGCACTCCGGCTCGGGCGCTGCGATCATCCGGACATCGATCTCGCGCCCTATCGCGCGCATCTCGACCAGCTCGCCCGCGAGGCCCGCGCCAGCCGCGCCGACACGGCCACCGAGCGACTGGAAGCGCTGGTCGAGACGCTCGCCGGCCGTCACGGCTATGCCGGCGACGCCGCCCATTACGACGACCTCGCCAACGCCAACCTGATCGACGTGGTCGACCGCCGCCGCGGCCTGCCGGTGGCGCTCGGCATTCTCTATATCGGCACGGCGCGCGCCGCCGGCTGGCGCATGGAGGGCCTCGCCTTCCCGCATCACTTCCTGGCGCGGATCGAAGGCGGGCAGGAGCGCGCGATCCTCGATCCCTTCGCCGGCCAGGCGATCGCCGATGCCGCCGGGCTCCGCTCGATCCTCCGCCGGCTCGGCGGCGAGACGGCCGAGCTCAAGCCCGCGCACACCCGGCCCGCCTCGGATCGCGCCATCCTGCTGCGCCTGATCAACAACCAGCGCACGCGCCTGCTGTCCGCCGGCAACAACGAGGCGGCGCTCGCCGTGGTCGAGCGCATGCTGTGGCTGGCGCCGGCCGATCCGGGCCTGGTCGCCGAGGCGGCCGAGATCGAGGTCGGCCTCGGCCGCCTCGGCGGCGCCATCCGCCGGCTCGAGCGGCTGTCCGGCCAGGTCGCCGACGCCACCCTGCAGCAGCGCATCGCCGCCGACATCAAGAGGCTGCGGACGCGGCTGAACTAGCCGGATTAACGGACCGCCCGCCGAGCCTGTATAGTGGCGGCCGCGGACGATTGCGCATGCGTTTCCGGGGAGGGCCGCACGCATGCGGGTCGCTGCTCCGTGCCGTTCCTTGCATCTCATTCCTAAGAGGGCCCGATGAGCCTGGCCGTCGCCATCCAGATGGACCCGATCGAGCCGATCGACATCGACGCGGATTCGAGCTTCGTGCTGGCGCTCGAAGCGCAGCGCCGGGGCCATGGCCTCTATCACTACCTGCCGAAGAACTTGTTCATGAAGAACGGGCGCATCTACGCCAAGGCCCGGCCGCTCAAGGTCCGTCGCGAGAAGGGCAACCATTTCACCCTGGGCTCGCCCGAGACGCTCGACCTCGCGACCATGGACGTGGTCCTGCTGCGCCAGGACCCGCCCTTCGACATGGCCTACATCACCACCACGCATCTGCTCGAGCATGTGCATCCGAAGACGCTGGTGGTGAACGATCCCGTACATGTGCGGAATGCGCCAGAGAAGCTGTTCATCACGCATTTCGAGGGCGTGCTGCCGCCGACGCTGATCACCTCCGACAAGGGTGAGATCGAGGCGTTCCGCGCCGAGCATAAGAACATCATCCTGAAGCCGCTGTTCGGCAATGGCGGCGCGGGCGTTTTCCGCATCACGCCGGACGACGAGAACCTCTCATCCCTGCTCGAGATGTTCACGCTGATGTATCGCGAGCCGATCATCGTGCAGCGCTACCTGCCCGAGGTCCGCAAGGGCGACAAGCGCATCATCCTGGTCGACGGCGAGGCCAAGGGCGCGGTCCTGCGCGTGCCGCAGAAGGGCGAGGCGCGCGCCAACCTCCATGCCGGCGCCCAGGCGGTGAAGACGACGCTGACCCGGCGCGAGCGCGAGCTTTGCGAGAAGATCGGCCCGGCGCTCAAGTCGCGCGGCCTCATCTTCGTCGGCATCGACGTGATCGGCGACTACCTGACCGAGATCAACGTCACCTCGCCGACCGGGCTGCAGCAGATCGACCGCTTCGACGGCGTCAGCCTGGAAGCCGACATCTGGAGCGCGATCGAGGCGAAGCGCTCCGCATCGGGAGCATCGCGGCCGACGTGAGCGGGCCTGCCTAAAACCATGCCATCCGACCGATCCAGACGTTGACTTCGGGCTGCATTGATCGATCGCCGACTCGGAACGATCAGCCCAAAGAGGCCAACAGCTGTTCTCTCGACGATGTAACGCCTTCGTCCGACCCGGTTGCCCGCACCTCACCACTTCACATAGTCGGGGGCGCAGAAGAAGCCGCCCTGAAACCTGGTCTCGGGGCTTGCGGGATCCCGGAGGTCGCCGCCTTTGAGAATCTCGGCGGCGTAGTCCTCAGCGTTGTCCTCAGGCCGGTAAGCGACGTGCGGTGCGCCTGAATTATCCCACCACGAACGCGTATTGGCCGAGCAGCCATACATGATGGTGTATCCGAGACGCGGCGCATCGAGGCAGGCCTGCACGAGACGCCAGCTATCGGGATAGCTGAGCCAGGTCGAGAGATGGCGCGGCTCGGTCGGCTCCGGCAGCACCGAGCCGATGCGGAGACATGCGATGTCCATGCCGGCCTTCTCGGCATAGAGACAGGCCATGCCCTCGGCGAAGACTTTTGAAACGCCGTAGAGGGAGTCGGGCAGCGCCGAGGCGTCCTTGTCGAGGCTCGCCGTCACCGGGTGGTAGCCGACGGCATGGACCGAGCTGGCCAGAACGACGCGCTTTATGCCCGTCTGGCGCGCGGCTTCGAGCACGTTGCGCACCCCGACGATGTTCGAGGGGTGGATGATCTCCCACGACTCCTCGACGATGCAGGCGCCCATATGGACGATGGCGCTGCACCCGGTAGCCACCTTTTTCACCGCGTCGAAATCGGCGAGCTCGCCGAGCGCCACCTCCTCGCGCGGATCGAGCGGTGCCGGATTCTCGCGGTCGGAGAGGCGAAGCTGGCCGTAGCGATCGAGAAGACGAGGACGAAGGTACCGCGCGATTTTGCCGGCCGCGCCGGTCAAGAGGATCGGCTGGTCCAGCATCAGCGGCGCGGGATGGTACCGGCGAGCGCCGAGCGGCCGCGGCGGAGCAAGCCGCGGGACAGGAAGATGCCGGTGATCTCCTCGACGATCGCGGTGAAGCGCAGCGAGCGCCTTGCCTCAAGGCCGCGCGGGCGGGGAAGATCGATGTCGATCACGCGCTCGATCCTGCCGGGACGCGGCGACATGACGACGACGCGATCGGAGAGCAGCACGGCCTCGTCGATCGAATGGGTGATGAAGACCACGGTCTTCCGCGTCGAGAGCCAGAGCTCCTCGAGATCGACGCGCATCTGCTCGCGCGTCAAGGCGTCCAGCGCGCCGAAGGGCTCGTCCATCAGGAGCAGCGGCGGATCGTGGATCAGCGCGCGGCAAATCGCGGCGCGCTGCTGCATGCCGCCGGAAAGCTCGTAGGGATAGCGGTCGTGGAAGTCGCCGAGGCCGACCGCCTCGAGCAGGGCCTTGCCGCGCTCGGCATATTCGCTCGGATTCTGGCTGCGGAGCTCAACCTGCAGCAGCACATTGCCGAGGATCGAGCGCCAGTCGAGCAGCACCGGCTGCTGGAAGACGATGCCGAGATCGGTATAGGGCCCCTTGACCGCCTGGCCGTTGATCAGCACGCGGCCCTGGCTCGGCGAGAGCAGGCCCGAGATGATGCGCATGAGCGTCGACTTGCCGCATCCCGACGGGCCGACGACGGAGACGAATTCGCCGGCGGCGATCGAGAGGTCGATCCTCTCGATCGCGCGCGTCTCGGCGTCGCCGCGCCGGAACACCTGCGCCACGCCATCGACATGGATGGCGGAGGTGCCCGACACGGCGGCCACGTCAGCTTCCTTGCGGAGAGCCGTCATTGCGGGATGAAGTCGTTGGTGAAGAACGCGGTCGGCTGAAGGTTGGTCTGCAGGTCGCGATACTCCTTCAAGAGCTTGAGATTCGCATCCCAGTCCTGGACTGCATGATAGCCCGCGGGCTTACCCTTGGTGTTGGGCGTGTCCATGAGCGCGATCATGACCTTGAGCTGGCCGAGGCCATGGTCGGTATCGAAGTCGGACTTCACCTTCTTCAGCGACGGCATGACCTTCTCGGGATTGGCGCGCGCATATTCCCACGACTTCGAGGTGGCGCGGACGAAGCGCTTGACCAGATCCGGCTTCTCCTTGATCAGGTCGTTATGCGTGATCAGGCTGAAGCCGAGCAGGCTGACGCCGAGCTGGGCGAAGGTGGTCTGTTCGGTCTTGAAGCCTTTGGCCTGGATCACGAAGGGCTGATCGGAGACGCCGCCCAAGAGCGCATCCGCGCGGCCTTCCATGACCGCCAGCGGCTTCGCCGTCGGATCGACCTGGACCAGTGTCACCTTGGCGCGGTCAATCTTGTGGATGGCGAGCAGCGCCGGGAAGGTGGCGGTGGTCGAGTCGCCCGGCGTGGTGGCGATGCGCTTGCCTTCGAGATCCTTGACCGAGGTGATGCCCTTGCCGGCGAGCGAGATCACGCCGGCGTCGTTGACGTTGAGGATGGACGCGACCGAGCGGACCGGCACGTCCTTGGTGACCGCGACCATCATGGTCGAGGAATCGGCGAAGCCGAACATGTCGGTCTTGGCGCCGATCAGCTGGATGGTGACGCCCGAGCCGCGACCCTCGTGCAGGGTGACGTCGATGCCCTCGGCTTTGTAGTAGCCTTCCTGCGCCCCGTAGTAGAAGGGCGCCATCCAGCCGCTCAGGTACCAGTTGAGACGGAAGCCGACGGCTTCCTGCGCGGATACCGGCGACGCGAGAAGACTCCCGGCCGTGACCAGAAGTGCCGCAAGCATATTCGTGCGCTTCATGAGCCTCTCCTCCTTGTTATGAACCGAGCAGTTGCTGCTTCTCTGGCGCGTCCCGCTGCGAGACGTGCCGCGACACGACATTGCGCTCGACGAACTCGACCATGGCGTAGAGGATGATGCCGATCAGGCTGAGCCCGATGACCGTGGCGAAGACCATGCCGGTCTCAAGGTTGCCGTTGAACTCGAGTAGCATGTATCCGAGGCCTTTGTCCGAGGCGACGAACTCGGCGACGATCGCCGCCGTCGTCGCCAGGGTCGCCGCGACCTTCAGCCCGGTGAAAATCGCCGGCAGCGAATGCGGCAGGCGGATCTTGCGGAAGACCATGAGCTCGGAGGAGCCGGTCGAGCGCGCCAGATCGAGGATGTCGGTCGGCACCGACTTGAGGCCGGTGATCGAGCTGACCAGGATCGGGAAGAACGAGAGCAGGAACACCAGCAGCAGCTTCGGCATCATGCCGAAGCCGAACCAGACGATGAACAGGGGCGCGATCGCGATCTTCGGAATGATCTGGAGCGCGATCAGGATCGGAAAGATCATGCGCTCGATCGGCCGCGAATAGCTGACGAAGATGGCGAGCGGGATCGAGACGACGATGGCGATCAGGAAGCCCAGCACGATCTCGCTCGTCGTCGCAAAGGCGGCGTCGATCATGCGCGGATAGCGCTTCATCAGATCGGCCCAGATCGCGGTCGGCGGAGGAAGGATGTATTTCGGGATCTTGAAGACGTGCGCAGAGATCTCCCAGACCGTGAATAACACGGCGAAGCCGATGATGCCGTCGCGCCAGCCGCGCGTGATCGCCAGCAGCCGCTGCATGCGCCAGGTCATGCGAGCCTCCTGACCACTTCGGTTGCGTCCGCGAGCTCGCCGAGATTGGCAAAGAGCGTGACCAGCGCCTCGACATCCTCGGCAGGCAGCGGCGACGCCCGCAGCGCGACGCAAGAGCGGAACTTCCGAGCGATGTCGTCCCAGCTCATCGGGTCCTGCGGATCGCCGTAGCAGAACTGGAGAACCTGCTCGTGCACGCGCCCGTCATTGAGCGTGACGGCGACCTTGGCCGGACCGAGGCGGTTGTCGCCACCGAATTCCGGGTCGTCGACCTGCACGACGCGCTGGGCGAGCGCCAGCACCTGCGGGTCCTCGAGCCGGTCGGAAAGGTCCTGGATGGTGAGCTGACGGCGGGCCGCCATCGCCGCGATCAGATAGGGCGTCGCATGGCCGGCATTGTTGTAGTTGGTGGGCTTGCGCTGGCGGTCCGCCGGCTCGAAGCGCGTCGCCGCGTATCCAGCGACATGGGCGCGGATCTCGGCGATCTGCTCCGGCCTGACATCGTGATCGGTGACGATGCGGCGGATCGCATCGACATAGGAGCTGGCATAGCGCACGGTCGGCCAGGCCTTGAGTCCGATATCCGAGAGCGCCCAATCCTCGCCGAGCCCGATGAGCAGCGCGCCGCGGTCGTAGCTGCCGTCGAAATAGGCCTTGAACAACCCGAAGCGGCCGTCGAAGACATCGGGCACGCCGGTGATGCCGGCTTCCACCATCGACGCCGCCATCACCGCGGCCCGCGCCGAGAATCCGGCGATCATGCCGCGGATCATCGCGGCCTGGCCGGTCGGCGAGAACGCCTCCAGCGTGCCGGCGGATTCGAACAGGACGATGCCGAGCGCATCGCGCGTGCGGGCCGCATCGAGGTTGAGCACGCGGCAGCAGGCGGCCGTGGCGCCGAAGACGCCGAGCACGGAAGTGAGGAACCAGCGATCCATCGGCAGCGATTGCGGCCGGCGCGCCAGCGCGCGGCCGAGGCGGCAGATGATCTCGTTGCCGACCGCTACCGCAGTCATCAGCCGTTTGCCGTCGACCTTGCCGCTCTGCTCGGCCATGGCGAAGACCGCGGGCACGACGACGCCGCTCGGATGGGTCGAGCCTTCGTCATGGCCGTCGTCGAAATTGATGCCGCGCGCGCTGGCGCCGTTGGCCATCGCCGCCATCCAGGCCGGTGCCTTGGCACCACGGCCGATGATCGTTGCCTGCGCCGTACCGCCGGAGCTCAGCAGCAGCCGCGCCAGCCTGCCCTGCCCGGTGCCGCGCGCCGCGCCGGCCGAGGCGACGCCGAGCGTGTCCATGACCACGGCCTGCACCATGCGGTGCGCCGCAGGGCTCAGATCCTCATAGCGGATCTCGGCGGCGAAGCGCGCGAGCTCGATCGAGGCGTCGGGGGGTGCGGCGGCCGCCATGCGGGCTTCCCTCGTGCTCACACCGGCCGCCACAGGCTGGAGCGGATCTCGCCCATCTCGCGCTTGAGCTTGACGAAGCTCTTTGCGCCGTCGGTCGAGCGGTAGATCTCGCCGAGATTCGAGCAGACGAAGACCAGCCTCGGATCGAAGGGATGGGCGGCGACGGTCCAGAGCGTGCTGTTCGGCTCGTTCGGCAGCGCCACGTTGCTCCAGGTCTCGCCATGGTCATCCGAGCGGTAGACGCGGCCCCAGGAACCCGGCGGCCCGTCGCCATTGGTCAGGTACATGGTGCCGTCGGTGCCGGCGGTGACCGCGCGGAAATACTGGCGCGGCGTGTCGACGGCGACCGGGGCGAAGCTGTCGCCGTCATCCTCGCTCGCATGCAGTCCGCGATTGGTCGCGGCGAAAAGGCGGCGCGCATTGTTGCGATGGACCACGGCGATGCCGTGGATGTCGTCGCTGGGCAGACCCCTGTTGATGCGCGTCCAGGTCCTGCCGCGATCCTTCGAGCGCCAGATCGCGTCGATCTCGACGCTGGCCCAGACCAGATTTGAATCCTTGGGGTCGAAGACGATCTGGGTGATGCGCGAGATGACGTTGAACTCGCAGGTGACCGGGATGTCGAGCGCGAGCTTCACCCAGCACTTGCCGCCGTTCTCGCTGCGGTAGAGGCCGCCGGGGCTGACGCCGGCGATGATCAGGTCGGGGTCGTCGGGCGCATGCGCGACCTGCCAGATGTGCAGACCGTCCATCGGCGTGGCCAGGTGATGCCAGCGCTTGTCCGTCTCGCTCCAGCGGTTGAGGCCCCGATCAGTGGCGGCGAGCACGCTGTCCGGGCGGTCGGGGTGTGCGGCGAGGCCCCAGATGCGGGACTCGTTGTGCATGCCGTGCTCGCTGTTCGGCCGCGTCCAGGTCTCGCCGAGATCCTCGGTGAACCAGACCGACATGCCGACCGTGCCGACATAGAATTTTGGTTCGCGGATTCAAGTAGCCAGTGCATAATTTTATGGAAGGGCGAAGGGGTAACCTCTTGCACTCACGAGAGGTTACTGATGAGCCGATACCGGCGAGTTACCTATGAGGACCGCTGCCAGATTTATGCGCTGAGCCAGGACGGTGCCTGCCAAGAAGCTATTGCCAGGGTTTTGGGTTTAAGCCAAAGCACGGTCAGCCGAGAGCTGCGCCGCAATCGGGGTCAACGCGGCTATCGGTTCAAGCAGGCAGAAACAAAAGCTCAGGCGCGGCAGGCGATACGACATAAGCCCCGCAAGCTGACGGCGTCCGTGCGGCGCAAGG
>Ga0194121_10002435_pt1 | contig 29596 bp, 48 predicted proteins | sample TA2MahCa50mmetaG_FD_148609 | JGI IMG/M metagenome (GOLD analysis project Ga0194121, IMG submission 148609) | Freshwater microbial communities from Lake Tanganyika, Tanzania - TA2015020 Mahale Deep Cast 50m | ecosystem: Environmental > Aquatic > Freshwater > Lake | place: Tanzania: Lake...
AGGTGACATAAACACGATTAGGGATGGCGCGTTAGGGAATGGAGCAATAAGATTTAGAACCTCAAATTCAAGTGCGCTTTCCGAAAGAATGCGCATTACCTCTGATGGTAATGTAGGTATAGGTACAACTACTCCAATAAGTAAACTACAAATAGGATCGTCTTGGGCAGCAAATCCAGGAGGAGCTAATACAATTTGGTTAAGTACATCAGGATTTGCAAATACCAATATTGCTCCTGAAGTAATTATAACATCTAATACATCTACCACCACACCAGGAGGCGCTGTAGGTCTTGCACTTCATAATTCTAATGTAACGGCAGGAGCATTTTCTCCTTTATTAGTATTTTCTAAAACAGAAACAGGATCTAGTCCATATAATGCTGCAATAGCTGCTATTGGTGCTAGAACAGTTACAGGTACAGGAGCAGGCGATTCTTGGATTGATGGAGATTTGATATTTTATACTGCACCTACCGCAGGATCTGGACTAGTCGAAAGACTTAGAATTATTCAAAATGGTAATGTAGGTATAGGTACGACTTCCCCGGCATCAAAATTCCACATTGTAGGCAGCGGCTCAACCTCCGCAACCACATCGCTGAAGGTGCAGAATAGTTCTGCGGAAACAAAGTTTTATGTTGATGACTCATCTGTAGGGGCATCGGTAGGAATAGGAAATTTAATTAATGGTTATTCTTCGCTTCAGTGGCCTGCAAATGAAGTTGGTATTGGTTTAATTGCTGGCGGTGGTATCGGTGTTGCTTTGTATGATGGGCCTTTTGTAATAGGAACATCTACATCACCGTCTGACGTGCCAAGTGCAATAACAGTAATTAATTCCACCACTAAAGGTTTCCTGCCTCCCCGCATGACAACGGTACAAAAGAACGCCATTTCATCACCCGCAGCAGGATTGGTAGTATACGACACAACGTTAAACAAACTTTGTGTTTTCACCAGTGCATGGGAAACAATTCCATCCGTATAACAATAAACAAAAAAAATTTAATATGAAAGCAATACAAATTAACTCAACAATCACGCTGACAAGTGGTTTAACTAACCCAGCAGGCGGTGTGTGTGTAATCGCCGAAGGCTATGCCGACGTCAAAAGTCAAAAAGATGGCGAAATACCCGCCCAAATTGCAACGCTCGTCTATGCAAGCCTGCAAGCCTACATAGAGGGCAAAACACCCCTGCAAGGCATAGCGGATTTTAATACCGTGCTGAGCGGTTTAAATTTATCAGTTAGTGATTATGAAGCATTAACTGCTGAAACGTTATTGATAAATACCGTTTTCGATGCGTTGGCCAAAATTTATAGTGAAGACAATCTGCAACAAATCACTATTTCGTCTAAAACATAAAAGATTGGAAAATAATCAATATGAACTTAAAATTTTATGAAGAAACAAAATAAATAAAAAGGATAACAAAAATAACTTTTTTATAATAATTTTCCTATTTTTGCACAAATAATCGAAAAATAGATAAAAATAAATAAAAATATACAAAAATGAAAACAAAAACATGGGTTATTTCCCAATTAGAAGTAAAAAATCACGAAGATGATTTAGATTTGGTAGTTTACACCGTACACTACCGCAGACAAGCTACTGAGCAAGTAAAAGATAAAACTTACTTTGCTGAGAGCTACGGGGCCTTTACCCTTCCACCACCTGATCCAGACAACTTTACCTCCTACAAAGACTTGACACAACAGCAAGTGAATGGGTGGTGTGATGAATTTTTACCTGTTGTTGAAATTGATGCTAATTTGGATACACAGATTGAGGAACAAAAAAATCCTACGACAAGCACACCACCGTTGCCTTGGAACAATCTTCCATTATCAGAGGAAGACTCAAACGAAGAACAATAAACCTATTTAAAATAAAATCAATATGAACTTAAAACTTCAAGAAATCGTTAGTGTCTATTATGAACTTAACGGACTCGCTAAACAAGGACAAGAATCAGAAGTATTGTTGCAGGGTTTACTGCAACAAAAAATGTCTCTGAAAACAAAAATCTACTTACAAAGACTAAATAAAGTAGTAAACGAAGAGTTGAAACTTTATGAAGGAGCCAGGCAGGAACTTTTTAAAAAGTATGGTGACGAAAAAGATGGTATGATTGAAATTTCTAAAAAAAATTTAGATAAATTCAATGTAGAACATCAAGAATTATTGAACGCACAGAAAGAAATAAATGTCGCTGAATTGTGGGGTGATGATTTGAAATTCGAACATCTTGAAACAATAGAAACTACTGAGTTTTATCCGGTACTATTTAAAATTATAGACTTAAAATAAACAATAAACTTTAACATTATCAATAAATTTAATATGAAGACTACCACAATTTTGTACACTATTACAACATTTTTTGCTTTTTTAAGTAGTTTCTTCTTTAATTTAGGAATTGATAATGCAGAGCAATATTTAGCAGTAGTTTCTGCAGTATTAATTGATGGCTTTTTTGGAATTTGGGCTGGATCAAAAATAGAAGGATTTAAAACAAAGAGGGGGTTAAAAGTCTTAACCACTCTCTTTACTTGGGTTCTTCTACTTACAGGTATTCTTTTAATTGAAAAAGGATTTCAAGGAACTGCCTGGTTAAGTGAAACTGTTTGTGCTCCTTTTATTTTATTCCAACTTATCTCGGCTTTTAAGAATGCTGCAAGAGCGGGTCTTATTAGAAATGAATTATTGAGAATTTTACTCGATAAGGTTGATAAACATAAATCATTAGAGTAAACTATTCCTCTATATCAAAATGGATGGGGTAAATTTTAAAACACAGTTATATGTTGTTTTAGAGGGTAATATTGCTGTTAACTTTATTATAAAAGAAGGTTTTCTCTTTTATTTATATCGATAGATTTCTCTACTTAGATCTATTTCTGTATCTTTAGTATATTCATCGTTTACTAGGCGCAGGAATGTGCTAGAGAACTTAGAGAACTTACCCTCTTTAAAGGTTTTTATATCTTTAATAAATAATACATTGTATTTAAATACAATCATTAAACCCTCATCTGTTTCATAAAAATCATAGAAGGATTTAAATTCTGCTATATTCTTCATAAATCCTTGGATAGCTATTCCCTCTTTAGAGTTCTTTAAGAATTCATTTTTAAGTTTAAAGTGAAAGAAGATACATCTTCTATACTTTTTTCTAGAACCATAATCATCTATATAGATTCCTAATAGACCTACATTCTTTAGAGTAGACAGACTGCCTTTTTTAAATACTAACGAATAAAGTACATTAGTAGAATAATTGTCCATGTTAGTTACAATGTTATCCATTTTTTACCATTATTAAGGTATGCATGCATTGGGTAATGCCATATATTTGTTTCTACATGCCATTTATAACGCTTAATTGCTTCAGCAAATCCTTCGTAATACTTATCTCCTTTGAATCCACCCTGTTCTCCTATTAAGATAATAGAAGGATCACATATATATTCAATAGGAGAATTAGGGTATTTAAATGATTCTACTACAAAAGAGAAAGGAGCGATAGAGTAGTCTTTGTCTAAAAGAGCCTTAATTTTATCTGGTGGATTTTGGTTAAATCCATAAATATAAAAAGCTGCTTGGAAATAATATCCCATTTTCCAAAATAGCCATTCCCAATTATCTGTAGAACTTTCAGTTACTTTTAAATCTACAGGAGAGATTACTCTCTTTTCGTGATTAATATGAACCAAATCCATTAAACCTTTACAGGGTTCTCCGTTGTAATCGAAATTAAGCTCTACTTGATATAGATTCTCAGTTTCTTTTGATTGACTAAAATAATGCTTAACAAAATTATTATATTTAAGACTGTCTACTACGGTTTGTATTTTTAAGAACTGCTCAGAGGTTATAACTTTTTTTCCTCTATTACTACATAAGAAATTATAATAGTCTTGTCCGTCTTTTTGAAATTTAGTTTTAAGTACATCATGACTAATTTTTGCACCAGTCTTTTGATAAGATAGTTCTGAACTACCAGTCATGAATAAGTGCCATGCGTAATCACCCACTTGTCCTGTAGGCTTAATTAAGTCAGTTACTATAAATTTTTCATTAAACTCGTTTTCTCCGTGTGTAAGAATAAGATCACAAGCATCTCCTATTATTACATTTTCGGAAGGTTCATCATCCTCCAATATCTCGTTTCCTTCTTGTTCCTGTAAACGTTTAAGAAATATACTAGGATGAATCAATATCTTCCTGAGAAGGGATTGGTTCAAAGCTCTGTTTTCTAAATAATTGTTGTTTATTATCATATAAATTCTTTCTTAATTTAAACTCGAGCGTAGCTAGTGCATTCCATACTACAGCTACATCATGATCTAGTTCGGAGTCTTTTCCATCCTTGAAAAAGTGTCTCATTAAAGCGTTTTGATAAGTTATTACTCCTCTTTGTTCCCCTATACGTAACCAGTTTTCCCAATCATCTTCGCTTTCGTATTTATCGTGTCCGTATTTACTACGTTTTACAACTTCTCTAATAGCCGATGGAAATTGGATACAAAGTACAATATAGTAAGGAAGTTTATCTTTATCAAATTTAAATGCGTTTTCTGTCATTTTTTATGTATTTATTAGAATCTGGAATTCTTACATTCAAGATATCAGTAGCAAAGATAATACACTTATCTATAAATTGTGTTACCTCAGATTTTTTTGCATGTTCTAGGCTCATTGGAACCTTTATTACAGATTCACTTACAGGCGAGTACTTGTCTTCGTAAAAATACATATCTTTTAGAATGGATACGATTTCTTCTTTAGAATAAGTTTCTCCTTGCATTTCCTCAAAAGCTTGTTTAATTATAGGAAGTACGATACCAAAGAAATATTTAAGCTGGGGATTGCTTTTTTTATCTTGGCTACGTATAAAACATATCTCCACATCACAGTAGTTATCGATTCCAAGAAGTTCAGAGAAATAACTTTGCATTAAGTCTCGGTCTCCTTGAAGTTCAACACTGCCGTCTATTTTCCTATGTAGAGTACCAGGAATATAGATTCGGTTAATCATACATTTTTCTTTTTAACACCAATTAGTCATATTAATCTAAATATTTATTTTTAATTTGATTATTAAAGTAAATAGAGTTAGTTTCTCTTTTACCAATAGGTTTTTCATGAACTCTAAAGTGTCCCATATCGGCAAGTAAATCTTTTATATCCTCAGATTCTATATCTACTATATGCATATTATTATTAGGTAAAATAGCACAAGTGATAAACTCACAATCATCAAGCATAATAACTTCTTTATTTTTCTTTGATATTGATTCACCTTGACTTGTTTTAGGCAAATCTTTAAAGTTGATAATTTTCTCTACTTTATTATGTAAGTTTATATCTTTCTCAATTAAATCTATACCTTCTGAAAGTACGCTTTTTACATCATTAAAAGCTCTAGTCATTTCCTCAGCTTCTTCTATTTTTCCTTTTTCTTTAAGGAAAACAATAAAATCTTCTATTAAATCTAATTCTATCATTTTAATTTTAATTTTAATTTATTTTTATTTATTTTCTGTCAGAAACTCCGAGTATGATACAGTCTTCTTCTATTCTAATTTCATCTATTATTTTATTTCCCAAACTAGTATCTAGTATTCCTAATCTCATTCCTAAATGTAGCCAAGGACCCCCCGGAGGACCTATACTATCTATTTTAGTACCAAATATATTCCAATTAATTCTAAGAGGAGATTCTATGTTGGTTACTTTAACTTCGTTACCTTCTAGTTCAAAGTTAATATCTTGATTATATAAATTTTTATAAATTATCTTCATACCTTCTTAATTTAAATTGTTACTTATCTTTAATATCCTTACGAGTGTTAGTTAGATTTAGAATGGTTGGAGAGATATCTTTAATATTAATACCCTTTGATCTAGAAACTCCTTTATGGTTTTCAAGATCAATTTTATCAACTAAATAACTGTCTAACAACATTCCCTCTTTTGCATAAATGTAAAAGTGAATTGAGTCTAAAGATTCAGATATTCTTATTCTATAATCACTTATGTTAAATTCCATTTTATATTAATTTATTTAAGTCAACTTCTACAAAAGTATCAAATTCATTTCCTTCAAAGGTTTTATTAATTATTTTATTAATTAATAGATTAAAAGGAAGATAAGTTTTCTCTTCAAAACTGTAATCTCCCTCACTTTCTTCTAGAGGATAGCGTATTGTGTAAACTTTTACCTCTTTTCTAATAAGACGTACACCTTCCATAGCTACTGTCTCTCCTAATACTGTTATTTTCATATTTTAATAGTTTTTTATTTTTATTTCTTCCAATATTTTTCAACAGCTGGTTCTGCTTTAAGAGGAACTCTTTTACAGAACTTTTCCCCTGCTTTTTCCATACATCTAACAAGCTCTTTACAAGCTTCCTCAGCAATTTCTTTAGGAGCTTCAATAAGGTTCTCATCATGAATTACGTTTACAAATTTAACAACAAAAAGCAAATTATTAGGCACAAGATACTCTTCCCAGAAATAAATAGCTGATAACTTAGTAATTTCTGAAGAAGAACCTTGTATGGGATAATTTAGGGACATTCTTTCTATCTCGCCTTTTTTAGTAAAATACTTAGATACCTTGTCTTTCATTTTTAAAAAAGTAGGAGAATTTGGTGCTTTTTCTTTTAGATTACGATATCTATTCCAGAACTCTTTGTTGAATTCTTTCTTAATATCCAAAAACTCTTCATAATATTCAATATAACATTTCTTACCAGTCTCAGGAGAGATTAATATGTAACCGTTCTTAAGTCCTTCTTGTTTTGTTCTATCAAAATATTCTTTAAGTCCTGGGAAAGCTTCAAAGTACCCATTATAAACTTCTTGTGCTTGTTCTTCACTTATTTGTAGTTGATCTGCTATAGCAGACGGTGAGCCACCATAACCGATTGCAAAGCCAGCAATCTTAGCTGCTTGTCTTTTATCCTTATGTTTTTTCTTAATTTCGTTTAAAGTAAGTTCTTCTAGTTCTTTGTGCATTTTAGAAGCAACAAATGAATGCATATCTCCAAGACCCTTATCGTAGAATTCTAGAAGATTTCTATCCATAGAGCGATTAGCTAGAACTACTTGTTCTTGACTAGAATAATCTACGCTTATAAGCAAGTTTCCTTTTTCTGCTACAAAACAACTTCTTGTTTCTTGATCAGAGGGGATATTTTGCATATTAGGTAGTTCTACTTTCATTATTCTGTCTTTTCCGCCAGAGGATAGTCTACCGGTGTTCATCAACTGCTTGAACTGAGTGTGGACTCTTCCACTAACTGTATTAATTAAGTTAAACCAGTTTTCTCCATAGGTACTTAGGTCTTTTTGACACTCTTTATATTTGCAGTACGTTTTTATTATAGGAAATTTCTTTGTAAATTTTAAGAGATGTCCTTGTTCTACTGTATCTTTATACTTGTCTCCGTTTTTAATTTTAGTATTAACTCCTATTAAGTTGAAAAAACGAATAACCTGCTTGGGAGAGTTCCAATTAATAATTACAGAAAGTTCAGGATCAAAAAGGTCTCCTTGAAAGTTAACAAATTCTTTTAAGTCGTTCTCTCGAATAAACTGATCTAGTAAGTTTTTCTGGTCAGTCATTTCTCTTTTAGTCAATTCGATTTTGGCTTTCCATTTATTTACATCCAATTTAATACCACAATACTCAATGTAGGCTAAGATTTTTACAAAACGATTATCTAACTCAATAGATATTTCAAGTTCTTTTTCTTTAATAGACTTCTGTTGAATCTTTTTAATTTCTAGAAGATGTTCTATATCTTTACAACCATAAAGTACAAGAGATTCTGTAATACGAGCAGATATATTTTTACGTTCTTTTTTATTAAGAATGATTCCAAAATATTCTTTACATATAGATTCTAGACTTGCTTTATGTGAGTCGATTCCTAGATAAAGAGTCCTTTCTGCTAGATAAGTGTCATAAATATAGGAAGGTATAATATGATGATGATAAAGAAATCTAAGATCAAATTTACCGTTTTGCATGACCAGAAGTTTGGATTCAAGTAATAATTTATATTTCTGTATATCAATAGTAGTTGCATCAATAAAATATTGATTAATCCCATCACCTAACTGAAGACTAATTAAGGCACAAGTGTATGGATCAAAGCCTAAGGTTTCACTGTCTACAGCTATTTCTTCTAAACTATTAAGATAAGTTAAACTTTGTTCTACAGTACAAGTTTCATAATTAGATGAAGGTAATTTTTGTTTTGTAATTAAATACTTCATTTTGGTTTTTTAATAATTTATTAAATAAAAAGCAAAGGATTTATTATTTGTTCATAGAGTTCTTGGGTTTCCTTTAAGATTTTATACTTTTCTTCTTGAGAATTAGTTGTTTGTACTTTTTTTAAAGCCTCGTTATAGATCTTATATATTAATCCTCTATCGTAATTAGACAATTTTAACCGTTTTAAAGATAACTCTATTTGAGAATCTGCTGTACCTTCTCCCCAAATAGTATCTAAAAATTTTCCTAAGCTGTAGGAGTGTTCTGGGCGATAAAAATTACATTGGCGATCTATTGCTGCTAAGTTTTTTAGAGAATACCTTGTAGATTGTCTTGTTCTACCAACAAAATGACCACATTGTGACGTTTTAGGCTCCAAAGTTATCTTACAATGAGGACATTTCATAGGATATGCAGCTCTAATTAACCAAGATGTTAATTGGTCTAACTTAGTTTGAGTTACTGTTTCTTGTTTAATCCTTTTTTTATATTCTTTGCGGGCTTTTTGTTTTTCTTTTTTCTGTTTAATAAGACAAGTGGCACATAACCTCTTAGTTTTATTAGCTAAAGGTTTCATCTTACCACAATGTGAACAAGGTTTTTGTTCTTTATATTTTATAACCTGTCCTTTTATCGGAACTTTTTTTGCTTTAATATTCTTGTTTAGCATACTTATATATAATGCAAATATAAAGAAAACGACATAAAAGCAAAGAGGAGGAGAATTTCTTCTCCCCCTTTTTACTCAGATGGTGGCATCAATGTCTAAGCAATCTCTGTGAATAATCTCAGTAGCTTTTTTTCAAAAATAAAATAATAAGTTATTACCAAGAAGCTCTATAAACAAAATCAACACGATAACTTTGACTCTCTTCAGGGTTTGAAACCTCTCGAACTATAGGTTGGAGAGCGTCAAGTGTGTCTCTTACCTGGTCAAAATAATACTCATCGCATTCTGTACTTCCAAAGAAAAACCCACTAGTAGTAGGAAGAAGTTCTTCAGCTTTAGAATTGTCAGCATTAATTTGTTTTAAGGTATCATAGAGAGTAAGAAAGCTTTCTTTATCTACAGTAATAGGTTGACACTCGTCTGTTCCTCCTGCACAATTGTTAACTATCCATCTGTGAAGTGCATTAAACTTACGCCAATACATTACCTCTTCAACAATATCAGTAATTTTTGTTTTGTCGATAAAGGAATAATCTTTTCCGTTTTGCTTTACTGTGATTTCAGAATGCTGTTCTTTAGGATTATGATCCCAGTTTTTAACATAGGTATTTTTCTTTAAATACATGTCTAATCCCATAGTAAAGAATATTAAAGAGTATCAGAATAAGACTTAAATTCAGAAATAAGCTCTAAGCCACGATTGTTAATCTTGAAGCCTGAACCTTCCATAATACTGCGAGAACGATCTTTAACATTATCTAAATGACTAGTAAATCTAGTTACTCCATTGAAAATAGCCCACTGAGAATTACCATGAATTTTTATCTCCTGAGCAATAGAACTTTTTAATAAATTAAGACGATTATCGCTACGAATATTTTCATTTACTCCTAGAATATTTCGTAAAAATTCATCATCTATAGTAGCAGGTACATAAGTATCGCTCATCTCTTTAAATTTAACTATCAATTGATTTTCAGACAATAAAGCATCTGACATTGTTTGAACGATTATAGAAAGTTTATCATGGCTCCTAGGAGTATGCTTCACTTTATTTACATCATTGAGAGCTTTAAAAAAAGTATTACGACAAACAATAACTACATTGGTAGTTCCGAATCCTAGAGGAGTTTGTCCATCATGTGAATTAAGCGCAGTCAACCATCGTTTAACTTCACTGGCTCCTATTTTATTGGTTCCTAGTTCTAGTTGATAAAAAATTCTTTTCCCTTTAGAAATAAATCCACCTCTAGAAATAGTTATATGAGTATGTTCTGCTGCTTGATATAAGAGTTCTAAAAGATCTTTATTTTGTGTAGGAGTGTAACGACTACCTACTGTGGAAATATAGTGTCCTGTATCTTCTCTAAAGATTCCATACGAATCTGTTTGCCATCCTTCAGGGGTTATTAGAGGTTTTTTTACTACATTCCAGTTAGTTTCTGACATGTTTAACATGTCTTCTACGGATACTTTTCCGTCTTTTTCTGTTTTAAAAATTGCAAATGGCATAGGTTTTATTATTTTTAGTTTTATTATACAAAGTTAAGTTTTATTTTCTTCTTTTTCAAAGAAATTTTGGTCTTTTTTTAGATTAATTTTATCTGAGCCGCATCTTGGGCATTCCTTAAAAGAAAATGAGGCAAGCCTTAATACTTGTCCTATATTTTTTGTGAGTTCTTTTTCGTCGAATTCTTTAGTTTCCCCTAAGAACTTACCACAATTGTAGCAGATTGCTAAATATTTCATTAGAAGGTACCTTTAATATCGTTTTCTATTATTTCAAGAACTTCGGCATCATCAGTCGGAGGAAAATCTACCCAACTGAGTTGAATAGTATTGCCGTCATCATCTATCATAGTAGTAAATGGATATTCTTTCCCTAATAATTCTGTTACTCCTGCGTACCAAAAGTTGGTGGCAAAAGGTTTTGAGTCGATTTTTATATTGTATGCTTCAGCCATTGTATTTTATCTCCGTTAAGTTTAAAACAAATATCATCTATTTCAGACCATAAATTATTGTATTGCCACTTTGTTCCTGAATAAACTTCTGTGATAGGATGAGGTCTTTCTATGATATAATTAAAAAAGTCGTTGATAGCCGGTTTAAATTTTTGAGCTTCTTTCCCCAGAAGAACAAAGATTAGTCCAGTATTATATTGTTGAAGCTCTTTGATTACCGAGAGAGTAAAATTTTCCCATAGTTTCATGTGTGAACCTGGTGATTTTTCTTCAACAGTCAAAGCTGCATTAAGAAGTAAAACTCCCTCGCCTGGAAGAGTGTGCCAATTAAATTTACCTTCTCCTAAGTTTTCACTAATGCATCGTGAAATGATACGAAGCGAAGGAGGTACATAATTAGGGTCTCTTGAAGCAAATGAAAGTCCACAAGCTACCGGCTCTCCTTTATAGAGGTTTGGATAAGGATCCATCCCTATCCAAACTACTCTAACTTTATCTAAAGGAGTCATCCAGAAAGCTTTGAAAACTTCTTCAGGCTTAGGAAATATATTTACTTTCGTTCTCCTGTCGGCTATTTGCTTCCCTATTTTCAACAACTCCTTCTCCTGATTCTTCAAGAGTTTTGCCCAATCGCTCGGTAGTATGTTTTCTATGATAGACATTTAAATATTCTTTAAAATTATTCCAAAATACAATAGTAGGTTTATCTACAGTAATAAGATTATAGATGTTTTGTTTTGCATGTAGAACAGTGCTGTGATCTCTTCTCATATATTTTCCTATAGTTTTCAGACTCCAGGAAGTGTTTTCACATAACCAAGTTATTATAAGATGACGAGCTATCACTATTTCTCTATTACGGGTATTAGAAATTATCTTTCCAAACCTAATCTTGAAAAAGAAACTGCAAAGTTCTTCAAACTCTTTAATACAGTTAGGATTTTGAAAATTGAGTCCTATAACATCTAAAGTTGTTTCTTCTGATAAAACAAAAGCAGATAAGTTTTCTGGTTGATAATAAATAAAGGCATTATTATCAGAAAGAACTTCTCTCATTGTTTCTTGAAGAACATTTTTAGTCTCTTCATAAGTACTGGTTATTCTTAAATCTTCTTTAAGAGTTTGAGCTATCTCTCTAATTATTTTTAGTTGTCTTAAGTAATATGAATCTTTCATTTTTGTGATATTTAATATTATTATTTATTATTTTCTTGAAAATAATTGATTAATTCTTTGATAAATCTTCGGAACGAATGATACATTCCGGTCCATATATTTTTTATGATGATATATCTTTTAATAATGATACCAAAACATCTTTTCCTAAATTTTTATATATATCGGAAGGATCTTTTGGTAGATTTTTTAGATGAGTTATAAGATTAAAATTGTATTTTTCTGACAAATCCTTACTATATTTAATACCTATATTATCATTATCAAACCAGACATATATATTTTTAAATCTTTCTTTTATATCAAAAATATAACTTTCTTTTATAGGTGTAGATTCTGACCTTGGAGATATGGCATCATAGCCCAGACCTCTTAAACACATTACATCTTTTTTTGATTTTGTTAAAATTAATGTGTTTCCATATGCGGGGAGTTGATCATATCCTTCTACAATATCATCAGTAAAGTTAGATCTAAATTTATTCTTTTTATTGGCCATAGGACGATAAAGTTTAATTTTTTCTTTTTCAAGATAACGATAACAAGGATCTATATCATTTTTAATATACCAAAGCTTGTTGTTAATCCAAGCTTTATTTACTTTTCTTACTTCGTAAAGATCTAAAGTTTCGGGAGTAACTCCAAACTGTTTCCAGTAATCAAAGTCGCTCGTTTTAAAGTAAGTAATGGTTGTTTTAATATTGCTTGGAGTTATCTCAATTGGGGGTTTTTCTGTTAACTTAAAACTGTGAAGTTCATCCATTCTTAAGAAATTAAGATGAAAATCTGACTCTATCTTATAAAGAATATCAGGAAAACCGTAACCCGTTTTAAGTTGTGCTATATCTAAAGCACTAAAATAAACTTGTTCAGTAGCATAATCAATAAAATATAGGTTTCCTTTATTAGTCCATTTATAAAAACATGAAGCATTTCGATCATCTCTAAAAGGATTAACATAACGTTTTCCTATTACTACAGGGTGGCAATAAGTATTCATTATGTTCTCTTGGCCTATTAAAGTATAAATTCGCTGAATGGTTGTAAAAGTTTCTATCTCGTTAATATTCATTTTATTAAAATTAAAGATAATAGATTAAAATAAAAGACAATGAGGGGTTTCTCCCCCCATTGTCTACATTAATGAAACACACCTTAAAATAATCCGCCAGTTGAACTACTAAGACTACTAGAGTTATTAGAGTTACTGGAAGGATTTGAAGGTGGGTAATCAGTTTCGTCAGTAAATGTGTTTTCGTCGTCAATAAATTCTTTCAAAAGAAAAGAACTTCCATAGAAATCTTTACAACCATATTCACCTATAAATTTCTTCTTGATGTAATCATTGATAGGAGAATTTAGATGTATAATTCCTTTAACAAATACGGATTGATATTTACCTTCACGGATAGTTAAAGGAACTTTAATACCCCCTCCTCTAGAATTAAAGGCATCAAAGAAATCACATAATTCTTTCACGTCACCTTTAGTAATAGCTAACCAACTATCCAAAACAAAAGGTCTTTCTTTTGGTCTAGCATTAGCATAAGCTTTTAATAATTCATATACATCTTCCTCACCATTCTTTGCTTCACGAATAGATTTAGAATCTATACGATATATAGGATCTTTAGCTTGTTGGTCAATAGTTAGAGTTGCTAAATCAACAGCCCAAGCAGTTCTTGTATAATCATCTATATATTGAGTTTTTCCGCTATTCTTACCTACAGTGGTATCATTGTTTACCCAAAGACTAAATTTGTTAAGGAGTTCTGTATCACAACTAGAATGATTTTTATACCAAAAGTCGAGACGCATCTTTCCTTCTGTTTTATCATACTCAGGATTTTTTATTTTTTCAACGTCGATATTGAATAAAGCAGCTATTCTTTTATTATTGGGATTAACTGCTACGATTTGTACAGGAGCATAGCCCGTGTAGAGTTTCTTTTCGAAGATTGATGCACTTTCTTCTACTTCATTTACATTAATTGCCATGATTTTTTTAATTTAATTTTAATTATTTTTGTTGGTTTTTTATTTATTAAACGTAATATTTGTCAATTTTGATTGAGATATTATCTATTGTCTAATTTTAAAGTAATCATTTTATCTATAAATATTATCCCAATATGTCTTTAATTCTCCATCTTTTATTTCACTTATTAGGATTTTTCCAGATAAATGAGGAGCACGACTTCCAGCAATAATATTGTCAGAGTCTACCTCAAAAGATAAAAATCTTTTGTTATCTTCAGCAACTAACTTACAAAGAGAAGTTACTTTAGATGCAAAGATATTTTTAAGTTTACCTGTTAAAGATATTTCACTACCAGATACTTCTTCTTTCCCATTATTGCTTATATACTTGTCTTGTATATGTGCAGCGTAGATACGATAAGGACTAATTTGGCTAAATAGATCAATCTGATCTAGAAACCATCTACGAGTATGAGCATAACCTCCACCATTAGCTAATGTAAGAACACTCCTGTAATCTGAAGAACTTATAGAGTAAATTTCGCCAGTTTTAGGATTTTTGTTAAAGTTTTGACCTATAATAGAGTTCATATAAAGTATGGTTCCACCATATTCAGAAAGTTTATCTAAATCAGAAAGTCCATCTATTATTAGATAATCATACTTTCCTTTTGATTTTAAAAGTTCATTTCTGTATTCTATATATTTTATATAGGCTTGTTCAAAAGAAGTTTCATTGTTCTCGTATATACTTATTTTTCTAGCAGATATAAATTCATAACCGCCTTTTTCTAAGTCAAATACTAAAGCATTCTTTTCTCTTGAAAAAGCCCCTAGAATAGTTCCTTTACCCATTTTTGGGATAGAAGTAATAGCAAGGTCTCTAGGATTAACACTTGTTACTTCCGTTATTTGATCTGGTAACATATTATTTGATTTCATTTTTTAGGGGTTTATTAGTGATAGGGCTAAATCTTTGTTATAATTCAAAAATACGAAGAGTATATCAATTTTCCAAATTATACTTCTCATCTCTACTTCTATTTACATAATTTTCATAATTATTTTTTACACCCCCCATATTTGCTGGTTTTGGGAGTTCTTCAAAGTGTGGTACACCTCTTGCAAAATACATACCTAATCTACCTGATAAGCCAGATAAACGATCCTTAAGAAACCTAACACTTCGATAATTATCTTGTAAAAAATTAATATCATAGCCTTGATGAACTTCTATATCGTATCTAAATGGTGCAAATATGCCTAAAATTACATCTGCTGAACGCTGAGTGGTTTTACAATCTGCTAAGTCTGCTAAAGTAGGTTCTAATTTAATTTCTACCAGACTACCTTTAGAAGTAAATAATTGAGCCTCACTATTAGCAGCTTGCTGTTGAATGGGTACAAAAATTAAATTATATCGTTTACAGAAAATCTCTAATCCATAATGATCAACAAAGAAAGCAAGAGTTTCTCTTAAATCATGGTAAACACCATGAATTGTCTCTGTGTGAAGTAATGAAATATGATCTATTACTATAAAGTAAAAAGTATCAGTAGAATGCTGGTAATAAAGTGGATATTTTCTTTCATCTCGTTCCTCGTAGATTATTTTACCTTTGGTTGAATCTTCAAAATATCGTTCTATATATTTTTTAATTCCCGTTGGGTTAGAAATATAATCAATAACTTCTACATGGTTTTCAAAGAATTTTAAAAAATCTGATTTGTTCGCATCTTTAATCCAACCAAGAATCTCTTTAGGGATAGCATAATCACCAAAACTAAGCATCATTTCAGGTGTTATAATTTTCTTATGAGTATAATAGATACAAATAGATAAAGCCTCTAAATATAGTTTTTCTTTAGATTCTTCAAGAGCAAACCAAAAAATCTTAATATTAAATGGATTCTGTTTCCACTTAATATAATTAGAAACGATAGTTAACCATTTAGTAAATTTAGACTTAGCTATACCTGAGGAAGCAGTTATAAGATACATTTTACCTTTAACCCAACCTGGATAATTGTACTCTTTAGTGAGTCTTTCTAAATTCCAAGGAATAGAATTAAATCTACCATCTAATCGGTTCTGTCTATTTTCTTCAATTTTCTTGTATATTTCTTCAAACTTCATTATAAATTCTCTCCAAAACGATTCTCCTGTTTGTTGTTTTCTCCGTCTTTAAGATAAGTTTCACACCAAGTTGCAAGATCGGAGGTTTCTGAACCTTTTTCGGTTCGTTTATAAATGAAATAATGAGCTTGTCTAATATATTGTGGTGAACCTTGTTTTCTCCAATGATTTATATACATATCAGTAGCTTTTAGGATGGTTTCAGTGTCAAAATTATACTCTCTTATAAATCGAGACATCTTTTCTCCCACCTGTTTAACAGAACTAGTCTTACCGACTATTCCAATATTTTTACGAGAAAACTTTTCAATAAATTGATTAAGCCAATTTAAATCTGTAACTAAAGCGAGTGCTTCATCTATGTCAACTATTTTTAAAGCTTTTGGTGTCCAAAACCATTCATTTTCTCTTTTTACCAGCAGCCCTATATCTATCCACTCTTCCAATTTTCTTTCTTTTTGTAGAAGTTTCCATAGTACTTCGTAAAACGTCGATTTCATTTTCTATCTCTTTTGCTTTTCGGGGGGTATCAAAATTACGCAAATAAAGCATACGTGTCAAGTGTTCTTGATCAGTTTCTTCAATTTTTTCAGTTTCTACTTCATTATAATAGGAATATAGATTAAGTTTCTTCATAATTATCAATTATTGTATAAGGTTTTTGTGGGTTTTCAGACATCTCTTCTAATTGTAGAAGAGACATCTGTTGACCATTGATTTCAGACTTTATATAAAAAGTAAGAGAAGGATGATACATACATTCTTGATAGTAAAGTTCTAAAGCTTGCTTTGCAGAAAGATTTTTATATAAAGTGCAACCATCCATCATAAAGGTGAATGTATGTAATAATTTGTCTTGCATAATTTATTTGTTTAAGTAAATTGTAATTGTTCTTTTTATTAATTTTAACTAAAGGGCTTTGGTTGTATCCAAGTAATATTTTCATTACTGTAATAATCTAGTCCTTTACGAGTCCATACTATATCTCTTGTTTGATTAAGGCATATAATATGAAGTTCTGCTTTTTCTCCTTCTAAGAAATTGAGAGTTCTTCCTATTCTTTGTGCTGCTTTCGAACTTGAAGCGTAAGTATGGAGTAAAACTGCTCTGTTTAAGTTAGGAAAAGTTATACCAGAGTTTAATTGATTTACAGTAGCCAGAAAATTAATTTCTGCTTCATTAAACATTCTTAAATTCTCTTTATTTATTTCATTAGAATTTTTAGAATGATAACTATAACGACAAATTTCATTACATTGTTGAATAGTCTCGACAAATACAAGACATCTATCAAATTCTGTTAATAATTCTCTTAGTTTAATCCACTTAGTAGGACTATTAGCTATACTTTTAATTAGTTTAAGCATCATAGGGAAGCTTTCATCTGATTTAGATTCAAAGAAGTTTATCTTTGCTTTTTCACTCCATACTCCACCAGATTTTTTAGAGATATTTCTAACCTCTGAAGGGTTTATTAAATGAACATAAATATGATAAGGTTTATTTAAAATCCCAGTAGTTTCATCAATGGTTCTTTTGTATCTAATAGGAGCAAAAGTTTCAATAAAGAATCTTTTTCTGGTTCCTTTACGGGGAATAGTACCTGTTAAACCGTTAAGAATTTTGGGACGATTCTGATAAATAAATTGCCATTTAGCTTCTGAGAGTTGATCTATTTCATCAATTATTATTATATCATATTTTTTTAAATCTTGTTTATTTAAACTAGCAAAAGTGGTAAAAGTGACATGGCTTATATCAAAATTGAATTTTTCCGCATCACTTTTCCACGCTTCTACAATGGATTTATTAGGATAAGCCACTAAAACTTCTTTATAGTAGTCAGCTAGTTTTAATCCTATGACAGTTTTACCAGATCTCATAGGTAAAATAGCAGTACCACTCCTTGCTTTTAAAGATTCGAAAGCTTCTTCTTGGTATTCTGATCTTATTTCGTTATTCATTTTTAAAATTTAAAATAAAGTTTTTTAGAAATAAAGTATTTATTAGGAATATTAGAATTACTAATTAATTTTTTATTGTGTATTCATTTTTTAAATATATACTTATTAACTTTCTGCTACCAATAATGTCTGATATTCTTTTTCTGTTAAATGTCTAATCGAATTACTTCTTTTTTCATTCTCTTTACTTCTTTTAATAAGAATACAATCACCTTGTCGAATAATTTTATCAATTTTACCCTCTTGAACGTCTGTTTGAATTGTCCACGCAATTGCTTGAATAGGGGTAATCTTACTACCAAAATCCTCTTTATACTTAAACCACCCGTCTTTGTTGTTAGTAAAATAAACACTTCGGGCATCTATCCAAATAAGATACTCTCTATCTGTTGAAGTGTCTTTACATTGAACATAGTGAAAGTTTCCCTCACCCCTATCCTGTAGTCCAAGTGATTGAGCACTTACTTCAAACAACTTATAGGTGTCCTCAAACTTGATAGTTTCCAACTTACCATCTGATTTTACAAAAGTAGTTTTCTTTTTAAGTGTCTGTGAGCCTATTATTTTTGGTTTTATTTCCTTTATTAAATTTTCCAGTCCTAAGCAACCGATAGCGATTCTTCTTTGTTCTATATTAGAGATTTCAGAAGCGATTTCTTTAAAAGTGATAGGAACTATATCGTCCCATATTTCTGGTTGATTAAACCATTTAGGACACTCCATATATTTTTTCTTTAATAACCTACAACCTAAGTTGTAATTGAACTCTGTGTTACTGATTATTATGTACATTGCTTTTAGATTTTAAGATTAGTCATTAGATTCTTCTGTATAACAGAACCTTGCATTTACATTAACAATAAGTTTACCTTCTTCCAACTCTATATCACTATCGAAACTTCTACTCTCTTCCGTCTCATCACCTCTACCCTCTATTATAAACTCATGTGATAGTTTTTCTATTCTTTCTATTAACTCATTAAGGGTTTGGGATTCTTCATCTGTGATAACGCAGTCATTTTGGTAGTTTATATTGGATTCGTTATCCCATACTCTACCATTTATATTACTTACCTTCTTCAACACATCACTTTCTTTATCACTCAACTCAACATACATAGTATCTGTAAAAGTTTCTTCCCATTCAGCCACCGCTTGTTTGTCATACGAGAAGTATGGTTCATCATCATCTTCGTCAAGTGTAATAGTTACAGAACCATATTCACCCATATAGTATCCGTCAGAGTTCACATAAAACTCAACTCTCTTAAACACTTCATCTTCAAAAAAATCTTTTAGTTCTTTACATTCAATTTTTTTGTCCTTGTTGTTGTAGAATACAAAGTCATAGTCGGTCATACTATCACCACCACAACTAAACTCCATTTCACATTTGTATATGTTCAGTTCTTTCCAAAGTTTTATTGTTTCGTTCCGTATTTCTATTTCGTTTTCAGTTTGCATGGATTTTTTCATTTAAGTTTTTTACGATTAATTTTCCTTCATCTGTGTCAAGTTCTTTTACTCCGTTACACATCCAGGGCTGTACTTGTAAGTGTTGTAAATAGTCTTGTGGCGTTGGGACAAACTTCATACGAAAGTCCTCGGCGATATGTAACATCGCAACATCAACTACATCTACACTTTTACCATCACTATTAGTGATATTGTACCCAAAGATTTTTGGAACGATAGTATAGACGAACCAAGTATTGTGAGTGAGTAACCTTGAACTATTATTATTCATAGTTGTCTTGGGGCTATCAATAAGTTCATGAATTGGTAAATAATCTTCTACCTTACCACCCCAACGCTTGACGCTGGACTTTGAGTGAATTAATGGGTTCGCCATAATTAATCCCAAATTTTAGTAATTGTACCTTTAAATGGATTGTATTCGACCTGTTTTCCCATAACCCAATCACCTTCTTCAACTTTAAGTGCTTCATGTTCCTTTGAGAAACTTCCGTTAGGTTGTTCGTGTCTTAATACACTACTTTTTTCAATTTTAACTTCTGCAAAATCTGTTTGTGTTTCATTAATTACAAAATCACCATAGAGTGTGTGTTGATTAATACCTTCACCCTTTAAAAGGATGTGTTTTTTCTTCGGAGTTGTTTTTTTGTTTTTCATTTTTTAGAGTATTTTTAATATTTTAGATACATTTTTAGTTTAATTAAGAGAGGAGGAAATAAATTCCTCCCCTCAAAGATAATAAAATTAATTATATACTATATTATTTTGATTATCTTCTTTGAAATAATCTTCGGGAACAAAGAAGTAAGAATTACAATCGTAACAAGATATCATTTCAGATACGTTTAAACTTAATTTTAAATTCATACTAGAACAACAAGGACACAGATTCTTTGATAAACATTCTATAATTATATTATTGTAATCAAAGTCTATTTCATCCATTTTCAAGCTGTTATATGATGATTCACTATCACTAATAATATGTCTATATTCATAGTCGGGAAGTGAAATAGAATTTTCAGACTCCTTCTCGAACTTATCTTCGATCTCAGAATCATAATTATCTTGGTAACGATCATAATAAACAGCTGTATTATAATTGCCATAGTTGTTATGGTTGTTATAAGTATCATAAGTACCATAAGTATCATAAGTACCATACCAATCTTCATAGGCATTATAATTGTTGTAAATATAATTTCTAGAATTTATATTAGAAGATTTATGTTCCCATTTAGTTTTGCCTAAAGTGATTAGACACTCATAACCAAAATTAATAGAATTCTCTAAAGCTTGAATGGAAGTAATCTCTTTCTCGGAATGTTCATCGAAATAACCAGCACCGATATTACAACCAATACAATTTATTCCTTTTAATTTAACAATTTCACCTACATCAGTAAAACTACCTGTACCTTCTTTTACATGATATTTAATCATTAAAGATTTAGCAGCATCTACAAATTCCTGAGAACAGATTTTAATTCCGTTAGTTTGAGTAATTAACTCAAGACCTTTATAAGAATTTCTATCCATTTGAAAAATCATAGAACAATCATAAAAGAAAGTAGCATCCGCTTGTTTAGAACCTACAGCACCAATCTCTTCGTCTTTAAAGAAAGCTACTTTGATTGTATCCATTCTTTCTAACATCATAAGAGCAAAGAGACAGCCGTTCTTATCATCAAAACCCACACCGCACTGCTGTCCGGTTTCATTATCTATACCATAGATAAATTTATCTGTTTTTTGGATTTTCAGTTCTTTTGTATAATCTTGGTTAATGTCTGTATGAGCTATGACACAAGGATACAGTTCTGCTTTACCTTTAATTGCATAAAGGTTTCCATACTTATCTTGAGAGACTTCTACTCCTGGTTTTTTGCAAAGACATTCTTTTAGCCACTGCACAAATCTTTCTTGGTGAGAAGTGTTGCTAGGACTTTGCTTAAGAAGTAAAGTGTAAAATAAAGACCAATCTATTTGGATTGGATTGTCTAGTTTAGGAAAGGATGGTTTGACATCTCTGTAACTATATCCTTTATAATATGAACTCATTGTTTTCTTGGGTGTTAATTGATTCGATACTTGTTTCTTGGGTTGTTTCGTTTTCTTTGATTGCTTTAATTTGTTCCTCCGGTTTATGCGGTTCTTGCGTTTGCTCATTTTCTTTAATATTTTGAAATTGATAATCCATATACTCTGAAGATTCGCTATGAAGCCATTCATCTAAGTCTGAAACATACTCTACTTTTTCATGGTCGTGAGGATAATAATCTCCTTCGAACAATACACAAAAGTCTTCAATATTGTCTTCAAGATAATAATCTCCATCTACAGCTTGAATTACGTAATCTTTGTGCCCGTATTCTGCGTTGTAAAGCTCTACAGCGTCTTCTTCTAAACAATATCTTCCGTCATGAAGCTCTCTAACATCGTCGTTATGAGCATAGTTTCCGTCTATAAGTTCTACTACGTCATCTTGATGATGATAATCATTTATGTAGTCGCAATAAACAGCGTCATCACGACGAATTGTGTCTCCGTCTTCTAAGTAAATAGAACAATCACCACAATACATGTCTCCACGACCACGACCCCTAGTGATTTCGTTCAAGTCATCACGGCCTACATCATTCCCACAACAATCACAAGATTCATTATTAGAATAATATCCCTCTGTAGAATCTAAACAAAGACAATTACTATTATTTTCAGAAGTATGAATATAACCATTTGGATTGAGATATCTAAAACTATCCATATAAGGATATTGGTCAAATTCAATGTGTTTTAATTTGATGCTCAAATCAGGATTTAAATTATCTTTATAAACATTACAATAATTTAAAGTATTAAATTTAGCTTGTAGGATAATTTTAGATTCTTCATTATGAAAATAAATTCTATCATGAAATCTTTTAGGATCTGTAGAATTGTATTTATTATACCATATTAAACTTCTTGCTGCAATACGATTTTCTCGTTTTAAGATACCCAGAGAAATTACCTCAGGATTATGAACGTAAATATCTAAATAGTCTTGACATTTTTTATAACGCATGCAGCTATTACCTAAATCACCCGTACTCTGATAATAATTATCTTCTAAATAAGCCCAGCGTATATCTTCACCTTTTAGCTCTTCATAAAGATAATCACCGTGTTCACCACATTCCTTAAAGCTTTCTAATTTATACATTCCAACAAAATGCTCAATAGTCTTATCATCAAATTGATTTATTCCTAATTGATTTAAAACTCTTTTTGTTACTTTACCAGCAGAAGCGTGATAACGTTTCTTAGGATTATAAAGAAGAACATTAATATCAGGTGTTACTTCGTTGCTGACAACAATAATTTCACAGGAAGAAATTAAATCTTTAAACTTAAGATAAGTGTGACAACCAAAAAGACTGTTAGTATTTAGACAAAAATTGGTATCCGGATTAATCATGCACATTAACTGGTCATTGGCTGTTTTCTGATCACAAGCTGTGACTGCAAACGGAAAAGTAGAACCATTTAAGGATTCTATATATAGTCTTCCAATAGCTTCTTGTGTAAATAATGGATATAGTCTTTCAATAGCTTCTTGTGTAAATAACGGTATAGCATCATGAAAAGTTTCTCCAAAAATAGGTTGCCATTTCTCAGGAATGTCTGTATCTAAGTCTTTTAAAGCTACATCACCTACCAATTTATTATTAAATATAAAACCATTTCCGTTAAATTTAATTCTTAATTTTTCAAGGTTATAAAAAGTTTTAAGTGATTCAATTCTAATTTTTTCTTCACGAACAGCGTCTAAATAACTAATATAAGTAGGATTCTGTTGACTGATACCTAAATAAGAAATATTTAAATTTTCATTTTCAGCGCTATACTCATTTAATTCTATAAGCTTTTTAGCTAAAGGAGACTCAATTCTTTTTAGTTTATCAAGCAGTAAATTATTCATTATTAATTTCATAATTCATTGATTTTTAGTTTTTTTAACCTATTTAATTAATCTAGATCCAAATTTCTGATCCTGATTCGTAGTGAGGATTTCTACGTCTAATTATAATAAAATGATAATAACCGTAAGGACCTTTATAAAGATCTCCTACATGATTAATATCTACTTTAAACCATGAATCTTCAGTATAATCATAATATTCGTCCTCACGCAATATCATGTCATCTTCTGTTAACATGGTGTATTTTCCGTTGGGGTTATCGCTATCTCTAATCATCCTTTTTAAGTTTAAATTTTTCTTCTATTCGTTCTACGACGTTTTCATTTAATGTTTGATGAGGATTTTCTAATAAGTGTTCATTTTCATAGGCTTCCTCTAAAATCTGATCTGTTATATTTTGAGGCAATGGTCCTATTATTGATTCAAAGATAGGATTCTGCCACTGCTCTATCTCCATACGTAACTCTTCAGATAATTCTTGCCAGGTTTGTGTTTTGTTGCTCATTTGTATTTCTGTCTTAGTTTTAATTCAATGTACCTTAATCCTTTTCTGTAAACTTCTCTGTCTGCTTGATGATAAGATTTAGGTATCCAATTATAATAGTTAATTCCTTGCTTCAAACCGTTTCTGTTTTGGTAAGAGTTTACCATAAAATCAACGGAACAAGTCCAATGTTTAAATCTGATGTATCCTTCGTGGTTTTTGAATCCAAAAAGATTATTAAATCTAGCTGAGCTATTTGGCGAAAAGTTTCCTGATTCGTATAAACCTTGAGCTGTAGTCTCATAAGGATGGGAACAGCCTAGCAGTTTAGTGTATTCAAAGAAGTTTTCTTCGTTTAAGTTAGAATCACGATAACCTATAATTCTAAGTTTTAATGCCATAGTGTCATACATTTTTAACATTAAACTATCTTCCGCTAAATCTCTGCATACCACAGGATTAATAGTCCTGTAAATAGTATGCAGAGATAAAGTGAAAGAAATACCAAATAAAAACCAAATCAATCTATTCTTGAATTTCCACAACGAAGTAACATCTTTAATTTCTAGGGTTTTTGTTACTTTGTGAAATGTCATTATTAAGGTTCTCTCTTAAATTAGTATGAAATTTATTAAATGCGTCCATATCAACTTCTCGCTTAGGATTAAGGCGAGCGTACCAATCTTCAAATCTTTCAGCTTCCATAATTTCCGGCTCTTCAAACCAAGAGCTAATCTTCTTTATTAATGTCTTAATCAGATTCATCATTAGATTTTTTACCGAACATTTCTTTATACCAGTCTTCAAAGCAGGCATATTGAAATCCTGTATCAGGGTGAGCTAAACGACTTGAATCAAAACAATCATCTAATACTCTTTTTTCGTGATCTAACAGAACTGACTCGAGAAATTGTAGGCTGTCCGCTTTGCTCTCTTTAATGAGGTCAAATATCATCATTACTGGTGTTTTCATAAATTTTTAATTAATACAAATTGCATTAGGTTCACGTTCTTCTGGATTAACTATTTCTGGTCTGTTAGACTCAGGATCGTCTACTACAACTTCTCCTGGTGTAAATAATACTCGAAAATAATTATTTCCTTCATCATCAGAAGCAGCAATAACGGGAAGATTTGCATATTTAGGATGTTTTTTAAGTATTTTGTTACAAATTTTTACATAATGTTCAAACGTCATATTTAAAATTGTTTTATAGTAATAAAATAAATTAAGGGGAGATTTCTCTCCCCCTAACACAATTAAACACAAACCTTACTTTGTTGCTTTTTAAAATACAGCTTTTTCGCTCTGATTTACAGCATTGTTTTCAGTGATAGGAACACTGTCAAGGTTCATATTCTTTACAGGAATATAAGCCTTGGTTTCATCGTCACTACTACCATCATTGCGAACTTCTGTCAACTCATACTTATGATAAATAAGTTCTCCATCAGGAGTAATAAGTTGAGGACCATCTTTACCTGCTTTCTTAATAGAAGCATAGTTTTCTTTAGCCCAAACTTCGTCTGTAGATTCAATAACACGAATTCTTACAGGGAAAGGAAGAATTTCGCTAAGATTAATGTTAATCTCAGAAGCGTTATCATAACCTTCTCCTAAAGAGTTTACATCAATACCAATAGCTTCAGCTACGTCTTCTGTAAAAGATACAGTAGTAACACGACGGTTTTTTTGACCAAGCATAAAACTGATTAAGTTAGCTGGTTCGCCTTTTTGTTCCATCATAACACTTACAGGACGTACAGTAGCGTTAGGATTAATCCATGCTGCAATAGCAATTACTGGGTTTTCGTTTTTAATTTCCATGATTTTTTAATTTAATTTTTGTTTTTTAATTTTCAGTTTTTAATTTTTCTTTTTGTTATTAGTTACCCGATTTGTTTTTGGTTTCCGTACTTTAGATTTATCGTAAGATTTTGTTGTTCTCTTCTTTGAAACACCTGGTAATTCAGGTTTAGTTTCTGGAGCATAGTTACCTTCGTAATCATCAAGTTTTTTCCGTAAAATAGAAAATTCTAGCCAAGGAATTAATTTTTTGTTCGATTTTGTTGCTGGAATAACAATTGCAAGCTCAAATACTATAAAAAGTATAAAGATTGCCATAAATGTTGCAACAATGATAATAGGAATACTGCTAGGACCTTTAAGTATTAAATCAAAGATGTAGCAGCAGCTTAAAATAGCAAGAACGACCATAAGACTTCTTACAATCCATTTTAAAATTGAATAGTTCATATATTTAAGATTAGTTTAGATAATAATCAAGTTCCTCCTCAGCACTACCTGGTCGGAGGAACTATGAAAAATTGTTACATAGGTAGACGATTAACAATTTGCTTAGTTAAATCTTCATAATTAATTAATATTCTACCCATCCATGCAATGAGAACTTGAAGTTTACAGGATTTAACAACATTTAAGATTTCATTACTCTTTTGAAGTAATATTAAAGATGTTTTAGTATCACCTGATATAAAAACCTGTAAAGATTCTTTTTTTAATTTATTTGCTTCCTCACAAAGTTTCACAAAATAACCTTCAAGATTATTTTCTATAATTTCTTGAAGAGTTTTTACAAATAAACTTGTGTGTTTTGGAGGAACATACTCATTTGTAATTTTTAATAATTTTTCTCTAGGAGGAGTGTAAGAACCTACTTTTTTTGCTGAATACAGCTTTCCGTTTTGGTAAAATGTTTTTATCATAGGTTTGGTTTTTACTCTTTAGTTTTCTTTTATTTGTTCTAGTCTTTTATTAGAATAAATAACTTTATCCTTGTACATATCTATCCAATAATTAATACAACCAGTAGAATCAAGACAATATACCCTATCAAACTCCTTTTTCTTTAAAGTTAAAATAATAAAAGAGTCTGTTTTAAATATATAATGTTTAGTATGCCATTCGTGACTTAAAATATTAAAAATAAGACAAGAATCATTATTAGTTAATGTATTAAAGTAAGGAGATATCTTAAGTTGTTCATCTTTTACTCTACAAGAAAGAATAAATAAACTTATTGTTAAAACAATAAAGATAATTTTCATAATCCTAGAATTGTCTTAACAATATCTTTTTTAACTACACGAGGTAGTTTACGAAGCATTCCCATAAGAATTTCAACTTGTTGTTCGGTGGTTAGCTCTTGTTTAAGATCTCTTTTTGAATTCTTTTGATTACCTAAAGTAGCAATACCTTTAGAAGACATTACAGATAAAGCTGCATTATTATTACGTAATTTCTTGTAATAATGTGCTTGTATACTTTTAATACTTCTATTGGGAAGTTTATTAGCTGCCTGCTCGAAAGCGAAAGCTAAGTTTGCTGGATAAGATTTAATGCAGTTTAAAACTTCATTGCATTCACTTGGAGCCCAAGTACGTTGTTTTGTGTGTTTCATTTTTTTATTTTTTAGTTTGTTGGTTTTTATAATAAATTTATCAATACCGCATCTTAAGATACTTCAAGACACCTAATCTGTTTTACTTCTTGATTAATAGAGTTAACCCATTCTTTTGTACTATATAATAGCTCTTCAGGAGGAAGATCATTACATTTTCCAGTCATTTGACTATATGTAAAACCTTTATTTTCGTCATAAGATAAACCAAGTGTATAACCATCATATGAACCATCATTAACATGAAATACTACATAATTTTTATGAAGAATACTTCCCCAGTAATTAGTAAATACGCAATGCTTCATATGTTTACCTTCTGTAAAGACATCAAATTCAGTTTCAAGAAGCTTATATGATTCTGTACTTAACTTTCTAAACGGTTCAAGCCAATCAAGTGGTTTTCTAGACATACTATCAGATTCAAGATCCATCAGATCTTGAGTCCAATTCTTGTGTTCTTTTTCTATGCGTTTCATAGACCAGTTAAAGTTAATCTTACGCTCAAGAATAAGAGCTTGCTGAATCATATCATGAACAGTAGCTGTCAAATTATTAAATTGCCAACCTGTTGTAAGTAGTCCTTCATTGTTGATTAAAAAGTCAAAATAGTGATTTAAGTCCTTTGCAGAAGCAATACCTTGAAGTAGATATGTTTTATTTATAACATTTTTTTCAACAGCAGTCCTAAGTTTAAATGCAGATGCATTCTTAACTCTGTACGGTTTAAGTACGGCAGTGAATAAAGCGTGTGGGTTTGTAATCTTACCTGCAATGACTTTACCCATAATGCTGGGTGTTATAAACGGCAGATACTCATCTTTTACCCACCCTTTGTGGAGCTTAAGCAGTACTACATTTAAACATGGTACACCATGAAGCTTACGGCCAAACCATACTTTCATTTTGCCTTTGGGATCAACGGTAAAACCATGGTGCTGGTCTTTCTTGAGAAAGAAAGCTTTGCCACGCTTAATCCTATACACGGTATAAGAATAGTGGACTGTTCCGTCTTCACGGATTAGTACATTAGCGGTAACACAGCCGTTATTCTGGAACCGTCTTTGGTACAATAAGTTTTTTTTGATACTGGGTTCCATTTGAAGGAAGTCCTTAACTTCCTGTTCCATTTCTACAATAGATACATTCTTTTCCATAGGGGTTGGTATTTATGAGAATTTAAAAGGTTAGTGCAAAAAGAATAAATGACTTCATTTCACTTCCATAAGCTAATAGTGCATTATACAGTTTGAATCTAAATAGAATCCATAATTGATTATGGATTCTATTTTAATTGATTAGAAGCAACGAAATCCGTTTTTAGGTCCAAAAGAGTCGGTTAGTTTTTTAGTACAAACTTTAGTTTTGTTAATAATAATTTCTGGATTTAACTTCTTTAGATGTACTGTTAAAGAAGATTTTGATTTCTGGGTTTGATAGACTGTGTTGTTCATAGTTTTTTTATTAATTAGTTTTTTAGTTTAGTTTAAATCAAATAATTATCATCGCTAAGATCCTGTTCTTGTTCACGCACTATATCTAAGATTTCTTCTTCTGAAAAAGATTTTTCAATATTTCCCATTACATAACTTGATTTATTACTCTCTCCATTAAGTAGAGATTCGTAATATTGAATAATTTGAGAAACACTAACTCCATTGCGAACATTGCCGTCAATGAGATTAGTGAATCTTCTTTTAGTTTTTTGGAATGCTTCAATTTTAGTCATCGCTTTCTCCTCCATAGTTTACAAATGTATATTTAGCCATAAAATAAAGGTCGTTCAGATTATCCTGCTAATAGACCACAGCAGTTGAGTTTGAGTTACCATTAACCAATGACAGGATACTTCTGTAGATTGGAGTTATGTTGAATAGAATGATATATATACCACCCATTTGGTTTGTTTCTTTTTTAGTCTACAAATTACCCTAATTCCTACAGTAGCCTACTTGTTCGGCAAAAAATTGAATTTTACAAGTTACCATTTTTTACCAATTTGTCCCACTTTGAGGCGATAAAACCCCCTTTTTACCACTAATTATTCTACAAAAT
>Ga0194121_10002444_pt1 | contig 29548 bp, 30 predicted proteins | sample TA2MahCa50mmetaG_FD_148609 | JGI IMG/M metagenome (GOLD analysis project Ga0194121, IMG submission 148609) | Freshwater microbial communities from Lake Tanganyika, Tanzania - TA2015020 Mahale Deep Cast 50m | ecosystem: Environmental > Aquatic > Freshwater > Lake | place: Tanzania: Lake...
GGCGCACGCCGCCGGCGCTGGTGGTGGTGCCCATCGGCCCCACGCGCACCGGCTGGGCCGCGCCGGACTTGAGGCTGTCGGCGTCCATCTTGGCCAGGACGATGTCGCTGACCGCGCCGGTGCCGAGATCGCGCTGGTACACGATGAAGATGTCGTCGGTGGAGGTGATGGCCATGCGCGGGAAAGCATTCTTGCGGCCAATCACAGTGGCGGTGTCGTTGACCACCACGGCGTTGTTGGCCGGCAACCAGGTGCTGCCGCCGTCGTTGGAGTAGTTAAAGTAGATGTTGTTGTACGCGCGTTTGTTGAAGCCTTGAGCCGCATTGTAGGTATAGGCGGTGCGCTGGTGGGTGCTCAGGCCAGTCAACCCGTCGGGGGACTGATCCAGGGCGTAGACCACGCGCGGATTGCCCTTGCTGTCCAGGGTCAGATCCATGGTGGAGAAGCCGCTGGTCATCGAGAGGTTCGGGGTGATCAGGTCAAAACGCAACGAACCCGAGACCGAGACGGTGTCGGTGAAGGTCCGGCCGCCGTTGAAGCTCTTGGCATAGACCACGCCGTAGGCGGGGGTGGTGTTGGTGGAGGCGATGGTTCCGTTGCCGATAACGGCGTTGCCGCGGGCCTGGATCCAGGCGCGATGGATCACGCCGTTGGCGTCCACAGCCACCGCCTGCGACATATAGCCGGCGGTCGAGGCCGAGCTGAAGTACGGCACGGCCTTCTCGACCTTCTGGAAACTGCCGACCACCGGGAAGCTCGAATTGGCCGCCTCGTTGAGGTCGACCAGCACGGTGATATCGGTGTCGGTAACAAATACCGATGTCGAGGTGCTGTCGGAGGGCGAGAAGCCCACCGGTGTCCGGTTCTCGAACACGGGCTGAGCCGATACCATGGTCACCAACCCGAAGATGAGAACGAACGCGAGAAAACTCTTAAGCCTCAGATTCATATTTCAACGCTCCTTCCATGGACACAACTTGGGTGACTGAAAGGGGAAATGAGCAGCCAGCCGCCATCGACTTCCCTATCGATGGGGGGCCTGGCCCTTAGCGGTAAAAGACCGGCGGCCCCGCCCCTACGGGTCCACAAGCCTGAGATTTCGGAGTTTATAGAACACCTCCTTGCCTTCCGGCGGAATACAGTTGTGGGTAATTGTCGTGTAAGTTCTTTTAACATTTTGGCGAACACCAAGAACGGGAATGTGGTTTCGCACCTTCCGTTAGCGCTGGGAATTTCTGTATCCTTACCTTTTTTTATCGGCACCCCAACCCCGAACTTCAGAGTCAATTTCCCCGCTGCGTCGGTCACAGGCATTCTTCCGGGGCGTTTTTGCCCCTGCCGCCCACCGGCGCTCCTCGCCTGCTTCTTTCCTTTTATCGGACTGGCGGTCAGTTTTTTTAGCATGAGATCCCTTCCGACCTGCCCCCACCGCGCCTTGCCAGGCGCCAGGATAGGGTTTATATTTCGGAGGTTAAGGAAAGATGCAAGCCGGTTCCGCAGGGGGGAACCGGCTCTTTTACGCTTTCAGTCCAGGTTGTGTCCCTGTGCCTGGGAATGATCACCGCCGGAGGCGCCAGAGTCCAGGGAGCACCGCCGGCGATGAGGCCCTGTGCAGGGACACGGACTTGGCAGCAGATTCTAGCAAGGCATGTGCCAAGTAAGTTGTATCACGTGTTACATTGCATCCAAACTATTGTTTTTAAACTGGTAAAAACCCAGACTCCCCCCGCGCTGCCGGCGGATTTGCTGGAAGTTTTTGCCCGCAAGCCCAGAAAAGGAGCACAGAGGTGCCGAATCTAAAAGCCTCCAAGAAAAGCCTGATCCAGAACCAGAAGGCCCAGGTCCGCAACCGCGCCACCCGCACCGCCATGCGATCGGCCATCAAGGCAGTGCGCACCGCCGCCGACCCGGCCGCAGCCAAGGCCGCCCTGGTCAAGGCCGCCTCGCGCATCGACAAGACCGCCAAGAAAGGGGTCATCCACAAGAAGACTGCCGACCGCTACAAGTCCCGCCTGACCCGGTTGGTGCAGAAGCTGGCCTAACCCGCAGCGGAGCCCGCCCTCCCGGCGAGGCCGGGTTTTCTATACCTATGGGGTCTTCCCGCCAGGGAGCCCTCCCCTCTCTCCTGCTCCTGCTCGCCCTGGTGGCCTTCCACGGCCGCAGCCTGGACAATGGCTTCCACTACGACGACGGGCACTCCCTGCTCCAGAACCCCCACCTGCGCTCCCTGCGGGCCCTGCCCTCCTTCTTCGCCGACGCCCGCACCTATTCGGCAACCCCCGAGTACGCCATGTACCGGCCCCTGGTGGTGGTGGCCCACGCCTTCAACTACGCCCTGGGAGGGTACGAGCCGCGCGGGTACCTGGCCCTGAACCTGGCCCTCCACTGCCTGGCCGCCCTGCTGGTCCTGCACCTGCTGGGCCAGTTGGGATTTGGCCCCACTCCCTCCCTGGCCGGCGCCCTGCTCTTTGGCCTGCACCCGGTCCAGACCGAGGTAGTCAACTATGTGAGTGCCCGCTCCGAATCCCTGGCCGGGCTAGGGGGCCTGGCCTGCTTCTCTGCCTACTTGTACTCTCTGAAAGAGGGCGCCAAACCCCGATGGTCTATCCTTTCCTTGGCGGCCTTTGCCCTGGCTCTGCTGAGCAAGTCCACGGCCCTGGCCCTGCCCCTGCTGCTCTTGCTCCACCGCTGTTTGTTCCAGCCACGGCGGCCCTGGCGCGAACATCTCCCCTACTGGCTCCTGGCCGGACTCTACACCCTGCTCTATGCCGCCCTTTCCGGCCAGGGTCTGGAGCGGGCCGCCCAGGTGCGGGACGGAGCCGCACAGTTGGCCACCCAGGCCAAGGCCCTGGTCCATTACCTGCTGTTGACGGCCATGCCGGTACACCTCAATGTCCAGCAACAGTTTTTCGCCACCAACTCCCCCTTCGCCCAGGCCCCCCTGCTGGGGGGCCTGGTGGCGTTTAGCCTGGGCCTGGCCGCCTGGCGTGCGCAGTCCCGCCGGATGCTCTTTGCCCTGGGCTGGTTCCTCGCCTGCCTGTTGCCCACCCTGGTGGTTCCCCTCCACATCCTGGTCAATGACCACCGGCTCTATCTCTCCCTCTTTGGCCTGGCCCTGGCCGGGGCGGGCTGGGCTGAGGCGGTGCGGCAGCGGTGGCCGCTGTGGGTGGGACTGGCGCTGCTGGGGGGTTTGTGTTTTCAGCGGGCGGGGGTCTGGAAGGACGAGATCGGCCTGTGGCGGGACGCGGCCAGGCGGGCGCCCCTGATGGCCGAGGCGCACTACAATCTCGGTCATGCCCTGCACCAACAAGGTGAGTTGGAACCCGCCCGGCTGGCCTACGAAAAGGCGGTGGCCCTGAGCCCGGCCTACGTGCGCGCCCTCGTCAACCTGGGGGCCCTCTACCGGGCCCAGGGGTCGCTGCCCCAGGCCGAGGCGGCTTTCCGCCGCGCCCTGGACGCCGAACCTGGGCAGGTGGAGGCCCTCAACAATCTGGGGCTGGTGTGCGCGGGTAAGGGGCGGTACGAGGAGGCCATTGCCCTCTATCGGCAGGCCCTGGACAAGGCGCCCTCAACGGCGGATATCTGGCTGAATCTGGGGCTGGCCCTGCGCGATGCGGGCCGGCGGGAGGAAGCCTTTCAGGCCCTCAGCCGCGCCATCCAGCTCGATCCCAGCCTCAAAGAGCGCTTCGGGCCCTGAGCCCTCTTATCTGGGCGCAGCTTCCAGCTCTTGCAGGCGCTGGCGCACCTGCTGGGCCACCGCCTGGGGGGCCTGGCCGCTGGCGAGGAAGGCGCGGTAGCTAAGGGCCGCCTCTCCCCGCAGCCCCTGGCCCTCCCTAGCCCGGCCCAGGCCATAGTGGAACCGGCCCTCCCCAGGATACTGGGTCAGGGCGCGGGCGAACACCTCGGCCGCCTGCGGGTATTCCCTCTGGCCCAGGTGCAGATCCCCCAGGTTGTACCAGGCCCCGGCATGGGGCCCCAGGGCCAGAACGCGCCGGTATGCGGCCTCGGCCTCGGCCGGGCGGCCGGTGTCGAAGTAGAGGTTGCCTAAATTGAAGGGGGCCTCGGCCAGTTCGGGGTCCAGGGACTCGGCCCGCTGGTACGCGGCCTCGGCCTCGGCCGGGCGGCCCTGGGCACGCCGGAGCCGGCCCAGCAGCAATTGTACCCGGGGCAGATCCGGGGACAGCCGGGCAGCCCGCTCCAGCAGGGGCTCGGCGGCGGCCCCCTGGCCGGCCTCCAGGTACAGGGCCCCGAGGTTGGCCAGGGCCTGGATGAACTCCGGCTGCAGCGCCAGGGCCCGCGAATACGCCGCGGCCGCCTCGGCGGGCAGGCCTCCCTGGCGCAGGGCATTGCCCAGGTTGTAGTGGGTCTCCACCACCTCCGGAGCCAGCTGGGCGGCCCGCTGGTAGTGGTCCAGGGCTTCGGGCAGGCGCCCGGCCTGCTCCAGCGCCCCGCCCAGGTGCAGGTGAGTCCGGTACATGGCCGGACCTTTGCGCAGGGCGTCCTGCCACAGGCTCAGCTCGTCGCGCCACACCGCACTGCGCTGGTGCGAGAGCACCGCCAGCAACACCAGGACCACCCCCCCGCCCCAGGCCAACCGGCCATGCCGTCCCACCAGGGCCGCCAACCCCAGGCACCCAAAGGCCAAGGACAGGTACAGACGGTGCTCGTTGACCAGCACATTGAGCGGCACCAGCGAGGCGGGCAAGAGGGCCAGGACCGCCCCCCCGGCCAGCACCAAGCCCACCCTTCCACCCAGCCGCCACAGCACCGCGCCCAGGCAGCACAGGAACCCCGCGGCCAGGACCACCGGCAGGTCGAAGGCCGAAAGGGCCTGGCGGAAGGGGTGCTCTACGCTTAGGTGCAAGGGCGCCAGCCCCAGGTACAAGTAGTAAACCCCCGCCTTGAGCTGGGTGAGGAGGTGGACCCCCAGGGGCCGCACCGGCTCGCCCAGGGCCTTGGCCAGCATCCCCTGGCTCGCCAGCGCGTAGGCCAGAGCCGCCGCCCAATACCCCAGGTGCCACCGCCATCGCCGTGGAGCCGGCTGGGTCCACTCGCACAGGGCCAGGACCGCGGGCCATACCGCGGCCGTGGACTTGCTCAGCAGACCGCAGCCCAGGGCGACCAGGGAAAGGCCGTAGTGCCAGCCCGGCCCGCCCTGCCGCCAGGACAGGAAGGCCAGCAGGCTGGCCAGGCAGGCGCAGGCGGCCAGGGTCTCGGAGCGGCTGCTGATGTAGTTGGCCACCTCGGCCTGCAAGGGGTGCAGGGCAAAGAGCAGCGCCCCCAGCGCCGCCGCTCCGGGGCTGCCCAGGAGCCGCCGGCCCGCCAGAAAGACCAGCAGGGCGCAGGCCAGGTGCAGCCCCAGGTTGACGAGGTGATAACCTGCCGGGCCGTACCCCCCTGCCCAAAAGTTGAAGGCATAGGTGACCAGGAGCAGGGGCCGGTACATGGCCCGCTCCGGCAGGGAGGAGAAGAGCTGGGGATCGGCGAAGAAGCGACCCAAGTTCCCCAGGTCACGGATATGGGGGTTTTCGACGAGGGAATGGAAATCGTCGTAGTGGAAGCCGTTGCCCAGGGACCCGGCGTAGGTCCCCAGCAGGGCCACGAAGAGCAGCCCCAGAAAGGGGGCCGGCCGCTGGAGCAACCCGGCCCAAAAAGAGCCGGGCGCCCCAGGGGGGCGCCCGGTGGAACGCTCGGGGGCCACGGCCGCAGGGCTCAGCGCCCCCCGGCGATGGCCGGCACGATGGAGACCACGTCCCGGTCGCCCAGGGCCGTCTGCGCCCCGTCGAGGAAGCGGATATCCTCCTCGTTGACGTAGATGTTGACGTAACGGCGGATCTCGCCCTGCTCGTCGAGCAACTTCTCGCGGATGCCCGGATGGGCGGCTTCGAGGTTCTGCACCAGCTCCGCCACCGTGCCGGCCTGGATCTCGACCTCGGCCTGGTTGCCGGTCAGCCGGCGCAGCGGGGTGGGGATGTGTACTTTGACGGCCATTGCCTGCCTCCTGAGAGATGAAATAGGTGGACCGGTTCGTTGTTTACTCTTTTGCCAGCCTCTGGCGCGCCAGCCGGCCCAGCTCGGTGTCCGGGATTAATTCCAGCACCCGGCCAAAGGCATCGGCGGCGCGGGCGGTCTCGCCCTGCTCGGCCCAGAGATTGCCCAGGTTGAACCAGGCTTCGGCGCAGGCCGGGTCCAGGGCTACGGCCCGCTGATAGGCCGCCCCGGCCTCTGCGGCCCGCCGCAGGGCCCGCAGCGTCACACCTCGCCACACCCACAACTGCGGGTTCTGCCTTTTCTCTATGGCCTGGTCGAAAAAGGCCAGGGCCAGCTGCGGGTCCCGCTGGTGGTTGAGGGCGATCTGCCCGAGTTTGGCCTCGGCCTCCCCCCCCCGCTCCCCGTGGGCCAGGGCCTGCTGATACTGGCCCACGGCCTCCTGCCACTGGCCCATAGCCAGCAGCGCGGTCCCCAGGTTGAGCCGCGCAGGGATATTGTCGGGCGAGGCCCGCAGCAGCGCGGCGAATTCTTCCCGGGCCTGGGAAGGGCGGCCCTGTTTCAGGTAGAGCAGCCCCAGGTTGTTGCGGGCGCCCGGATGCTCGGGCCGCAGGGCTAGGGCACGGAGGTACTCCTGCTCGGCGTCGGCGCGCCGGTCTGCCGAAACCAGAGCATCGGCCAGGCGCAGGTGAGGTTTGAGCATCTGCGGGGCCTTGAGGGCCGCGTCCCGCCACAGGCTCAGCTCGTCCACCCAGGAGGCGCTGCGCCCCAGGCTCAGCAGACTCAGAACAGTAGTATACACACCAAAGCCGGCCCAGGCCACCGGCCGGCGCTGGGCCCACTCGCCCCAGGCCCAGGCCAAGACCAGGGCAAACCCGATCCCCGCCAGGTAGAGCCGGTGCTCGTTGACCAGCACCACCAGGGGGACCAGCGCCGTGGGCAGGAGCAGCAAAAAGGCCCAGGCCCCGGCGAAACGCCCCCGGCGGAAAGGCCACAGCACCAGGGCCAGGGAGAGGAGCAGGGCCCCCGCCGCCAGTACCGGCCCTTCCCACGGTTCCCGGGCAAGCGAGAACTGGTGCTCGGCGCTCAGGTGTACTGGCATCACCAGCAGGTGCAGATAGTAGGCCCCTGCCTTGAGCTGGGTCCACCACTGCACCCCGTGCGCCCGGATCGGGTCCAGCAGCGCCTGGCCCACCAATTGCCGGGTGAAAAGCACGTACAGCAGCGCCAGGATTGCCAAGCCCGCCAGCGCGGGCCAGCGGCGGCGGGCCTCCATCCCCTCGCGCAGCCAGTGGCACAGGGCCACCACCGGGGCCAGCACCGCGGCCACCGACTTGGTCAGCAGCGCCAGGATGGCGGCCCCTCCTCCCAGCGCCTGGCCGGCCGGGCCCCCGCGTAGGTGGCCGAGGCAGGCCAGCAGGAAAAAGGCCGCCATCAGCAGCTCGGAGCGACTGCTCACGTAGTTGGCCGCCTCGGAATTGGCCGGGGTCAGGCCAAAGACCAGGGCCGTAGGCAGCGCCAGCCCCCCCTGCCCCAGGGCCAGGCAAAGGCGGTGGACCAGGCCGGCGTTTAACCCGTGGAGCAGGGCATTGACCAGGTGGTACCCCCCCGGCGCCAGCCCCCCCAGCGCGTGGTTGAGCGCGTAGGATACCAGCAGCACCGGCCGGTACATGGCGCTTTCGGGATTGGTCGAGAAGAGCGAGGGGTCGGTAAAGAAGGCGGGGATCTTCTCCAACCCCCGGATATGGGGGTTGTGGACCAGGGAGTGGAAGTCGTCGTAGTGGAAGCCGTGGCTCCAGGTGTTTAGGTACAGCCCCCCGGCCGCCAGGGCGGCCAGGGCGGTGGCCCACCAGGGGCGCAGGGGCGGCAGCATGGGCCGCCTCAGTCCAACAACTCCAGCTCCACCTCGGCGAAATTCCGCCCGCCCTGGTCCCAGGCGAAGCATTTGTGGGGCTGCACCTGCTGCTGGTCTATTGAAAGCACCAAGTACGCGGCGTCGGGGTAATCCGGCTCGTCCCCCATCATCGTCATCGCCCGCCGCTTGTCCTCCTCGGAGAAATAGGCCGGGCAGTCGATGTGGGAATGGTAGAACCCCGCCGCCCGCCCCCCGGCCCTTTCGGCGGCCCCGATGATCCGGGTCAACTCGCGGGGATCGATGAAATAGGCGGTGCGCGAGGTGCGCGCGAAGTCGGCCGGGTTCTCCGCGTGTAATTGGTCCTGGATATTGCGGCAGGCATGGATCTGCGCGACCTCTTCCTCTGGGCCCTGGGTCAGGATGCCGCAACACTCGGCCGGGTACTCGGCCAGGGCCTGGGCCTCCAGCCTGTTGAGGTCCTTTCTCCTCAGTCTTAGCATAGTTCTCTCAGCGCTCCGCTGCCGCGCTCACCGCCCCCTTAAGGGCCTGGCGCCACATGGGTGTGCTCATGTACTTGTCCCCCCCGTCGCAGAAGACCGTCACCACCACCCCCTCCCGCAACTGCCGGCCCACCTCCAGGGCCGCCCAGTAGGCCGCCCCGGAGGACTGGCCCGCCAGCACCCCCAGCTCCCTGGCCAGCCGTAGGGTGGTATCGTAGGCCGTGTCGGTTTCGAGCCGGATCTTGTGGTCTAGAAACCCCTCGTCGTAGATGCCCGGCACGATGGAACTGGCCATGTGCTTCAGGCCCTCGATGCCGTGGAAGGGCTCGGCCGGCTCGGCGCCGATGACCTGGATGCGCGGGTTGAACGCCTTCAGGCCGCGGCCGGTTCCCATCACCGTGCCGCTGGTCCCCATGGTGGCGACAAAGTGGGTGACCCGCCCCTGGGTCTGGGCCCAGATCTCGGGGGCGGTGGTGTCGCGGTGGGCCTGCCAGTTGGCGGGGTTGTTATACTGGTCTGGCTTGAAGTACCGCTCCGGGGCCGCCTCGTAGAGCCGGCGGGCCTCCAAGATGGCCCCGTCAGACCCCTCGCCCGGATCGGTCAGCACCACCTCGGCCCCGTAGGCGGCCAGGATGGCCCGCCGCTCCTGGGTGACGCTGCCGGGCATGGCCAGCAGCACCGGGTAGCCCTTGGCCGCCCCGATCATGGCGTAGGCGATGCCGGTATTGCCCGAGGTGGAATCGAGGATGGTCTTGCCCGGCCGCAACTGGCCGCTTTGGGCCCCTTCCTCGATCATGCGCCGGGCGGGCCGGTCCTTCACCGAGCCGCCAGGATTGAAGAACTCCAGCTTGGCGTAGACCTCGACCCTGGGCGGCAGGGAGGGATCGTGCAGCCGCAGCAGGGGGGTGTTGCCGATCTGCTCCACCACGGTCTGGCCCGGGGCCTTGCCCGGGAGGGCCGCCTGCTCCACGCGCTCCCCTTCGCCCTATTCCACCTGACCGCTGCACAGGGCCTCGATCTCCTCGTGCAGTTGGTGCAACTGCTCGTCGCTGGCCGACAACTGGGCGGCCAGGGTCCGGCCCTGGGCCTCGGTCTCCATGTAACGCTCCATCATCGTGCAGCCCACGTTCCAATACACACACAGGCAGAGTGCCGGGTTCGAGCGCATCAGCCGGTCGAAGCTGGTCTTGGACAGGACCAGCAGGCTCGACTGCTGGAGGGCCCGCACCGTGGCGTTGCGCGGCTGCCCGGTGATCAGCCCCATCTCCCCCACCAGGCCAGGGGCTGGACGGTGGAGATCCGCCGGTTTTCCGCGCCAAACACCCCCAACTGGCCGCTAAGCAGGATGGCCATGCCGTTGCTCTGCTCCCGGACCGTGCACAAGGTGTCCCAGAGCTGATAGGTGGGCCGCTCGCCGAGTTGGAGGATGGTCCTGACGTTCTCGGCGCCCATGTTGCTGAAAATGGGCACCTTCTCCATGATCCGCAGCAGGGCTTTGGCCATGCCGTCTTCCAAGGGATACCTCCCGTGGGTTCCGCGGGCCCTGGACCCAGCTCAATATATTTACGGGTTGGCCGACCTGTCAAACCACCTACCCCCTTGCTTGACAGTGGGGAGGAGGTGGCCTATAATTAGATTTTTCAGTTAAATAGACTTCTGAAGAGGGCCTCATGTCCACAGCGATTGAACCCCTGGGCGACTGGCAGCGCAGCCACCACTGCGGCGCCCTGGGCGCCCAGCATGTTGGCCAGCGCGTCACCCTCATGGGCTGGGTGGCCAAGCGCCGCGACCACGGCGGCGTCATCTTCGTGGACCTGCGCGACCGCCACGGCGTCACCCAGGTGGTCTTCAACCCCCAGCACAACCCCCAGGCCCACCGCCGGGCCGAGGGATTGCACAACGAGTACGTGATCGCCGTGCAGGGGGTGGTCGAGGCCCGCCCCGAAGGCATGATCAACTTGAGGCTGGCCACCGGAGCCATCGAGGTCAACGCCGATACCCTGCGCCCGCTCAACACCTCCCCCCCGCCGCCCTTCGCCATCGACGAAAGCGGGGACCTGGGCGAGGAGCTGCGCCTGCGCTACCGCTACCTGGACCTGCGCCGGCCCCCCATGCAGCGCAACCTCCTGCTGCGCCACCGGGCCTACCAAGCCACCCGCCGCCTGCTCGACGGCCTGGGCTTCATGGAGGTGGAGACCCCCTTCCTGATCCGCAGCACCCCAGAGGGAGCCCGCGACTACTTGGTCCCCAGCCGGGTCCACCCCGGTGAGTTCTTCGCCCTGCCCCAGTCGCCCCAGATCTACAAACAGATCCTGATGATCGCCGGGTACGACCGCTATTTCCAGATCGTCAAGTGTTTCCGCGACGAGGACCTGCGAGCCGACCGCCAGCCCGAATTCACCCAGATCGACATCGAGATGTCCTTCATCAGCGAGCGGGACATCATGGCCGTGGCCGAGGACCTGCTCTGCGCCCTCTTCGCCCAGCTCATCGAGGTCGAACTGCCCCGCCCCTTCCTCCACCTGACCTACCGGGAAGCCATGGACCGCTTCGGCTCCGATAAACCGGACCTGCGCTTTGGCCTCGAACTAATGGACGTGGCCGCCGCCGCCATAGCATCTGAGTTCAAGGTGCTGCACGGGGTGCTGGAGGCGGGGGGCCAGGTAAAGGGGATCAATGTAAAAGGTTGTGCCTCCTTCTCCCGCAGTCAGCTCGACGAACTCGTCACCTACGCCCAGCAGGTGGGGGCCAAGGGCATGAGTTGGATCAAGCACACCCCGCAGGGTCTGGAGTCCTCCATCGCCAAGTTCTTTTCGCCCCAGGCCCAGGCCCTGCTCATCGAGGCCCTGGGCTCAGAGCCGGGCGATCTGCTCCTGATGGTGGCCGACCAGCCGGCGGTGGTGGCCAAGGTCCTGGGCGCCCTGCGCTTGGAGTTGGCCCGCCGCCTCGACCTGTTGCCCGAGGGAGCCTGGAGGCCGCTGTGGGTAACGGAGTTCCCCCTGCTCGAATACGACCCTGAGGCCAAGCGTTACGCGGCCATGCACCATCCCTTCACCGCCCCGATGGAAGCCGACCTGCCCTTGCTTTCCACTGATCCGGGCGCGGCCAGGGCCAGGGCCTACGACCTGGTGCTCAACGGCAACGAGATCGCCGGGGGCAGCATCCGTATCTTCCAGCGCCCGGTGCAGAGCCGGCTCTTCGAACTGCTCGGCATCACCCAAGAGGAAGCCGCCGAGAAGTTCGGCTTCCTCTTGGAGGCCCTCGAATTCGGGGCCCCGCCCCACGGGGGCATCGCCTTTGGCTTCGACCGGCTCGTTGCCCTTTTGGCCGGGGTGGACTCCCTGCGCGAGGTCATCGCCTTCCCCAAAACCAACAAGGCGGTGGGGCTGATGGAGAAGGCGCCGGGCCCGGTGGACCAGACCCAACTCCGCGAGTTGGGCATCCAGTTGCGGCCCTAAGGTTTGCCCACCTTGCTTTCCGCTCTGTTTTACCTATCTTAGGCTCGGCGCGGCGCCTGACCTGGGCCCCGTGCCCCACCCCTCTTCAGGAGTCGTCCGCCCTGCGCCTCGATTCCTCATCCCCCGCCCAGAAGACCAGCATCTCCATCGCCGAGGTCGATTCCCTGACCCTGCTGGGCCACAACGATCAGCATTTGGCCCTCATTGAAAAAAACTACGGCATCAGCCTGGTGGTGCGCGGCGAAAAACTCCTGCTCGAGGGGCCGTCAGCCGCCGTCACCCAAGCCGGCGAGCTGTTGACCCACCTGGTGGCCAGGCTGCGCCAGGCCCCCCGGCTCAGCAGCGAGGAGGTGCGCTCCCTGATCGCCCGCGAGCGCCGGAGCGCCGACCCGGAGACCTCCACCGAGGAGGATGGGGTCATGCGCACCTACCGGGCCGCAGTGCGGGCCCGCAGCTCCGGACAGGCCCAGTACCTACAGGCCATCGAGGACCACGACATCGTCTTCGCCATTGGCCCGGCCGGCACCGGCAAGACCTACCTGGCAGTGGCAGCGGCGGTGGCGGCCCTGCGCCAGAAACAGGTCTCCCGCATCGTCCTGGCCCGGCCGGCGGTAGAGGCCGGCGAGAGCCTTGGCTTCCTGCCCGGCGCCCTGGAGGACAAGGTAGACCCGTACCTGCGCCCTCTGTACGACGCCCTCCAAGACCTGCTCGAACCCGAGCGGTTGCGCCGTTTCCAGGATATGAAGATCATCGAGGTGGTGCCCCTGGCCTACATGCGGGGCCGCACCCTCAACGAGGCGTTTATCATTTTGGATGAGGCCCAGAACACCACCCCCCAGCAGATGAAGATGTTCCTCACCCGCCTGGGCAGCCGTTCCAAGGCCACCATCACCGGGGACATCACCCAGATCGACCTGCCCCGGGAGCAGCCCTCGGGCCTGATCGAGATCCAGAAGATCCTCACCCACCTCCCCGGCCTGGCCTTCTGCTACCTGAGCGAGCGGGACGTGATCCGCAACCCGCTGGTCCAGGAGATCATCAAAGCCTACGAGAGGCACGAGCAGGCCGGCCCGGCCCCTTCCCGCGAAGGGCGCTGACGCTCTCGCCCGGCCATGGACCTGGATCTCTTGCTGCGACGCTGGTGGCCCCGGCTGGGGACCCGGGGCTACAAGTTCCGCTGGACCCTCCAGAGCCTCCAGGTCTACCGGCTGGTGCTGGCCGCGGCAGTGATCGGGCTGCTGGCCTATCTGTCCCCCTCCCAGCGCCCCTACAGCATCACCCGGCTACGGGTGGGCAGCGTCGCCCCCGAGCGCATCAACGCCCCCTTCCTCTTCTATGTCCGCAAGACCGAGGAGCGCCTCGAAAAGGAGCGCCAGGAGGCCGAGCGCGCCGTGCCCACGGTGCTGCGCCTGACCCCCCAGGTCCACGCCCTGCAACTGGCCCGCTTCGACTCCTCCCTGACGGTGCTCATCGCCGATCTGCGGCTGCAGATGCCCGAGGCCGCCAAACAGCGCCGCCTCCAGCGAGAACTGCCCCAACTGACCAGCGCCCTGTCGGCCGCCTCCCAGCGGGCCCTGGGCGAGCTGTTTGCCAACAGCAACTCCGGCCAGCTGGAATTCTTCCAGGGCACCTGCCGCCGCCTGCTCGTTGAGCTGTACACCACCGGCCTGGTCTCCTCCAAGTCCGAGATCCTCAACAGCTTCACCCCCCAGGTCCGGGTCGAGGAGCGGGAGGTGTCCCTTGACGCCATCTACAGCGTGGAGGCCCTGGAGAAGGGCGACCTCATCCCCCTCATCGAGGGGGCCGGGGTGCCCACCGGCCCCGAGGCTCTAACCGCGGTCCACGAGCTGTTGAGCTTCTTCATCGAGCCCAACCTGATCCTCGACGCCGGGGAGACCCGCCGGTTGCGCTCCGAGGCCCGGCGCAGCGTGGCCCGCATCCAGCGTCCGTACCTCCAGAACGAGATGATCATCGACAAGAACGCCAAGGTCGAGCAGGACCACGTCGAGGCCCTTAACGCCCTGGCGGACAAGCTGGCCGAGCAGGAGCTGGCCGACCCGGCCACCCGTCTCCTACAGGTGGCCGCGGCCCTGGTCATCGCCACCTTCCTGGTGCTGGTCTTTGGCTATTACCTCTCCATCCTCGAAGCCGAGATCTACCAGAAACCAGGGCACCTGCTGCTCCTGGCCATCATCGGGGGGGCCACCGTGGCCGTAGCCTCCTATATCAAGACCAACGAGGTCCACACCTACCTAGTGCCCACTCCGCTGGCGGCGATGCTGGTGACGGTGCTGCTCAGCCCCAGGGTGGGCCTGGTGCTCTCGACCCTGCTGGCCCTCTACTTGGGCAACCTCTTCGGGGATTTTTCGGTGGCCCTGATCTGCGGCCTGACCTCGGCGGTGGCGGTGTACACCGTGCGCCACGTGCGCCACCGCAACCAGTTCTACCGGGCCATGGTCTTCCTGCCCCTCTCCTACGCCCTGCTCATCGCCGCCTCGGACCTGTCGCGCTTCATGGCCCTCGAAGAGGTGTACCTGCATGTGCTGCCGGGCATCTTCATCGGGGTGGCCGCCCCCATCCTCACCACCGGTCTTTTGCCCATCTGCGAGAGCCTCTTCCACATCACCACCGACATCACCCTGCTCGAATTGTCGGACCTCAACCGGCCTCTCCTGCGCGAACTGGCCATACGGGCGCCGGGCACCTACACCCACAGCCTGATCATGGCCAACCTCTCCGAGGCTGCGGCCGAGGCCATCGGCGCCAACCCCCTGCTGGCCAGGGTGGGCTGCTACTATCACGACATCGGCAAGATGCTCAAGCCCGAGTACTTTACCGAGAACCAGGGGTTGCAGGGAGGGCGCAACCCGCACAACAACCTCACCCCCACCATGAGCATGCTGATCATCACTGCCCACGTCAAAGACGGCCTGGAACTGGCCGAGGAGCATGGGCTGCCCCGCTCCATCGCCGACCTCATCCCCCAGCACCACGGCACCACGGTCATTGAATACTTCTACAACCGGGCCATCGAGATGGGGATAGAGAACATTCGCCGCGACGATTTCCGCTACGACGGCCCCAAACCCCAGACCCGCGAGGCCGGGGTGCTGATGCTGGCCGATTCGGTGGAGTCGGCGGCCCGCACCCTGATGGAACGCACCCCCGACCGGGCCCGGCAACTGGTGCGCAGCATCATCCAGCAGAAGTACAGCGCCGGCGAACTGGACGAGTGCGGCCTGACCATGCGGGACCTGCACAAGATCGAGGAGAGCTTCATCCCCGTGCTGATGGGGACCCTCCACAGCCGCGTGGATTACCCCTGGCAGCGCCATGAGAAAAAGGCCCGCAAGGAGCTTGGTCATCCTCTGCAGCCCCGGAACAGCTGAGCTGCCCCCTGCCCAGCGCCGCCGCCTGGCCCTGGTGGGCCGGGCCGCCATCGCCGCCCACCCCCTGGGGGGGGCGGTGCAACTGGTGCTGGTGGGCGACGGACGGATGCGCCGCCTCAACGCCCAGTACCGGGGGAAAGACCGCACCACCGATGTGCTCTCCTTTAACTTGGACCCCGGTCCCGAGGCCCTGGCCGGGGCCCTGCCCCTGTGGGGGGAACTCTACATCTCCATGCCCCGGGCCCAGGCCCAGGCTAAGGCACAGGGAGTGCCCCTGCTGAGCGAACTGGCCCGACTCCTGGTTCACGGCCTCCTGCACCTGGCCGGTTACAACCACGACACCCCCGCCGGCCTCCGCTTCATGGAAGGGGAGACCGAGCGCCTGCTGGAGGCAAAGGGCCTCCTGCCCCGCCCCACTTAGACTGCCCTGGCCGGCAGTGTTCCCGGAAAGGAGTCACCCCCGGTTTGGAACCTCCGCTTTATGCCCTGCTGATCACTGCTCTCCTGGCGCTGGCCGCCCTGGTGCTCCTGTCCAGCTACGAGGCCACCTTTGCGGTGCTCTCCCGCTCCGCCCTGGAAAAGATGCAGGAGAACCAGGTGCCACGGGCCGGCCTGATGCTGCGCCTTTACGAGCCGCGCCACCGCCTCTTCCTGCTGGCCCGCCTGGGCCAGGCCCTGGCCACCATCGCCCTGAGCCTCTCCCTGTTCTGGGCCGGCCAGCTCGGCGCCCAACACCTGGGCGGCCCGCGCTGGGCTGCCGCCGCATCCCTGGGATTGGCAGCGCTGGGCTCCCTGGTCTGCACCCTGCCCCGGCGCATCCGCTTTGGGGAGGAGAGCGAAGAGCCCCGGGTCCCAGGGTTGGCCCTGGCCTTCCTCCCCCTGCGCCTGGCGCTGTGGCCCCTGGTGCTGGTGGTCGAAAGGCTGGAGGCCGGCACCCAGAACCTCTCGGAGGAATTGAAGGCGGAGAAGGAGGTGGAACTGCGCAACCTGGTCGAAGCCGAGCGCGAGACCGGGGTGCTGGAGGAGGGAGAGCGGGACATGATCCAGGGGGTCTTCGGCTTCCACGAGACCATCGTCCGCGAGGTGATGGTGCCGCGGGTGGACATCGCCGCCGTGGAGCAGGGCGCCACCCTGGCCGAACTGCTGCAGGTCATCGAGAATACCCGCCACTCGCGGGTGCCGGTCTACGCCGAGTCCCTCGACAAGATCCTGGGCATCGTCTACGCCAAGGACCTGCTGCAACTGCTGGGCCGGCCGGATCTGGATCTGCGGCGCCCCCTGCTGGAACTGGTCGGGCAGCCGGTAAGCCGCTTTCTCCACGAGGCGTTCTACGTGCCCGAGACCAAGAAGATCGACGATCTCTTGCACGAGATGCGGGTGAGCCGCCTGCGCCTGGCCCTGGTGGTGGATGAGTACGGGGGCACCGCCGGCCTGGTGACCACCGAGGATCTGGTCGAGGAGATCGTCGGGGATTTGCAGGATGAATACGACGAGGACGAGGCCCTCTTCCATTGGGCCGAGCCCGGCGAGGTGCTCATCGTCAACCCGCGCATCCACATCGACGACCTGAACGAACTTTTGGAGACCGACCTACCCAACGAGGGCTTCGAGACCCTGGGTGGGTTCATCTATGACCACCTCGGCCAGGTGCCCGACCAGGGCCACCATTTCACCGTGGACCACCTGCAGATCGAGATCCTCCAGGTGGAGGGCCAGCGGCTGGCCAAGGTCCAGATCAGGCGGCTGCCCCCCCAGGAGGAGGGCCCGGCCCCGCAAAAGGGCTGAACCCCTTGCGCCGGCCCAGGTGGTGGCGTATATTATCTTCATCAGATGCGGGGTGGAGCAGCCTGGTAGCTCGTTGGGCTCATAACCCAAAGGTCGTAGGTTCAAATCCTGCCCCCGCTACCAATCTTCAGGTGCGGCCCCCGGTGCTCCCGGGGGCCGCATTTTTTGTCGTCTGCCCACCGCCGCTTCTCCGGGGGAGGTGCCCGTGCCGTTGTTCAAGAAACTGGAGGCCAACCCGATCCCCATCGAAGCGCCAAAGGGGCGCTCCCTGCCCCTGGACGAGCGCCTGATCCTGCACCTACAGGGGCCCACCCCCCTCGACCACATCGAGGCCCAGGAGTTCCGCCAGGTGGTAATGAAGGCCCTGCAGCAACTCGACCCCGAGGAGTTGCGGGTGATGGAGATTCGCTACCAGTTCAAAAAATCCCCCGGCCAGGCGGCCAAACAACTCGGGCTGTCCCCCACGGAACTCAAGCGCCGGGAGCGCCGCGCCCTGGGCAAATTGCGCCAGCACCTGGCCCCCTACGGTTCCGCGTCCTGATCCCCCCAGTACTCGCGCCAGGCCTGGCCCCCTTTGCCGGCCTGCTGGCCGGCGCCCTCTTTGCCCTAAGCATTCCCCCTTTCGACCACTACGCCCTGGCCTGGATCTGCCTGGTGCCCAGTTTCCTAGCCCTGGGCCGGACCGGACGCCCCTGGCTCATGGGTCTGGTGGGGGGCCTGGTCTCCGGGACGAGCCGGATCTACTGGCAGTACGAAACCCTCCAGCTCTACGGCAACCTCTCCCCCCTGCCCAGCCTCCTCACCACCGCCGCGCTGGTGGCCTACCTGGCCCTCTATTGGGCGGTCTTCTTCCAGGTGTGCAGGCGCTGGAAGACCGGTTCGCCGCTCTTCGCCTGGAACGCCGCCTGCCTATGGGTCTTGCTGGAGTGGGGCCAGAGCTGGATCATCACCGGGTTTCCCTGGGAGTTGCTGGGCTATTCCCAGTACCTGAACCTGCCCCTGGCCCAGACCGCCGCGGTGACCGGGGTGTACGGGGTGGGTTTCTTGCTGGTGCTGCTCAACGCGGGACTGGGCCAGGTGCTCCTGCACCGGCGCGCCGGGCTGCGCCTGGCCGCCCTGCCCCTCCTGGCCCTGGCCCTGGCCTGGGGGTGGGGCGGGTTCCATTTGCACGCCCTGGAAACCGAGCCCCCGGCCCCGCCCCTGCGGGTGGGCCTGGTGCAGGGCAGCATTCCCCAGGGCGAGAAATGGAAAGGCGACCAACTGGCCCAGACCACCCGGCGCTACACCGACCTAGCCCACACCCTGGCGGGGAGCGCGCTAGACCTGGTGGTCTTCCCCGAGACCTGCCTGCCCTTCTATTTTGAGGACCCCCGCTTCGCCCACTACCGCAAACCCATCGCCGCCCTGGCCCCCGGGCTGGGGGCCCCGTTGCTGGTGGGCAGCCTCGATTTCGACGGGCAGCACATCTACAACCGCGCCTTCCTGCTCGATACCCTGGGCCAGGTGGCCGGGCACATCGACAAGGTCCATCTGGTACCCTTTGGCGAGTACCTGCCCATGCCCTGGCTCTTTGGCTACCTGGAGGGCCTCACCGCGGAGAGCGGGATCTTTGCCCGGGGCCTGGCGCACCAGGTGCTGCCCCTGGGCGAGCACCGGCTCGGGATCTTCATCTGCTACGAGTCCATCTTTCCCCAGATCACCCGGCAATTGGCCCTCCAAGGGGCCGACGTGCTGATCAACACCACCAACGACGCCTGGTTCGGCACCTCCGCCGCCCCCTACCAGCATTTCTCAATGGCCGCCCTGAGGGCGATCGAGACCGGCCGGCCCGTGGTGCGCATCGCCAACACCGGCATCTCCGGCCTCATCGCCCCCAGCGGCCGGGTCCTGGCCTCCACCCCTCTCTTCGAACCCCTCGCTCTGGTGGTGGAGGTCTCCCCGCGCCGCGCCCAGACCCTCTATACCCGCTGGGGGGATGGCTGGCTCTGGGGTTGCGCCGTGCTCTTGCTCCTCCCTTGGTGCCGGCGGCGCTGGGCCAAATAGAAAAGCGCCCGGTAAATCCCGGGCGCTTCGGTCTTGCGTGGGGCTGGCTGCTCGGCGCTCAGAACTCCAGCGCGAAGAGCAGCATGCCGACGGCGATGGTGCCCACCCAGATGGCGGCGGGGATCACCAGATCGGTCCAAACTGCGCGCATATCACACCTCCTTATCGTGTAGGTTTGCTTGCCGTAGTGCTATTTCACAGTGACCAGCGGACCCAGGTGAGGCACTGAGAGAAAAGTTGCAGGACCACCGAAACCCCCAGCGCCCACAGGGAGCCCTGTATCATCAGATCGTTCCAAAGTATTACGCACGACGTCCCGGCTCCTTTAGAGCTGATTTATGCGATGGCGATTCCGACCAGCGCGGCCAGCAGCATCGTGGCCCCGATCAGATAGACCCACTCACCCAGGTTTTCACCGTTCCTGGGGTGCTGGTTCAGGACTTGAGCTAAATTGACCATTGCTTTTCTCCTTTCACATGTGATCCGCTACCAACCGCCTTTAACGCAAACACCATGCCAAACTTTTGATCTATCGCAATACCAATAATAAAAACAATTACTTAAATCGTTGTCTGGCAAAGTAAGGGGCTTTGCGGACAGGCAGCAATATCATTTTTGATATGAAAACGAACCTGACAATCCCAACGAGGCGAAAAATCGAGGGTTATTGATGTGTCTATTTTGATGTGATTTATATCAATAATGATACAAAAAGAGCAAAGAGGCCCTTACTGAGATCGGAGCCGCAAAGAGGGGGTCAGACGGAGCGGGGGTAGATCAGCGGGCAGTAGTGGGGATTGTCGATAAAGGCGGTCAGGCCGGCGCGGCGATCCTCGACCGGGCGCGATTTCTCGGTGCGCAGGTGGATGGCAAAGCTGCGGCGGGCGCGCCCGGTGGTATTGGCGCCGCTGCCGTGCAGGGTGAGGCAGTGGTGGAAACTGGCGCCCCCGGCGGGCAGCAGCACCTCGTCCTCGGACCACGATGCCCCCGCCGGCAGGGGCAGGCCTCGGCGCTGCCCGTCCAGATCCTGGCCGAAGAAGTCGCTCTGGTCGAGAAAGCCCCACCGATGGGAGCCGCGCACGAAACGCATGGGCCCCGAATCGGCCCCTACCTCTTCGAGGGCCACCCAGGCGGTAAACAGCTCGCTGCCTGCTTCCCAGACCTGCCAGTAATGGCGGTCCTGGTGCCATCCTACGTTGGTGGAGACCTGGGGCCGGACCGGCGGTTTGTAAAGCAACTGCACCCACCAGACCTGCACCCATGCGGCGCCGCTGAGGGCCGCGGCCCACTCTCCCAGGGCCGGGTGCGAGACCAGATCCCAGATGGGGCGGCTGGCCACCTGGGGCATCTCGATCTTGCAGAGTTTGTCCTCATCATCCCCCGGCTTCCAGACCGAGGGCTGGGGGGCCACCCCGGTGTCGTAACGGCCGGCGCGCACCTCGTCCATGCCCGCCTTCGCCCCGGCCACCACTGGAACGGGCAGCACCGGCTGCTGGCTGATGTAATACCCGTCGCTTTCGTAGGCGGCCCGCGCCGCTGTGGTCGGTGCGGTCATCGGCTGCTTCCTTTCAGGGCTGGCAGGGGGGCACCTCGACCCAGCGGCGGCTGGCGGCGGCCTCCAGGATGGCGTCGGCCACGGCCTGGGCCCGCATGCCGTGGTAGAAGGAGGGCAGGCACTCCCGCCCCTGGCGAATGGCGCTGACGAACTCCCAGGCCTGGTCATAGCGGAAGGTCTGCACTGGGTCCCCCTCGCCTGGATTGCGCGGGGAACCAGGCCGCTTGAGGAATTCGGCCGGCACCGGGCGCACCTGGTACGGCTCGCCGCGGCGGGCGTAGAGGATCTGGTGAGGGGTGTGCAACTGGTACGTTGCCGACGCCTCGGTGCCGTTGAGTTCGGCCAGGTCGTGGCCCCCGTCCGGTCCACGGCCCTTGGTCAGCTTGCCCATCTCGAAAATCCCAGTGGTCCCGCCCGCAAACTCGCAGATCCAAGCCACCCAGTCCTCCACGTCCTGGGGAGAGCAGGGCTGGCCGTCGGGCCGACGGTCGCGAGACGCCCACTGCCTGGCCGCGGCGCACACCACCTCGATGGGGCCCAACAGGTCCTCGGCAAAATCGATGCGGTGGATGCCCATGTCCCCCAACTCCCCCGAGCCGGCCTGATCCTTGTACTGCCGCCAGCCGATGGCCAGCTCCCCCCAGTCCTGCAGGCGCTGGAAGCGGGCGTGGCGCACCTGCCCCAGCTCGCCGCTGCGCACCAGGTGGCGCAAGTAGTTCATGCCCGGCACGAAGCGATAGGTGAAGGCAGTCATGTGCCGGCGGCCCGAGGCCAGGGCCCGCTGGTAGATCTCAATGGTTTGGGGGTAGTTCATGCCCAGGGGTTTCTCGCAGATCACGTGGCAGCCCGCCTCCAGGGCCTGGTAGATGAGCCGCTGGTGGTACACGTTGGGGGTGGCGATGGCCACGGCCTCGGGTTGTACCTGACGCAGGAACTCGTCCACCTCGGTGCAGCCCTGTGCCAGCCCCCACTCCTGCTGCCGCCGGGCCACCAGTCCCGCGTCGGCGTCGCAGATCCCGGCGATCTCCACCCCAGGGATGCGGCTGAAACCGGGATAGTGTACTGCCCCGCAGACCCCGCCCAGACCGATCAGCCCCACGCGCAGCTTTTCCATCTCCCTACCCTTTCCCCTGCAAACGCCGCTCCTCGGCCATCACCCCCTCGACCATCTCCCGCAATCTGGGCAGGTCCTCCTCGGCCACGTCCTCGGCATAGGGGATTACCGGCCCGCCGGCCAATCCTGCCACCTCCATCGCCGCATGCAGGGCCGAGCCGCTGTACCGCGCCCGGTTCTCGCCGCGCAGGTCCTCGAAGGGCACCATTAAGGCCCGCAGGCGCCGGGCCTCGGCCAGGTCGCCGCACCCAAAGGCCCCCAGTATGCCCAGGCTCATCCGGGGGGAGAAGTTGGCCATGCCCGAACTAAAACCGAGCGCGCCGCGCTGGAGGTAGTCGAGGCAGGGGTCCTCGGCCATGCCGCAGAGCATGGCCGCCTGCGTCCCGGCCTGGGCGGCGATGCGCTCGAAGGCGGGCAGGTCGTCCACCGCGTACTTGAGGCCCACCACCTCGTCCAACCGGCACAGGCCCACCACCTGCTCCACGGGCATCAGGTCCAGGCGGCGCTGGTAGAGCACGATGGGCAGGCCCACCTGCCGGACCAGGCGGCGCATACCCTCTTCCACCCCGCCGGCCGAGGCCGGCCCCACCACCGGCATGATCATCACCCCCGCCACCCCCAGGGACCGGGCGATGCGGCCCATCTCCAGGGCCCGCCCGTATCCGGGGCCGATGCCGGGGACCACCAGCAGGTCCCCCCCCACCTCCTCCATCCAGGTCCCGACCACGGCCTCATATTCCTCCAGGGTGGCGTCGTACACCAGGCCGGTGCCGCATTCGGGCATGGCCACCCGCACCCCGTGCTGGCGCAGGTACCGGGCGTTGCGCCGCACCCCCTCCAGGTCCACGCTCAGGTCGGGAAGGCGCGGGGTAATGGCCACCACCAGCACCTCGGCGCAGCCTTCCCTGGTCAGCATCGCTCCGCTCATGCAGGTCTCTTTCGCATCAGGCCCAGCCACTCCTTGCCCTCGCGGCCGGCAAAGGAATCAGAGGGGCGGGAGAGGTGGAGGATCTCAAAGAAGGGGAGGAAATGCCGCTCCACGTCCCCGCGCGTGGTGCAAAAAGGCGGTCCCTCCCCGCGGTCGGTTTCGTAGAAGAGCCCCAGGAGCCAGCCCTCGGGTCGCAGCAGTTGGGCCATCAGCGCGGCGTACTCGCCGCGCCGCTCGATGGGGATGGCACAGAAGCAGGTGTGCTCCACCACCAGGTCGAAGCCGCCGGAGAAATCACCCCCCAGCGAAAACAGGTCGCGCTCCAGCGCGGTGAGGGGCATTGCCCCTGCCCTGGCCCGCAGCCCGGCGATGGCCGCGGGGGCAAAGTCCACTGCCGTTACCGCGTACCCCAGGCGGGCCAGCATCAGGGCCTCGTGGCCAAAGCCGCAGCCGGGCACCAGCGCCGCCCCGGTCCTGGGCAGCGGAAACTCGCCCAGAGCCCGTTCCAGGGGCGGGGCCGGAGCGCCCCGATCCCAGCCGGGTTCTCCCTCGTCGTACACCGCCTGCCAGTAGGCCGGTTCCCCAGGGGTGGCGGTCATGACCAGCGGGTCTGCCCCGAGGTCTGGGTGTATCTGTTGTAATTTTCGATATAGTCCTCGCGGGGAGGGGAGAAGATGTCCAACACCTTCGCCGGGCCTTCGAGCACCTCCCCGGAATGGGCCATGTCCGGGGGCACCAGGAAGGCGTCGCCGGGGACCAGCACCTGCTCCTCGCCCCCGATCCGAAAGCGGAGTACGCCCTCTATCATCAGCCCGGCCTGCTCGTGGGGGTGGCTGTGTTCTGGCACCCTGGCCCCGGTCTCCATCACCAGGAAGGAGAGCATCAACTGCCGGCCCGCCACCAGGCCGCTGCGGGCGCCGGGGAAGAGTTCCATGCGCGGCAGTTCCTCGGCCTTGACAAAGGGCATTGCCCGCTCCTTTCCTCAGTGCGCTTCGGGGTTCCAGCGGTACTGTTTCATATCGAGGCGCGCCCCCCTGAAGACAATGCCCTCCCGCTCCAGCAATACCTGCTGGAACTCGTGCATGTTGCTCCAGGTGCGCGGGGAGACCTCGCCTTTAACGTTGATCACCCGTTGCCAGGGCAGGTCCAGGTCCTCGGGTGATCCGGCCAGGGCGTAGCCCACCTGCCGGGCCTGCCCTGGGTAACCGGCCAGGGCAGCCACCTGCCCGTAGGTGGCCACCCGCCCGCGCGGGATGCGTGCCACCACCGCGTAGATGGCCCGCCAGCGCGGACTGCCTTCAGCAGTTGGGTCTTTGCCGTTCATCGAGGCCGGCGAGAAACTCCAGGGCCTTGGGGTAGCCGCGCTTCTCCATGTAGTGGCGCAACATGGGCGGGGTTTCGGGCCCCAGGCCGGCGGTAAACTCGTCGAGCCGCCGGAGCTGGGCCAGCAGTTCGGGACTGCCAGCCCTGTCGCGGATCAGCGCGATCATCCTCGCCAGCGCGCTTTCAAGTTCGGCGTAATCGGCCATCGCTTCCCTTCTAAGCAGACATGATTAAGGAGCGCAACCAGGTGGGGTGCGGGTTGCAAAACTGGTAGCGGGTGTTAGGCGGCAGGTGGATCATGTCCCCCTCGCTCACCTCCCGCTCCTCCCCCCCGGCCACCAGCACCCCCCGGTGCTCCAGCACGTAGTAGACCTGTTCCAATTCCTCGGCCCTTTCGCGGGTCCGCCCGCCGGGGGCCACGGCCTCGCACTCGATGCCAGCCATGCCCCGCAGGCAGCCGATCCCCGCCTCCCCCAGGCGGCCCAACTGGCGCCAGCGCACCCCGCCCAGCCCGTCGGAGACCGGCGCGGCCTGCCGCCAGTTGCGAATGAGGATCTGGCCCCCGTCCCCCTCGATCTTCATGCTGATGACGTGGTGCTCCAGCCAGCCCTCGTTCATGTCGTTAAACATCTGGTGGTAAATTCCCGAAGGCAGGTACACCGCGTCGCCCTCGCGCACCGGGTAGCGTTCCTCGCCGCACAGGACCTCGCCGCCGCCGCCGAGCACGTAGTAGACCTGCTCCAGCTTCTCGTGCCGGTGGTGGTCAGAGGTCTTGCGGCCCTGCAGGGCGTGGCGGGCGAAACCGTCGAGGCGGTGGAGGCAGTTGCGCACCTCCGGGTCGCCCTCCCGCTCGCCCCGCCGCAAGCCACCCCAATGCACCGCGCTGAGGTGGGCGATATTGGGCTGCACCTGCCGCCAGTTCATCACTAGTGCCATCTCTGGCTCCTAAAGCGAGACGATGCGGCGCATCCGCGCCCCCAGGTCCACCAGGGTCTGGTGGTCGCCGCCCACCTCGTGGATCACCGACCCCTGATAGCCGATCTGCCGCAGGAGCCCCATCACCCGCGGCCAGTCTGTATCCCCGTCTTGCAGGTTGACGAACTGGTGCTCGCGGCGCCTGAAATCCTTGAAGTGGACCCGCACGATGCGCGGCCCCAGGCCCAGAATCCAGTGCTCGGGATAGCCGTAGGCCATCATGTTGGCGGTGTCCAGGTAGAAGCCCACCCAGGGGCTGCCCACCTCGTCGAGGAACTGGGCGGCCTCGCGCGGGCTGAGCAGAAACTTGTTCCACACGTTCTCAATGGCGATGGCCGCCCGGTGCCGCTCGGCAAGGGGGGCCAGCCCCCGCAAAGCGTCGCGCAGGTCCGCCCACGCCTCCTCGTAGGTGCCCTCCGCCGTCAGGGCCCCAGGGTGCAGGAGCACCGCACCCACACCCAACACCCCGGCGATCTCCACGGAGCGGGCCACGCAACGGGCCTTCTGCTCCCGCTCCTCGCGCTTGCGGCTGAGCAGATTGCCCCCCGCCGCGTACAGGGCCACGACGCTGGTAATCTCCACCCCGGCGGCGGCGCAGCGCTCCCCCACCTTTTTCAGTTCGGCGTCGCTAAGGTTCGGACTCAGGTCGCGGCCATCCTCGGCGAATACCAGTTCCACCGCCTGGTATCCCGCTTCCTGGCAGAGGTCCAGGATCTCTTGAAGGGAAACCTTGCCCAGGGCGAATTGGGTAATACCGATCTTCAGCACCGCACCGCTTTCGTTGAGATTGACCCTTAAAGTACACCCCCACCCCGCCGGCGTCCAGAGGAAGGGATTCAGCCACCCCCCGGCCACAGCCTGGCGGGCCGCCCGGTCAGATTGAGATAGTGCAACGCCACCGAGGCCAAGCTCAACACCAGCCCGGCCAGGGCCCGCTACACCAGTATCTCGTAGCGCCCCTAACCCGGGGCCACGGTGCGGCCGCTAAAACCGCTCCCCGCCGCCGTGAGGACCAGCATCAGCGGGGGCCAGACCCAGAAGAGCAGACAGGCCTCTACCCCCAGGACCAGACTTTAGTTGGCCCCCAGCAATACCCCGCCCAGCGCCTCCTCCGAGGTGGACGGGTCCGGGGGCGCGGCACTCCAGCAGCCTGCTGATCCAGACAAAGGCCTGCAACAGCACTGGGAACCCGGCACCCAGCACGAGCAAACCGACCAGCGAGGACATTGCGCTTGATCTCCGGCAGAATGCAGTTGATTATCCCTCCCCCCCGCCCTATCTTTCCTCGTCATTTTTCAAAACCCCAACCCAAGGAGCACCTTATGGCAAAGACCAAGAGATCTGGCTTCACCATCGGCGTGGTCGGCGTGGGCCGCATGGGCGCCAACATCGCCCGCCGGCTGAAGGAAGTGGGCTACCCGGTGACCGCCGTGTTCGACGCGCGGCCTGAGACGGCCCGGGCCCTGGCCGCTGAGCTACAGGCCAACGCCGCCACCACCCTGGCCCAGGTCAGCGCCGCCGCCGACTACATCATTACCGTGGTCACCGACGACCAGGCCATGCTCTCCATCTTTACCAAGAGCGGGGACAGCCTGCTGCAGGGCGCCAAGGGCAAGACCTTCATCAACTGCGCCACCATCAGCCCCGCCGTCCATGTGGAGGTGGCCAAACGCGCCGCTGCGGTCAAGGCTGCCACCCTCGAAGGCTGCATGGCCTCCAGCATCACCCAGGCCCGCCAAGGCACCCTGTATCTGATGTGCGGCGGCAAGAAGCAGGTCTTCGACAAGGTGCTGCCCATCCTCCAGGACATGAGCGTCAGCCTGCGGTACGTGGGCAAGACCGGCCAGGCCGCCCAGGTCAAGGCCCTGGTCAACATGGTGATGAATATCAACACCGCCGGCCTGGCCGAGGGCCTGGGCCTGGGCAAGGCCCTCAAGCTGGACCTCAAGGTGCTGATGGAGGTCTTCGCCCAGACCGGGGCCAACTCGCGGGTGCTGCAGACCGACGGAGAAGACATGGTCAACCGCGAGCACGACTGCTACTTCTCCGCCGCCCACGCGGCCAAGGACTCGGGGATCGCCCTAGCCCTCGCCAAAAAGGCCGGCCTCAACCTGCCCCTGGCCCGGGCCTCCAAGGGCCAGTTCAAGCGCCTGATCGCCATCGGCAAGGGCCAGCTGGACAAGTCGGGGGTGGCCGAACTGACCTTCCCCGGCCGCTCGGGGGCCAAGGCGAAGAAGGCGCAAAAATAGCCCTGCTTCCTCGGTGTGATGCCGGCGGCGTTCCCCCTGGGGGCGCCGCCTTCTTTATAGCCTGCCGTGCCGGATGTCCACCATCCGCCGGGTCAGCTCGTAGCGCAGGGGCTGCCCGCTGAAGAAGCGGATGAACTCCTCCGCCATGGAGCCAAAATACCGGGGAAAGGCGTGCGGGGCGCACCAGGCGATGTGCGGGGTGGCAAAAACATTGGGCAGCCGCCGCAGCACATGGTCCTTGGGGAGGGGTTCGGGGTCGAAGACGTCGAGGCCGGCCACGATCTCCCCGGCCTCAAGCCTCTTGATCAGCGCCGTCTGGTCCAGCACCTTGCCGCGCGAGCAGTTGACGAGGATGCAGCCCCGCTGCAAGAGGCCCAGCTCCCGCGCCCCGATCATCCCTTCGGTCTTGGGGGTATGGGGCACCTGGATGACCAGGATCTGGGCATGGCGGATCACCTCGTCGAGCCCGCCCCGGACGATCCCCAGGCGCTGCGCCACCTCCTCGGGCAGATACGGGTCGTGGACAAGCAGTTCAACGCGGAAGGGCGCCAGCAGCTCGATGAGCCGTTGTCCCACATGCCCGCAGCCCACCAGGCCCACCCGCTTGCCGGTCAGCTCCCCGTTGACCCCTTCCTCGTTGTAGGTGTGGGCCCATTGTTCCTCCCCGGCCATCATCTTGCGGAACACCGTCCCGGTATTGCGCAGGCAGAGGATCATCATCGCCAGATCCCACTCGGCCACCGGCTGGGAGGAGGCGATGTTGTCGGTGTCCACCACCCGGATGCCCCTCCCCGCTGCCGCCTCCAGGTCTATGCCTTTGCCGAAGCGGTCTCCCCGGATACCCACCAGGCGCAGGTGGGGAGCACTCTCCAGGACCTGGCGGGTCATTTCGGGGAAAAGCTCCCCCATGCGGATCACCCCCGCGCACCCCTGCAGGGCGGCGATCAACTGATCCTCGGTATAGGACTGCCCGACCAGGGGCCGCACCGCTTCGACGACCTGGCCCAGCCTTTCCCAGTCGGCCGGGTCCACCCGGTTGGCGCAGTCGATCAGCACCTTGGGTTTCATCGCTTTCCTTTCTATCTCTCTATCGCGGCGGAGGGCTGGCGCATCACCCTCCAGATCCAGCCGGCGACCCCCAGAAAAAGCAGGGCCGTGACAAAAAATGCGCTGCGGAAACCCCACTGGGCCCCCACGTATCCCCCGATCACCGGGCCCAGGGACCAGCCCAGGGAGTTGGCGCTTGACATCACCCCGTACGCCTTACCCCGGTCGGACTCGTCCACCACCCGGGCGATAAGGGCGTTGGCCACCGGCTTGATCGCCCCGGTGGCCAGGCCGCTGAACACCATCAGCACCGCTAGCATGGCCACCGAGGTGGACAGCCCCTGCCCCAGGTAGAAAAGCGCCGTGGCCACCAACCCCCACACCAGAGTGGCCTTGGCCCCCCACTGCTCGCTCCAGCGGCTGGACAGGGCCGAGGAGACCGCCCCCACCAGGCCGCCGATGGAGAAGATCAGGCCGGCCAGGGACAACACGTCGTCGGTGTGGGAAAGCTCCTGGAGAAAGAGGGGCACCACCGGCATGATGAATCCGAAGATGAACTGCATCAGGGTCAGGCTGACCAGCATGATGAAGAAGGCCCGGATCTGCAATAGCCGCCTGGCGTCCTGCCAGAAGGAATTGCGCGGCCCCTCCTGGGGCAGGCGTCTAAAATCCTCCCGCACCCAGACCTGCACCGCCACCCCGGCCAGCACCACCAGCAGCCCGGCGACGATCAGGCAGGCGTGGTACCCAAAGCGGTCGATACAAGGCCCGCCCAAAAGCGGGCCTACTGAGGCCCCCAGCATGAAGGCCCCCTGCATCATGCCCAGGGCAAAGCTGAGGTGTGGGCTGGGGGTGGTGGTGGAGACCAGGGTCAGGCAGGCGGTAACGGTGCCGGCCAGGGCCCCCTGGAGCAGGCGGGCGGCCAGCAACTCCCAGACGTTGGTCACGTAGGCCATGGCGATCACGGTGAGCCCGCCGCCGATCATCGAGCGTACCACCATCGGCTTGCGGCCCAGGCGGTCTGCCAAAGCCCCCCAGAACGGCGAAGACAGGGCCATGGCCAGGCCCGCGGCGGTGCCCATGTGCCCGGCCCAGATCAGGGTTTCGCCCAGGTCCTGGACCTCGAACTCCTGGATATAGTAGGGAAGGAAAGGCTGGATGGATTGGAAGCCGACGATGGCGATGACCTCGGCGATCCACAGGGTATAGAAATTCCGTTTCCAGGATATCTGCATGTGGGGCGGAGGGATGGGGTTGACCAAATATCGGGCACACTCCGGCTCAGATCAAACCGCTCGTCGCCGAGTTTGGTTTTGCCGTCGGCCCGGGTTATCTTCGC
>Ga0194121_10002447_pt1 | contig 29529 bp, 33 predicted proteins | sample TA2MahCa50mmetaG_FD_148609 | JGI IMG/M metagenome (GOLD analysis project Ga0194121, IMG submission 148609) | Freshwater microbial communities from Lake Tanganyika, Tanzania - TA2015020 Mahale Deep Cast 50m | ecosystem: Environmental > Aquatic > Freshwater > Lake | place: Tanzania: Lake...
TGCGCGACGTGACTTGTTTGTATGCGTCAAAATTATTTCGGTACCCGCGTTGAGCGGCGGGTTCATCTCCCGTGTATGCCGGCGGAGCGGGGTGGTGTATTCCTTTGGGGCAGTACACGCATGTTCCGTGCGGGCACAGGTGGGGTTTTACCATGGCCGCAAGCACGGCTACTCCGGAGATGTTTCTCACGGGCTTAATCATGAATAGTTTGCGTTGTTCGGGCGTGAGTTTTCCTTTAATGAGCGGTAGCAAATCCGGATTCGTTGGAAGATGGTTGATGTTTAACCCATCCGCGAGTTCTCGTTTGCGCGAATCCAGTTGGTGTTTCGTGCGAATGCTTCCTTTCTTCAATTCCTCATACACGCGTGCGGCAAGCGTTGAGAGTGCAGGTGTTTTCGTACTCATTCTTATTTTCGGAGAGGAAGCCATTATAATGCTCGTCCCGTCTTTCGTGAAAAATGAGGGTGTTTTGTTAGAGCAAGAAGCTCACGAATGCGTTGGCTAAATAGTTGGCCACTAATGATATGGTGAAGAAGGGGAAGCCATACAGTCCTGCCCCATACCTGTCTTTCAGCGTGGGGTTGGCCACAATAGTCCCCTTGAGATTGCTGATGGTTTCACTGTTTTCTTTTGTGATGCGTATGTCAAATGTCTTCGGTCCGGCGAAGCGCGGCGTCACGTTAAGTGATACTTCCTTGAACGAATGCGGGGTCATGTTTACGATTTGTGATTTTGCCCAGATTTGAGGGAGTGCGGGGATGACTTCTATTTTGGTGGATGCGCTTGAGTCATTTACTAATAACACGGTGAACGTGGAGGGTTCATTTACTCCTCCGGAGAGTTGGTTGGCGATTAGGCTTGCGTTCACGAGATTTTTTTGAACCGTTACGCGTAAAATGTATGTTTCATTGAGTAATTCATCATTGTTTCCAATCATTTCCAGTGGAAAATCATACACTCCTTCTGGAGTAAGGAGGTTGGTTTGGATTTTGGTGATGAGGGAATCCGTTCCCACTCCCGAATCCTGCGTGATAAATCCTTCTTCGTTGTGCGTGTTTTGGATGCGTGCTTGCGTCCAATCCACGTTTTTTCCATATCCTGAGTTTTTGTTGAAAATGATTTCTACGCTTTCTCCGGGCATTATTCTTCCCGCGTCTACTGTTTCGCGTGGTTTAGCCTTTTGCACCACGGGATCAACCAGGTAGGCGTCTCCCCACACGAGCGTGGAGAGACATAGGAGGGCGATTCCCAAAAGGATGGTGTTGGATGTGGCTTTCATGCGTTATGGACGTCGTTTTGAATTATAAATGATGGGTATTTTTCCTTGTTCGCGTCACATGTCCTTGTTCACGTATTCTAATACGGATGCTGGGTCGAAGTAGTATTGTTGGATGATTTTTTCCACTTTTTCATTCTCCAAGACGTTATGTTTGAGCATCCATCGGAGTATTTGTTCTCTCACATTAATTTCTTGTTGAATGTGTTGTTTGTTTTTTCCGGAAACGTCAGCCATGACTTGCATTAAATGAGAGGGGGTGTCCGTGCGCATAATTAAATCCGTTTCCGGGTTGCGTTCGTATATGTTGGATAGCAGCACGTTCGTGTCGATGTGGGATACTTCCGCTAACTGCATGACTCGTCGTTTCATTCCTTCTTTGTAATCTTGTACTTTCTGCAACACAATCACCATGTTGAGCAAGTGTACTAGGTTTTGAGGCACGTTCATGGGCTCTGTTGAGAGTCGCACGAGCATTTCCCTTGCTGAGTTGGAGTGGAGTGTTCCTAAGCATCCTTGGTGTCCCGTGTCCATGGCCACAAATAGTGTTTGGGCTTCTTCTCCGCGCACTTCTCCTAATATGAGTCGATCCGGTCGCATTCGCAAAGAGTTTTGCAGCAGATCATTCATGGTTACCGCGGGCGCGTTTACACTTGCGGGTCGTGATTCGAGTGATATCCAATTGTCTCGGTGCAAAAATTTCAATTCGGTTGTGTCTTCAATCGTGATAATCCGGTCACGGTATCGTATTACGGACGCGAGTGCGTTGAGGAGGGTTGTTTTTCCCGTGCCGCTTCCTCCCGTAATAATAACGTTCATCGGGTACACGTTCATTCCTTCGCACATCAGCCACAAAAATGCAGCGAGTTCGGTTGATACGGCTCCATTCTTCATGAGTTCCGTAAGTGAGAGTGTGTTGTGCGTGAATTTACGAATGGTGAGCGTGTGTCCCGAGAGGGTGACACTCTCGTACGTGGCATTCAATCGCGACCCATCCGGCAATCTTGCGTCGAGTAGTGGTTCTTTTTCATGAAATCCTCTTCCGGCAAATTTGGCAGCTTTGGCAATGATGCGCAGTAAATTCACATCGTGCATGGGGATGAAAATATCGGTTTTGCACATTCCATACTTGGAATGATAAACGAACACGTTGCGCGAGGTTCCATTCACCATGATTTCTTCTAATTGTGCATCTCTCATGAGGGGGCCCAAATAACCATATCCTACTCCCTCATCTAATACGCGTTCCACGAATGATTCTTTATCATTCACGGGGACGTCATTTTCATTTAGGACTTTCAACAATAATTCTCTTGCTTTTGCCCAGTCTTCTTCTAATGGGAGTTTGTCGACTATTTCGGTCGTGTCCGCGTATGATAATACGCTGGTTTTGAATGCGCTCGCGAATGATTTAGACACGGATGAGGGTAGTTTTCCCATCCATTCGTCGGAGTGATAGCTTCGGTTGAGTGCCCCTGCCAATGATCTAAATAATTTTTCTTCGTCCGTGTTAAACGTGTTTTTTTTGATCAAATACTCGTTGTGGGGGAATCCTTCCATGATTTTAGCAAAGGCTGTTTCGGCAAGTTGGATGCCGCGTACGGGGCTCATTCCTACGTTCATGCGTGAGGGGAGGGCATGGGATTATATTAAGACGATTGCTTCCAACTCGTGGGAAAACCATATGACGCAAATGTGGAGAAAAAACATCCTCAAGGAGATTGTTCCCTCGCTCGCTGAGCGACGAGGCGAAGAAAAAATGGTTCGTTCACTGGTTCGAAAAATCAATGGGATGAAGGGACCCCACCTCGAGGCTAAACTCGCGGGTTCTCTTGCGCGCAATACCCATTTGAAGGGTGATCGTGATTTGGATATTTTTGTCTTTTATCCACCCTCCTTGAAGCGGGATAAATTTGAGGCCGCGGGACTAAAACTTGGTCATTCCGTATTCGGAGAAAATTTTCACGAGGAAGCGTATAGTGAACACCCGTATGTTCGAGGGGTTATTGACGGGTTTAACGTGGAAATTGTTCCCACGTACAAAGTGGACAAAGCCTCGAATAAAATTTCGGCCGTGGATCGCACTCCTTTTCATGCTGCGTACATGAAAAAAAGACTCAATGCGAAACAGTGCAATGATGTCCGCTTGCTCAAGCAATTCTTGAAACGTGTTAGCGTGTATGGGGCCGATGTCCGATTCCATGGTGTTCCCGGTTATTTGGTGGAGATTCTCATTCTGAATTATGGTTCATTCGAGAAGGCTGTTGAGCGTATTTCTCATTGGCGCGACCACACGGTTATTGATTTGGAACGTTCCCATGGGAATGATGCGATTGCTCTCGCGCAATTCAATCATCCTTTCTTGTTAGTCGTCGACCCCACGGATGCTCAACGTAATGTGGCAGGAGCCCTTTCCTATAATCAGTTTGCGCGCATGATCATGGCGTGCCGTACATTCTTGAAGCAGCCGAGTGAGGCGTTTTTTCACGCGCACACGGACAAACCTCTTTCCGTGGAGCAGGTCAAGTCTCTCATGCAAAAGGAAGAGTTTGTGGGAGTCCGTTTGCCCTATCCGAATGGCATGCTTTCCGATGTCATGTGGGGTCAACTCTCGCGTCTTTCCACTAAACTAACGAATACGCTTACTCAGTATGATTTTCACGTGATTCGTTCCTGGCATTGGACGGATGCATTGAATGAAGCATATATTATTTTCGAAGTCGAGAATCCTATTCTGCCTCAAACACGCATACGGATTGGTCCCCGTGTGGTTGAAGAAAAGCATGCCGAGGAATTTTTGCATGCGCACGCTAAACCGGTTAGTGGTCCCCGCATCGAGGATGGAAAACTAGTCATTGAAATTCCCCGCAAGGTGTGGAAGTTTACGGATGCGCTCAAACAAGAAGTTGAACGCGCTGCCCACGTTGAGAGTGGGGATATCAAACCCTCCTTATTCGCTGCTACTCTGGTCAGCGAGCCCTTGTTGTTGAATCATTACAAGAAAGACCCTTCTTTTGCGTCCGCATTGAGCGTGTTCTTAAAAGGGAAAGAGCCTTTTCTCCGATAGTGTCAGCGAGCCCTTTTCGCGTGCTCGCGTGTGGAGCGTGAACAATTATGCAGGAACATTTTCCCATTTCATTCAAGAAGAAAATAATCATCATGGGTGCCGCTGGTCGTGATTTTTTTGATTTTTATCAAATGTATAAGGACAATCCCTACTACGAAGTCGTTTGTTTCACTGCTGCTCAAATTCCTGGCATTGATGGGAGAAAATTCCCGGCTAAACTTGCGGGAAAAAATTATCCGAATGGTATTCCTATTCTTCCGGAAGAAAAGCTCACGGAGTGGATTCAAAAATATCACGTGGACGAGGTCGTGTTTGCGTACTCGGATGTTTCTCACGAGCATGTAATGCATAAGGCCTCGCAATGTCTCGCGGCCGGAACTAATTTTCGTTTGTTGGGCCCCCATTCCACCGTATTGTGTTCGAGTAAACCCGTGATTGCGGTGTGTGCTGTACGTACCGGGAGTGGAAAGAGTCAAACCACTCGAAAGATTGCTGAATTATTGAAAAAAGCAGGGAAGAAGCCCGTAGTGATACGTCATCCCATGCCGTATGGGAATCTTGTTAAACAAGAAGTCCAGCGTTATGGCAAATTGAGCGATTTGAAGAAGCACAAGGCCACGATTGAAGAGCGTGAAGAATACGAGAAGCACATCCGCGAAGGCATTGTTGTGTACGCCGGAGTGAATTATGAAAAGATTCTGCGCCAAGCCGAAAAAGAAGCCGATGTTATTTTGTGGGACGGAGGGAACAATGATTTTTCATTCATTCAACCCAATTTATTATTTGTCGTCGTGGATCCCTTGCGCGCGGGTGATGAGTTGCATTATCATCCCGGTGAAACCAATTTGCGTATGGCCGATTTCATTGTGGTGAACAAGGAAAATAATGCCTCGCGGGAACAAATCCAGAAAGTTGTGCACGATTCACACGCATACAATTCGCGTGCAAAGATTATTCACGCGGATTCTATTCTCACCACGGAAAGCAAGGTTAATTTGCGCGGAAAGCGTGTGGTGTGTGTGGAAGACGGTCCCACGGTCACGCATGGAGGAATGCCTTTTGGTGCGGGAACCGTGTTTGCGCAGCAAAAGCACGCGAGCATTGTTTCTCCTAAGCCCTTTTTGCAGGGTTCCATCAGGAAGGCGTTTCAGAAATATACTCATTTAGAGAATGTCGTTCCCGCATTGGGTTATTCTCCGGAGCAAGTTAAAGAACTTGAACGCACCCTCAACGCGTGCGAGTGTGATTACGTTGTTTCGGGCACGCCCATCAATCTAAACAGTGTAGTCAAAATCAACAAGCCTATTGTGCAAGTCAATTATTCCTTGAAGGAAAAGGGTGCGCTGGATTTGCGCACTATCCTGAAGAAGAAAGGGCTGCTCTAGTGCAACCCATCCACGACCCCGGAGGGATTTGAACCCCCGACCTTCGGGTCCGAAGCCCGACACTCTATCCAGACTAAGCTACGGGGCCGTATCTTAGTATACTTAGGAAATCTTTCCCCTAAAGGGTCTTAAATGCCCCTATAAAATGCCTAGGAATGGCATTGTCTAGCTGTCATGGGGGTTGATTTATATTGATTTCTAACCGGTTTTCGTCTATGAAGACGTGTACGAGTTGTAATAAGCAGGTTATTGATGATTTTGTCGAGTTTCCCAACCCGGCCAACCCTAAGGTGAAGGTTATTCGCTGCGCCCATTGCCGAGCGTCTGCGAAAACGTATTCGAGTGAAGGGTTTGTGGGACCATAAAACAATCGTTTTCATGAGTTGATTCCGAATGGGTAAAACGTTCATTATTTTCAAGGTTAATGCCAAAGACATGGAAAATTTGGCTCAAACGGAAAAAGAGCTCCGTGCGTGCAAGAATGGCGAATGCAAAGACGTTCAACGTGCGCCCATTGGTTTTGGTATTGTCGTCTTAAAAGCGGGTTATTTGATTCCCGAAAAGAAAGATGATGCCATTGAACTCTTGACCAAAGAAATTGAACAACTTCCTTCCGTTGAGAGTGTGGAAGTCGAAGGCATGACTCTTGTGTAAGGGCCGTGTTTTCATTTATTCTTTTTGAATATTTTTTTGGCGTTTTTCTTCCCCAAGCGTTATATTTCTCTGAGACGTTATTCGTTTGAATACGTATGATTGATTCTATTACGTTAGAGAATTGGAAGACGCACAAGAATTCCACGTTAAAGTTCCGCAAGGGAACCAATGTTTTAGTGGGGGTTATTGGCTCTGGAAAGTCCAGTGTGACGGACGCCCTCTGTTATGGCTTGTTTGGCACGTTTCCCGCGTTGCAAAACCGTCGCGTTTCCACCACGGATTTGCTCATGAGAAAACCCATTTCGGCCGACGTTGCGCGGGTAGAGGTTTGTTTTCGTATTGGGGAAAAGAAATACCGCGTTGAACGCGTGGTCAAGCGTTCGGGTACGAATGAGGGGAGGTTGTACATCAATGATACGTTGCTCGCGGGTCCGAAGCCAAGTCAGGTCACGGAGCGTGTGGAGCGTGAGTTGCAGGTCACGTACGAATTGTTTTCCCGTGCCGTGTATTCGGAGCAGAATCAAGTGGATTATTTTCTCAAGCTCAATCCGAGTGATCGTAAGAAAAAGTTTGATGAGCTGCTCGATTTACAAAAATACGAAGTGGTGCGTTCCAACGTAAATCAAGTGGCTAATCAGTTTCGTAAAAATCAGGAGGCCGATAAGCACGTTTTAACCCAATTGGAATCGGCTATGAAGCATATGGACGTTCTTGCGTTGCGTGAGCAGGTGGCCTTGTTGCGCGTTAAGAAGAGTGATTTGGAGAAAAAAATAGCTGCTTGTGATGAAGAAGTGCAAAAAATAGTTCCTCAAAAGAAAGCCTTGGAAGTTAAGTTGAGTGATTGGGAAAGGACCAAGCAGCACATGAATGCCATCAAATCCAAAAGGGATGTGTTGCAGAGTCAATGGTCTCTTTTTGCTTCTTCTTTTCCCGCGTTAGCCAGTCTTTCTCTTATTGAATTGGATAATGAAAAGTCCTCATTATCGAGTAAAATTAAAGAGCATGTTTCTCGTCAGGAGCAGCATCGCTTGCTCGAGTTGCAAGTTCAAAAATCGGTGCAGCGTAGCGAATCGGCTGAGAAAAGGATGAGTGATTGGAAGCTCGCGTTTGGTAATCTTTCCATTGCTCAAGTCAATGTCAATCTTTCTCACGTTGTGAGTCAAAAGCATGATCTTAAGCAAAAACTCTCACTCGTTGTGAGTCGTATTCAGGAGAATGTTTCTGCCCAGAAGGTATTGGAGGCTCAACTCGGTTCGTTGAGCGTGGATGAAAAATCCCTTGCTGCGTTGCACGCCACTTGTTTAACGTGCAAGCAGGAAATTAATCCCGCTCACAAGGGAAAACTTTTGCACGAGTTAGAGGAGAAACGTTCCGTGTTAACTGTTCAAAAGCAAGAACTTCAAAAACAGTATCATGCGTTGCTCACGGAAAAGAATGGTTGCGAAACTGTTTTACCCGCGTTGGAAAAGGAAGAAACACGCTTGCATGTATTAGTGTCTAAATCCCAGGAATTTGATTCTATACAACGAGAAATCGATCTTTGTTCGCGGGACGTGGTGCAGGCGAATGAGTCATTAGCGCGTTTTGGTCATCTTCCTTCCGCGGAGAGTGTTGAGGAATCCCGTTCACGTTTAACGTTGGTTGAGAAAGCATTGGAAATGGTCCGTTTGCGGGGGGAAATTCCCGCGTTGGACGCTCAACTCGTTGAACTCGCGCAGCGTGAGCAGTTATTATCTTCTTCGCGCGAAGCGTATGATTCGTTGTTGGTTCATTCTACGCGTGTTGAGAGTGAAAAGGATTCCTTGTCGCGGGAGCGGTTCCAATTGTCTTCGCTGGAGAAAGACCTCTTGGTTCGTGTCGAGAGTGCGGAGAAATTGCATGCGCAATACGAGGATGCCCGTTCCCGTGTTTCACGTGCAGTGGATGTGGAAAACGTGTTGAGTGTGTTTTCGAATGCATTAGTGGTGACTCAGCAGCAATTGCGTGAAGGGGTTATTAGTGCGATTAATGCGGCGTTGTCGGAGATCTGGTTGAGCGTCTATCCGTATGAGGATTTTACTCTGGCGAAAGTCTTGGTACAGGATAATGATTACTTGTTGAGCGTCCGTGAGAAAAGTGGCGAGTGGATTCCCGCCGAGTCTTCTCTTTCGGGAGGGGAACGTAGCGCGGCCGCGTTGGCGTTACGCATGGCCATTGCTTTCGTTTTGACTCGTCAGCTTTCCTGGATTATTTTGGATGAGCCCACGCACAATTTGGATGTGAAATCTGTGCAGGCACTTACGACCATGCTGAAGGATCGTCTTCCTGCGCTCGTGGATCAGGTTTTTGTGATTACTCACGCATCGGAGATTGAGAAAGCGGCAACGGGCTCATTATACGTGTTGCAGCGTGAGAAGAATGAGGATGGTATTACGATTCCCTTGAACAAGTTGATTGATGCGGGAACTAAATTAGAATAATGCGCACGAGAAATGGGTATTCAAAAATAGTGAGTAAGTGAAAGAAATTGTTATTCTTTCACTGCTTCTGCTTTTTCTTTGTGCGCGTGGGATTTTTTCATGTCCGGGTGTTCTTTCATCACCATTTCGGTCTTCTTTCGCGCTTCTTCTTTCTTCGCTTCCGCCTTGCGGATTTTCTTATGGTGTCGCGTCATGAATCCAGCCATGACATTGGTGGTCCATTTGGAAAAAGGAAGTTTGAGTTCTTTGACTTTCAGTTTGTTGTTTTCGAAGTTTTCGCTGAATGCTTCGGGCATTTCTTTCAAAATAATATTCGCTTTGCTTTTGATTCCTTTTGGAACGGATTTTCCCATGTTTAATTCACCTCAATTCGAATAAACTGTCCATTGGGGAGATTGCGAATAACGGAGAGTGGGATGACTTTTTCGTCGAATTCGGCCTTGGCCAATTCGTAGGGGGATAGTACTTTTTTGTTTTCTAACAATGCGGGGGCGCCGAATGCTAATTGTAATGCTCGCGCTCCAATGATGCGTGTTTGTTCAAAACGGGTAATGGTAGTCATATATTAGAGAAAATCGCTGGGAAACGAATATAAAGCAACCCTTCAAACTTTTGCTAAAAGTTTGATCAAAAGCCTACATGGGGATTCTTTGAATCCCCGATAGTAGTCTGTCGCAGCGGCCAGCCGAAACTGGCCCTTGGGTCGGGTTGATCGAACGTATGGGTACCATTCCCGAATGGCACCCAAACTACCCTGTGGGGGTGTTCTTCCTCTATTTAGCGGTCTTTGGAGCGGTTTTAGGCTTTATTCCCTTAATACGGCCCTTTCTACGAGTTGTGTGTGCGTGGCATCCGTCCATGGGTTGGAGTGGTATATCCCATAATTGGGGAGGTTGGCCACCCATTCGGTTGTCTTCCTTGTTGCGAGTGAGTGGAGTTGGAGGAGGGGGTCTTGGGCCGCGTGTTTGGTGTAGGCGAGCTGGTACTGGTTGAGATAGGGTTGCGTGAGCATATTTTGTTGGGTTTCGTGAACGTGTATGCGCTCGTTGAGCGTTTGTTGGAGTTTTTCCATGGTGAATGGTTGTCGTGCACACTTCCAATACGTTTGCGTTGAATTGTTTTCTGCGGTGAGCGTTCCTTGTTTGATTTCTTCCCGCGCTTCGTGAATGGGTAGAATTATTTTTTCATTTCGGAAAAGGGGTCCGATTGGGCATGTTGAGAGTCCGAATTCTTTTTGTCGTGCGAGTCGTTTTTCCTTACTTGCGTGTTGAGCGTGGTATTTTTCGCTCCATTCCATGTTGTGCGTGTGAATGTACACTCCATCTTGTATCACGCGTGTTTCGATGACGCTTCCTTCGTGGATGGATGCGTGGAAACTGGTGGTGGGGGTGCAGCAGGAGCATTTTCCTTCTCCTTCTCTTGGTGTGTGGAAAAATACTTCACTGGCATGCGTCCGTTGCGCGTGTGACCACTCGTTTGCGGTGGCGTATTTTTGCGTGTGAATGGGTGCTGCTCGTTGATGCGTAAAAAAGTGGTTTTCTAACAGTGTATGCAGTTGTTCGTTTAGCGCGAGTGGGGTGTCCGTGTAGGGGACATGTAATTCGTGGCTTCCCACCATTCGTTCGCGTAATTCGTGTTCAATTTTGGGGTTGTGTTTCCGTGCTCCCGCAAGAGTGGCGTGGAGCGTGTCCACTAATCCGGGCAGAGGGTGGTCGGCAAATGCTTTGTTGAGCGGTTGGAGTTTTTCATCAAACGTTTGGAAGTATCTCCATTTTTGGGTGAGTAAAAATTGTCTCTCGGGTTCGATGAGGTTTGGAAAATAATTCGTATTCGTGTGAACGTGTTGAGCGATTTGTTTGAGTTCGCTCCATGTTTTGCAAATTACTTGCGTACTGTATTCGTGTGAAATGGTTTGCAATGGAGGGCGTGAAATGGTTTCGAGTATTTTTTCAAATGGAGTAGTGGAAGTGCGGGGGAGGTAGAATGAGGGGAAGAATGAGAATGGTTTGATTTTCTTTGTATGCGTATTCGTGAACGTAACATCAATGGTTTTGCGTTCATCGCGGGCCGACACTGCCGTCAAGGAGTATGTATTGGGAGACATACGAGAGAGTAGATGAGTGGGGTGTCCTATATCGCTGTGGGAGGGGTAAACCGCCGTAGGTTCCGTTGGGGGTGGTTTCCCTATTCTCCTGTTTGGGGATTGGGTTTACAACAAGTCTTCTGTTTCTTTCTTGTTTTTCCGCTCATTTTCTTCATATTCAATCGAGGCTTTCTCTAACGTCCCTTCGTGTTGCGAAGGTTGGGAGTTTCGTGCGCGTACTTTGAAGAATGTGGGCGCGTTCACTGCTTCTCCTATTAACAATCCTTCTCCCACTCTCAAGGAGGTGAGCATGCTCAAGCTCTCCGCGGACAACCCTTCGGCACTTTCCCCGATATGTTTGATGTCATACGGATTCGTGATACGTAATAGTAATTGCGTGTTGCACTGCGACAAGGTGGTCGTGTCCAATTGGATCGGCCGTTGGGAAATGAGGCACAAGCTCACGCCGAATTTCCTTCCTTCGCGTGCAATCGTTCGCATAATTCCTTTGGTGATGCTTCCTTCTTTGGCTATTTGTTGCGGAATGAAATTGTGCGCTTCCTCTAACACAATCGTGGTGGGGGGGATTTTTTTCGCCCTTCGTTCATAAAATAATCGGCTTGACAAATAGGCCACAATCACTTGTTTTTTGTGCTGGTGAATAATGTCCGATAAGTCTACTACCGTGAGCACGCTGGGTTGGACTAAATCCAATAATGAGGGGTTGTCGGCTTTTCCGAATAATTGCAATTCCTCCAATTCGTGTAGCCATCCAATGAGCGCGACTATCACGCTCTCTTTCGTATCCTTGTTTCCCATTTCGGCGAGCAATTCCGTTCGAATATCATTCAAATCATATGGTCCTTGTCCGTCTTTCATTTTTTGTTGTAAGTGTTGGATGACTTTTCCTAATTCTCTTTTTTGTGCCGGTGACGCGTTAGGAAGGAGGGCGGCGAACATTCCCGTGCTGACTTTGGGTACGCCGATGCGTAAGTCGCGTGCGCGAATGAGTCTCGTTGCGCGTGAAAAGTCTGTGTATTTTTCATCCGTGCAGGGTTCCGCGAAATTGGTGTATTCTCCGTGCACGTCAAACGCTACGATTGCCACGCGTCCAAATTCTTTTTTTCGTGATAATAATTCTTCAAGCAAGCAGGATACCGTATAGGATTTTCCTCCTCCGGACATGGCTAAAATAGCCAAGTGTTTTTGTAATAGTTTGGATAAGTTGAGTTTCACATTCACGTCATGAAATTCGAGCTTTCCTAAGTGCAGTCCTTTTTCCTCGTCGAATCCTAAGAATTTTCGAATGTGTTCCGTGTTGGCGTTATACACTTTGCTCCCGGGAGAAGGGGGAAATGTGGTGCGTTTGATTTTGTTTTCACTCGTGAACACGCCTAGTGGGGAGGTCACTGCCATGACATACTCCCACTCATTCACGGGGAATTGTTCAAAGAGTTTGGTTCCTTGCGCCTCGAACTCTTTGACGGTGTCCGCGCGCTCAAAATACTTGTTCGTTTTCAGCACATTCGTCACCATTCCTATGATGGTTCCCTCCGAATAGGGTATTTCCACGAATTGTCCGCGGTGCACTTTTCCATTTAGCACGACAAAATCCACTTGCGAGGGGGATGGCCCTTCCAGGTTGGATACCACTGTTCCTATTTCATCATTTGTTGAGGGCATATTTTTCCATATAGGTTTTGTATCGTTTTAAGGGTTGTGGGGGTGGGGCGCCGTATAGATTAAAATCTCCAATACTTGGTTTACTGGATGCCTACGAAGCAGTTGCCGCGTAAACTGTTGCACGATCTACGTAAACGTGTTGGATTGTTAGAGGGTGTTTTTCCTCATCTTCCTGTTGTCGATTCCCGCAATTTGAATCAGCCCAGTCCTCTTGCTAAATTTGCTCGAGGCCAACGCGTTCGTACGTTGGATGTGCGAAAGCGTTCACCTGTTCCACTTGCTTTAAAGTGGGTTCATGGCGGTACTGCAAAGCAGAACATTTGGGTCGTTCAATCGCGTGTTCGTGTTCACAACCGTGATTATCCAAAAGGGTGCTATATTTTACGAGAACCCATTGCCTATCCTGTTGGACGTAATTTGGTCGCCATGGAGTTGACAACGCGACCAAGTGCTGCCGATGTTATGGAATCAACCCCAAAAGGAGTTCTTGCGTTGCATGAGTTGAGTAAAGCGGGGTTGTCAGTTGAATCATTCAAGAGTGCCGTTTACGAATTGTACTCTCGTACCGGTTTCACCGCTGATAATATTATTTTTGTGGAAATTCGCAAGCGAAAATTTGTCTTTATGCCATACGTTGATATTTATTGATGTCTAGAACGGCCGTCTATCTCTTCTTTTCATTCTCAATGTATGTCTTCCCAGTTTGGAGAGTATTTTATCACTCACCAATTCCACTTCTTCTGGTTTGAGTCCCGCTCGCAAGTCTGCTTCGATTAATACGCTGGGGAATGCATAGTCTTTGTGCACGGCGCTCTGCGCGTAGGCTGTTTTGCTTGCGTGGTTGGCCATTTCAATCGCTTTTTCGCTTGTTGAGAGGAATTCAATTCGTAATGGGTAATCCCACGGTGATGGTTTGATGTAGCAGGCGAACAGTTGATTCGCCCATTCTTGGGGGAAATCATTTAGGATGGTGTGTTTTTCTTTTTTTTCCGCGAGGGGAAACACCATGCTCCGTTCTCCCGCGTGTAATGCCTTGTCCAACAATGAAACGTCCGATAATACTTCATTTTTTTCCATGGTAATCATGTGTTGTTCATTCAATAGTTCGGTTAACCTTGTTGATCGTGAATCCTCAATCGCTCCAATGAGCATGCATGCGTTTTTTTCCGCGGTGTGGTATAATTTGACAAATGCGGCAATGGTTTTTTCGTATTCTTTTCCTAATGTTGATTCCGCGGAGGGTTTGTCCATGGGGTGGAGGATGAGGCTCCCATCCATCAAGCAGGCGTTTGGTTTTTCGTGTTCAATAAGTTGGGTCGCGCAGCGTATTTCGGCTTGCAGTCGGGTGAGGGACACAAATTTGTGGAATTCTTCTCGTTCTAACCCCTGCGTGTTGATGATGGGTTCGGGTAATGAGCTTGTTTGGGGGTGGTAATTGGTTGCGTTTAATTTTCCATCTTCGTAAGTAAAGCACACGCCGGTTGTTCGTAGTAGCATGAGGTCGAGTGAGTAGAATGATTGTCCCGCAAACCCGCTATCCACTCCGGCAATTTTTCCCCTGTTGAGCGTTTTCTCGATGGGTTGTGAAATAGTTTTTTCGAGTGTTTTTTCTCCCTCGTTGAGCGTGAGTCCTTTTTTTCCATTTTCACGCAATGTAAGGCCGAGTTGGTCGTGTCTTTTTTGCACGCGTTGAATGTATGCGATGGCGTTTTCCAATAGTTGGATGAATCCCATACACGTTAAACGTTTTTTCTCGCTTTAAACCCTCAGTAACCTTTCCGCCGATGCTTAACCCAATGCTTATATATCCAAAAACCGTTATTCCTCCACTCGTTGAGAGGGTCTAGTAGTAGTCTCATCCACGTTCCAGGGGTTGAATTGCATGCACGCCATTGTTGAAGTCGAGTCCTTATCCCAAGATTGGAAGCCTCCTTTCGCCAAGAAGCGCGAAACCAAGTCGTTTACCGTTTCAGAAGGGGAAGTCATTGAATTATTGAAGGATGGTTCGCCTTTATTCACGATTAAATCCATTCAGGGGGACCGCATTTTGCTGGGTTATAGTCGCATGTACACCCTGAAAGGATACGAGCACCCTACCGAGAGGCAATTGTGGTTGGCGATGCATGAGGCCAAGAAATTCTCTTCATTGTGGGAGGATAATGGGATTACCAAGACGGTAACGTTGCGCAGCGTAAAAATGAGCGATGGGGAAGTGCCCGTTGCTCCATCCACCCAAGTGAGCGACTCTGATAAAGGAATGGCTTCTCGCTCCAATGCGGACACGGAAATTTATCGCCCGTCGCAGTAGTTTCCAATTGAACCTCCTTTCATTTAAACTCAATTCGTCAGAGTCATCATATGTACACGCAAGTCCTTGTTGTTCGTAACGATTTGAAAATGGGCAAGGGCAAAATCGCCGCCCAGTGTAGCCATGCTTCCATCGCTGCGTTTCTAAAGTCGCAAGAACGTAAATGGGGCAATGAGTATGAGGAATGGTTGAATGAGGGCATGCAGAAAATCGTGTGTAAAGTTGACACTGAAAAGGAGCTCTTGCAATTATTTGAACAGGTGAAAAATAAATTCCCCACTGCTCTTATCACGGATGCAGGTCACACGCAAATTGCCCCCAATACCAAAACCTGTATTGGCATCGGTCCCGCGAACGAAAATGAGCTCAAAAAATACACGGGTCATTTAAAGCTGTTATAATAACAAGTGCGTATGTCCTCCCTCTTTCGCCATGCATTTGAAGCTGTCAAAGATGCTAATTTAGTTTTGGAAATCGTGGATGCTCGTTTTGCTTCCTTCATGCGCAATGCGGAGATGGAGCAGTTTTTGCATCGCAAAAAAATTCCGTTTATTATTGTGTTAAACAAAATGGATTTGTTGCACGGAAAAAATCCTGCTTCGGATGAATTTAAGCGTGAACAAATTGATTCGATTCCCATTTGTTGTGTTCCTAAAAAAAATATTAATCGTCTGCGTTCGCTTATTTTTTCTCGCTTGGAAAAGGGAGGAAAGATTGCAGTGATTGGTTATCCCAATGCTGGAAAATCAAGCGTAATTAACGCGCTCTCTGGACGGCATGCCGCCCCCACGTCAAGGCAGGCGGGTTTTACGCGGGGTAAATCATTCGTTAAATTGCGCGAGGACGTGTATTTGATTGACACTCCCGGGGTTATTCCCATTGCGGAGCATGATTCCTTCAAGCTCATGTTGTTTAACGCGAAGAGTGTGAATCAATTGAAGGACATTGAACAATTGGCCATGGAATTATTGGAGTGGCTGCCCACGCATGATTATTGGAAGGACTGGCTATTGCGCACGTATGGATTAGTTGTGAGCGGGGATGGGGATGAGCAATTGGAAATACTTTCGCGTGCGTGGAATAAGATGCGTCGCGGCGGGGTTCCAGACACGCACGCTACTGCCATCAAGTTGATTCAGGATTGGCAGCAGGGTATTTCTCCTCGTCAAGAATAGTGCTTTTTTTCCCTCGTTTGCGTGTTTCCTTAAAAATGCGGGTTCCTTTTTCTCGTGGTATGAATGATGCTCGCCGCCAGAAAGTATTGAAGGTCATGGCTGTTGTATTGATTGCATTTGGCGGGAGTTTGCTTTATTTTTTGTTTTTTAATTCCGGTTTGACTCTTTCTCCTGATCCCACGAATCAAGCGGGTCGTGTGATTGTCTTGAATGATTCGGTTCACGCGATTCATAATGTCACGTTTTCCTATTTGGTTCAAGGAAAAGTTGCGGATTCTCAGGCAATTGATGTTCTTCTTCCTCGTGAGTCGAAACTTATTGATTTGGACCCCCATTTCCAGGATGGTTCATCCTTTTTTGTTTACGTTTCGGCCCCTTATCATTTGTCGCGGCAGCTCACGATACAGACTTCATCTCCCGTGAATACGATTCCTGCGCTCTCCATCACGTTTCAAGTTCCGGATGTGGCCACGCAAAACACGCCTATTTCCATTCAGCTTTCGGGGAGAAATCTGGACCCCATTCCTCGTGTGGTGAGTGTTTCATTCGAGTGGGATTCTCCTTCTTTTGGGAATAATCCCCCTATTCAAGAGTGGGTTCTTCCTGCGAATGGAGAAAGCACGTTAAACGTGTCCGCTACCCCTCTTTCGTCGGGAGAAGACCTCTCATTTAAAATAAAGGTATTCACTCCTTCCAACGTTCTCGTGGAGCGCGACTACATAGTGACTGTGCTTCCCGATGCCAATGCAACAACAATGGATACTAATGCGAGTGATTCCTAATGCCTGCCATTCCTCCTTCAACCAACCCTTCCGGGAGCGAACCTTCCATTATTGAGATTATTCAATCCATGGTTCGTGAGGGTGAATCGGAACAAAAAATTCTTCAAACCTTGCAGCAATTGGGTGTAGAACCCCAAAAAGCGCAGCGCTTGCTTTTGCTGGCGCAGGCGGATACGTTTGCCTTGTTGCGGAGTGAGATTTCCAAGATTGTGAAGCAGGACCTTGAGTCCGAGAAACAAAATATGAATGCGTTTGTTCAGCAGCAGGCGCAGTCCGCGGTGCAATCGGCTTCAAAGAATTTGTCGGAGAATGTGAAGAAGGATTTGGAGTCGTATGAGAACCAGCTCTCCATGCAGCGTCGGAATTTTGAAACCGAAACAAAAGATACCTTGACTAAATTCACTGACCTCGCCGAACGTATTCGTGTTCGCGTGAATGAATTGGGAAAGGATGTTCAGCAAGTAAAGGTTGATCAGGATGAAATCAAGTTGCGCGGCGTGGGAAACCAAAACCGTATGATTTCCATCGCCTTGCTCGCATTCGGTGTTCTCTTTGTGCTCGCGGATTTGTTTTTGTTTATCGTCAACTTCGGTAGCGTGCTCACGATTGATTCCGTGATTATTTTCATCGTCATGGCCCTCATTGGGGTTGTATTAATGTTCGTGGCGACGCTTGTTTAGTTCAAAGAAATACGTTGATTGAAAAGCGTGGTGCCATTCATTGGCACCACAACGCCGACCCGCCCAAACTTTTAGGAAAAGTTTGATCAAGAACCTTTTAGAAAAAGGTTCATCAAAACCGGTCGCGCGGCCGGCGACCTCCGGACATGGATAATGGCGCATTATTGCTTCTTGCTTCGATTAACCACGCCCTCGTGTATTTCGAGTGCGTGGAATTTTTTCAAGTTTTCAATCGCCCATTCTAAGTATACTTTTGCCCGGTAGGAGGGTTGTTTGGAGCGTAATTGTTCAAGCTCTCCAATGATGACTTCGAGGGGTTCCATACGTATGTAATCATCCGCGGAACTTCATTTAAAGGCTTGTTTTTAGGCCTGTTTTTCCGTGTTAAACGTGAGGGGTTTTACTGAAAAGTGCTCTATTTTCTTTCCTACTTGGAATGCTTTTTCTTTGTTCAGTGCGTAGCTTTTCTCATTCACGTGGAAGTCTTCTTTTTTCATGAATCGCCACCCTTGTCGGGGAATTTTCCACGCGATGACTAATTCTGCTCCTGCTAGGTTGCACCATTTTTCTAAATCATTCATTTGTGTGTGGGAAATGTGTAAGTTATCCGCTTTCCACGCTTTGCACTCAAATGCGTATATTTTTCCTTGCATGAGTGCAATCGCATCCGGCGTGGGAATGGTGTCTTTTCCTTTTCCGCTTCCTGCCGCTCTACAAACGGCCATTCCTGCTAAATAGAGGGTGTGCAGCAGTTCCCTTTCTGCATTCGCTCCTTTGTTGTAGTGGGTCATGTTCCCAGTATGTTTTTACAATTAATAAATGTCATAAATTGCTTTTATTGGTCTTTTCTTTGTGTTTTGCCCCTTTCCCGCCCGTTTTTAAACTCATTCACTTCTTTCTACTATATCGAGTCCTCGTGGACTTGTTCATCATTTCACGCTTATCATTGAGAATGTGTGGTTCGGATGGAAACCCTCCTAGAGATTGTGGTTCATCCGCATAAGCCAAAATTTGGTTTTACCCATGCAGACGAGTGGTCGGCTGCTTGGCATGTCCAAGTAGTTTCTCCTCCCCTCGACAATGAGGCAAATGAGGAAATCCTCCGGGAAGGTGCGCAATTTTTTGGTGCGCCTTTGGAAATTATTCGCGGACAAAAAAGTTCGCGAAAAATAATTAGGATTTCTCTCTCGCGTGAACGCGTTGAACAATTGCTGCGAAACAAAATGACTCTGTTGAAAAAATAATTCAAAAAAAATAAACAAAAATAATCCACTGCGTGTGGTTTACTAAAAAGAGTGTGATACTACTATGGCAAAAACGTATGTTGATGCAGTCAAATACATGATTAAGATTCAATTTTCCATTAAAGGAGTGGTTGACAAGCCTGATATTGTGGGCGCTGTCTTCGGACAGAGTGAAGGCCTCTTGGGAGAGGAAATGGATTTGCGTGAACTCCAAAAAAAAGGACGCGTTGGTAGAATTGAAGTGAATGTCCATCCGGAAGGGGGAAATACGAATGGTGAGATTTTTGTTCCTACGTCCATGGACATGGCTGAAACCAGCGTGTTAGCGGCTGCGATTGAAACCGTTGAGAAAGTGGGTCCTTGTGAGTCCCAATTTCGTGTAATGAATATTGAGGATGTTCGTCAAAATAAGCGACAGGACATTGCGAAGCGTGCCAAAGAATTATTGCAGCGTTTGAAGATGGAACAAACTCCTGAAATTGATACGTTGACGGAGGAAATTCGTTCGGATGTGCGTGTGGGTAATTTGATTGAGTATGGGCGCGATCGTTTAGCGGCTGGCCCCGAGATTGATTCGAGTGATGAAGTCATTGTCGTGGAAGGCCGTGCGGATGTGGTTAATTTGCTCAAGCACGGGATCAAGAATGTGATTGGCATGGGTGGTTCGCGCATTTCGCAGGATATTGTGAATCTTTCCCGTCGCAAAACAATTGTGTTGTTTGTGGATGGTGACCGCGGTGGAGAATTGAACGCGCGTAAACTTCATCAAATCGCTATTGTTCCTTTCGTGAGTGTGGCTCCGGATGGAAAAGAAGTGGAGGAGTTGCAGCAAAAGGAAATTATTCAAGCCCTCAGGAGAAGGGTTCCTATTCAAACGTTTTTGGATTCCATTGGTGTTTCCGAGCGTGAAACGAATCGCGGGATGAGGAATGATCGTGGTTCACGTGAGCGTGGAATGTCTATGCATTCTCGTGGAAGAGAATCATTTGCTCCTTCTCCTCAGCATTCAAGTATGCGGGATAATTATTATCCTTCAGAGGGAAATGAGCGTTTTCCTCCGCGAATGAATCCGCGTTCGCCGGATGCTCCGCGCGCGTTTGCGGGACCAACTTCTCGTTCTCCGTCGGGTGAGCATGCATCTGTTCGTCCCCGCTTCAGTGATGCGGGAATGAAGCCTTTGCCCACATTTGAATTGGCGGGCGGTGCACCTGCTGCTGAGGCTGCTGAAAAGTCTTCGGCTGATTCTCCTGAATATGCTGCGCTCATTTCTCAAGTCAAGGGAAAAAAATTAGCCAAGTTTTTGGATGCATCCAAGAAGGAAATTGCCTCTCTCGCCGTGAAGGATATGGTGGAGAAGCTTTCTTCGACTAAGAATGTTCACACGATTGTGTGTGATGGTATTATTACCAAGCGATTAGTCGATGCGGCTGCGAAGAATAATGTTCAATTCATCGTGGGCGTAAAGAAGGGAAAAATTGATCCTTCTTCCGTGAAAGTTATTGTGGCATAACTTCTTGTGCATCAAAAAACAGTTTCACGTGAGGGGATTTTTTTCCCTTCACGGTATTTTATTTATTTTTTTAGTTTTTTTTTTTATCGTTTCTTTTTCCACTTGGGTGTTTTGATGTTCGTTATGCTTTCTTCAATTGGAATCAAAATTTTCCACGAGCGGTATAATACTAATCCTACGATGAATGCTCCTACCCAGAAGAATACGTTCGCAACTTTGGGGAGTAATCCTGCTGCAATCTGCATGTCGGTTAATCGGTATTGGTTGGCGCGCAGTAAGATGTTGAATCCATAATAGGCCATGGTTTGGCAATCGTGTATGCTGGCTGTTCCCGTGTTGGCCGCGTCAATACATGCGTGCACGGCTTTCACATTTTCCCATGAGTCAAACATTCCTGTCAGGCTTTGTATCATCATGATCGCGGCGGCGAGCATGAGGAATGCTCCAAATAATTTGGGTAAGTGTACGTCTTTGGTTCCTAATCGGAATAACATGATTCGGTGCATGGGGGTTTCTCCTCTCTCTCGTTGAACGTGTTGCCGTATATAAATCTGTTTCATTCCCTTGTTCCTTTTTCCGTTTCGTGGGGTTTTATACTAGTTGTGATTCCTTTTTGGCTTTTTTTACGCGTGTGGTTTATATTGCCTGATTTTTTGCCTACGTTGAATACCTATGACTGATTCCCCCCGTCCGGTAAAGAAAATGCCCCCCCACGTGGGAGTGGTTTCGCAGCCCGCGCCTTCGATTAAGGTTACTTCTACGGTGGCTGAAATTCCTCCGGCTTCTGCTTCGGAGAACGTGGATGATTTGGTGGCGAAGATTAATGCCCTTCGTTCCTCGGCTGGAAACACGGGTTTTGTTCCCCCTTCTTCTTCGTATAATCCTTCATCCGGGATTCCGGCAACTTCCCAACCGGCGCGCATGGAGAGTCGTATTGAAGCGAGTTCGGTTTCTACTCCGGAGTTTATTCCAACGTATGGAAAAGATGGCTTGTCTCCCTCTTCCTCATTATCTTCTTCGCCCGCAACGGCTTCGAGTTCGTCTTCTTCGTTTTCCAATTTTTCATCCCCTTCTTCGTTTCCGTCTGCTTCTTCATCGTTCCCTTCATCTTCCATGAACGCATCCAAGGTGGTTCAGCAGTTGCAGAGTTTGTCCAAAGAAAAAGTGGACTCATATGAGCAATTGATGCAGGATCGTCCGAAGACGCTCATGGAAGAGTATGGTGATACGAAAATTTATCGCGTGCAGGGAGCATCATTGTTGTATTATACTGTTCCCGTGGCCCGTCCCACCGTGAGTGAGCGTGCGATTATTAATACGTTGAAAGAAGCCGCGACGCGGTTGATTAGTATTACTCCTTACAAGATTCGCGATCCTGAGCAAAAGAGAAATGTGTACGCGCAGCAAGTGTTGGAGATTTTGCGTGCTTCTCCTGAGTTGAAGGTTCCCTCTTCCAAGTTTGATTTTTACGCACAAGCTGTCGTGTCGGAAATGGTGGGGTATGGATTAATTGACGCGTTGATTAAGGATGATAAGTTGGAAGAAATAATGATTATTGGCCCCAATGTTCCTGTGTATGTTTTTCATCGAAAATACGATATGATGACCACGAACGTGGAGTTTACGAATGATAATGAGATACAGGATTTGGTGAATCGTATTGCGCGCGAGGTGGGTCGACGCGTGGATATTTCTTCTCCCCTGCTGGATGCTCGTTTGCCGGATGGTTCGCGTGTGAATGCGACCATTCCTCCCGCATCCGTGTCTGGTTCTACTCTTACTATTCGTAAGTTTCGTTCGGATCCGTATTCGATTGTAGATTTGATTCACTACAAAACGGTTTCGCTTGAACTGGCGGCTTTTCTCTGGTTGTGTGTTGATGGTTTAGGCACTCAGCCTGCGAACATTTTGATTTCGGGTGGAACGAGTTCGGGAAAAACCACCTTGTTGAATGTGTTGTGTTCGTTTATTCCTTCGAATGAGCGGGTTATTTCTATCGAAGACACGTCCGAACTCTCTCTTCCGTTGCGTCACTGGATTCGGTTGGAAGGACGTCCTCCCGGGTTGGAAGGCAAGGGTGAAATCACGCTGGACATTTTGACAAAGAATAGTTTGCGTATGCGCCCGGATCGAATTATTGTGGGTGAAGTTCGTCACGATGAAGCTTTTTCATTGTTTACGGCGATGAACACGGGTCACGATGGTTCGGCGGGGACGATTCACGCGAACTCGGCGATTGAAACACTCGTTCGTGTGACAAGCCCTCCCATGAGTGTGCCGGAAGTCATGTTGTCGGGTTTGAATTTTGTGATTGTGGAGAACTTGTTTCATTCGTCTCAGCGGGGAACTTTTCGTCGAGTAATGGAAGTCGCTGAAGTATACAATGTGTTGGAGGGTAAACCCAAAACCTCTACCGTTTTTGAGTGGGATCCCGTCACGGACATTACGACGCGCACCCCCAATCCGGTGCGTTACTTAGACCGCCTTGCTCAAATGACGGGTAAAACTCACGCGGAGATTTCAGCGGAATTAAAAAGACGCGAGCGCTTTTTACAAGGATTAGTGGATAGGAATGTGCGCGACATGAAAACAGTTTCCCAACTCTCGCGTGAATTTTTGGAGGGTTCCTAATGCCGGGGGAAGATTTTACAGGTATTCGTTCCCGCATCGAGGAGAAAAAGAAGAAGTTTAGTTCAAACACGGAAGAAAATAGTCCGGTTGATTTTTCCGATCGTGAAATTGATTCCATTGTGGATCGAATGAAGAGCAAATACCGTTCGGAAGGATTGGAGTTTAATGAAGTCGAGGGAAAATTGGGTGAGTTGAAAGGAATTATTTCCGGTTCTGCGCAGCAAGGGGTTCAGGTTCAGGGTGTTGAAGCGTTGCGCGATGGTAGATCTCCCTATGCCCGCGTCTTAGGTCACTTGTATTTTGCGCTGCATGGTTTGTTTGAGCGCATTGGGGCATTTATTGAATCGCTTCCTCAAACGAAGACATTGAATTATTTTTTGTATTCCGCGAACATGCCTTATTCTCCTAAGCAATGGATTGCCATGGTTTCCGTCGTGTCAATATTAGTTTTGATTGCCGCGTTTTCATTGGGAGAATTCTTCTTTCTTTTTTTGCGGTATATTGCGCAGCAGCGGCAATTGGAACTCTCTCCGTTGGTGGTGGCGTTGTCGTATATTATTCCCATTTTTGGGGCGTTTTTCCTCATGTTATTATCTATTCTCGTTGGTTTTCTCATTCCTCAAACCAATGCTCAAAAGCGCGGGGATGAGTGTTCTACGGAACTTCCGTTTGCACTTCGTCACATGGCTACGGAGTTGCGTGCGGGAATAGGTTTGTACAAAACCCTCCAAACGATTGCCAAGGCTGATTATGGAGTATTGTCTCAAGAGTTTGCTCGTACGATTGGGGAGATTGAAGAAGGAACGGATACGCGTGATGCGTTGCGTCATTTTGCCGCGCGCACGCAATCAAAGCCTCTTTCGAATGCGCTGCGTCACATCATGCGCGCCCTGAGAACGGGTGGAAATTTGTCAGAGATTATGGGCACGATTGCGAGTGATGTGAGTTTTGATCTCCGGATGCGTGTGCGTGATTATTCGGAGAAACTAAACTTTTTTGGTGTTATTTTTATTTTTGCTGGAATTGTCATGCCCGTGTTTGTGGGTGTCATGGCAGCGATTGTGAATGGGGGTCTTCCGCTCGGAATCACTATTCCTCTTTCCCCCCCAATCGTTTTGATTTTCTTTTTTCTCATTATGCCTTCATTGTTAGGAGGACTGGCGTATTATTTGTATATCAGCCAACCCCGAGTGTGATTATATGAGTATTACTGAAACCAAAACCCCCTTGGAAAAGTATGCATATTACATGTTGCAGGCTAAGCTGGATGTTCCTCCCTTGTTGTGGATCGCGGGATCATTCATTGCCGCCCTCGCGGTGGGTTTGCTCGTGTTTGCCGGTCTCTTTATTGTTAAGATTAGTGAGCCCTTGTTGGGCGTGTTAGCATTCTTCATCGTGTTGGATGTGATGGTGGGTTATCCTTACATGAAAGGTCGTTCCCGTATCGAGGCGATTGAAGAAAGTCTTCCCGATGCGTTGAAGCAGATTGCGGATACCCTGAAAACGGGTTCCACGTACGAGTATGCATTGCGCGAGGTTGCTTCTTCGCAGTATGGTCCTTTGTCGGATGAGATGAAAAAAGTCTTGCGAAAGTTGGAGGAGGGTGAGAATTTTGAGAACTCCCTCATGTCTCTTTCCCGCAGCGTGGACTCTCGTCTGGTTGGTCGTGTGATTACGATTATTGTTGATACGGTGCGTGCGGGTGCTCAGTTGGCGGAGATTTTGGATGATATTTCTCAGGATGTTCGTGAGATGAATCGTATTATTGCTGAGCGTAAATCGAAAACCATTTTGCAGGTTATTTTCATGGTGGCAGCCGGTGTATTAGTGGCTCCGTTCATTTTCGGTTTGGTTTCCGTGGTGATTGACTTTTTGATTCGCACCTCAGGTAATACGGGTGCGGTCACGGGAGCTAATTTGGTGGCTATTCAGGGTGCGCGCGACTTGATTGTGTTGGCCATTAAGGGGTATATTTTCATTGTCGCGGTTGCCGCTTCGGTGATGATTGGGGCGATGCGTGATGGGAAGCTCTCCAAAAGCCTTTTATACGCGCCCTTGCTCTTGATGCTCGCTTACGCGGTATTTTTCATATCGCAAACACTCGTAGGAAGCATTGTGGGAGCCGGTATCTGATGTGGAATGAAAATCGTGCCCAGACCGCTATGGAAGCATTGCTGGTTGTGGGTATTGTGATTGTCATTGCCACGATCGCTGGTCTCATCATGAAAGGTCTTTTTACGCAGGTGCAGACCGATGTGCAGAATCAAGCGAATACCGTCGTCAATCAAACAAACTAATCTTGAGGAGGAAAAACAAATGGATAACAAAGGACAAGGTGCGTTGGAGTATCTCTTACTCATTGGTGGAGCCGTGCTCATCGCCACGATTGTGTTGTTGATTATTATTGGTTCAACGGGTTCGACGAACAATATTATCAATAACAACTTGAATCAGTTCACTCACGCTCTTGATAACGCAGCGAACTTACCATAGTTTGGTTGCTGGACAAGAGATAATTATGGAACAGCGTGCGCAAGTTGCATTGGAGTACCTCCTCACGGTGGCGTTTGGTGTAGTCCTCGCCACCGTTGCGGCGCTGATTGCGTTTCAAGTGGTTGGAATTGCTCAAGTAGCTGAAAAGAATATTGAGCAGTTCCGCCAGGAAACCATTCTTTCTTTTTTGGGGGATTAGCCATGTTTCCCATTCTTTCTTTTTTTCTCTCACTCATCGGACTATCCATTTCCACGTATACTGATTTGAAATCGCGCATTATTCCGGATTGGATACCCTATGGAATGGTTGTTCTCGGATTGGGATTGAGTGCATACGCCTCATTTGTGGCGCAATCCATTACTCCTTTTTTGTGGTCAGCGGGTGTGACGATTGCTACCTTTATTCTTGCATATATTTTCTGGCGTTTAGGAGCGTGGGCGGGAGGGGACGTGAAATTATTTACCGGTCTCGCGGCGTTGAATCCCTTTAATCCTTTTTTCATTGGGGGTTTTTTCTCTTTTTCATTGGTGTGGGGCGGAAAGGAGCTCTTGGCGGTGGGCGTGCTTCCTTTTTTCATGCTTAATTTGTTTATTTTGAGTATTTTTTGCATTATTCCCTATTCGGCACTGCTTTCCTTGCACGCGCTTCGAAAGTCATCCTTGCGGAAGGAGTGGGCGCATCTTACCTGGCATTCCGTCGTGGATGCGTTTTGGTTGGCGTGCATAGTCGTTTTATTGTATGATTTGCTGGTCCTTTTTTCCCTTCCTTCGTGGGTTATTGTTCCCGTGTTACTCGTCTCATCGTTTTTTCCAGTGGTGGTGAAAAAATTACTCGCTATTGTTTTCGTTGGACTTGTTTTGGCTAATATGATTCCTGCCACGAATGCTTGGAGTGTGTTTGCGGTATTGCTCGTGGTGAATGTGTTGCGTTCCTGGTATGGTTTTGCCCACGTTCACGTGCTCACGTATTCGAAGAAGATTTCTCAATTGGAAGAAGGGGATATTGTGGGGGAGTGGATTGGTCTCGTGAATGGTAAAGTGGTGCGTGAAAAACCGGTTTCTTTCCAAACCATTATTAAGGCTCTTTTCGAGCGTGATTTGGTTTTGCTAATGAAGATTATTCATCCTCCTGGAGAAGCATGGGCCAATCCTCAACAGGCTGCGGGGGTGTATTCTGAACAGATTGCATTATTGAAAAAGGCTGTTCGTGAAGGAAAATTGGAAGATCGTATTTCGCTCAAGGCATCCGCGCCATTTGCCCCTGCGGTGTTGCTCGCGTACATTTTGTTAAACGTTGTTGGGGATGGTCCCCTTGCGTGGGGGATTTTTTCGTGAATCATTTTTTTTATTCACGTGCTTCGCGTGGACAAGCGAGTTTAGAATTTGTATTAGTCCTCATTTTCATGCTCGTTATTATGTCGGCGATTATTGTTCCCTTGGGTCAGCGTTCGCAGAATGCATTGGATGATGTTTCTAAAGCGGGTTTTGCTAGTTCGGGTTTGTCGCATGTGGAGTATACTATTTCCAACATGCTCCTGGTTCCTGGGGGTTCGCGTCAAATTATTGATGTTTTTCTCCCGGTGGGTGCGACCTTTTCGTGTGATCCGGTTGCAAATCTAGTGAACATTACATTTCCACTAAACCGCGATGTATTTGACATTACAGGAACCGCTCCTCCTGAGTGTGTGGATAATGTTTCTCCTAACATTCCTCCGGAGATGGTTTGTACGAAGGCGTTTGTTTTTCCGGCGTATGCTAATTTGCATTGCCAAGGCGACCCTTCCAGCGGATATATGATTGAAACGGGTCAAAATGGTTTTACGCAGCGGTTTAACATTCATTCATATTACATTTCGGGCTCTTCCACTTCCTACGTGGTGGATTTTAACGCGGTGTGATCATTCATGAGTCCCCTTCTTCGTGGTCAAACCAGTGTGGAAGTCCTCTTGGTGATTTCGTTTGTTTTGCTGCTCGTCTTAGGTATCGTTCTCCCATACGTAGAAAATCAAAATATTACCAATGCTGCCCTAACCGCAAAACTGACTATTCTTCCGTACATTGAAAAAAACAGTCTGCGTGCTAAAATTGTTTCCATCGGCCCTGAAGTGGCGGGGGGAGATATTACATTGCACATTCTCACCTCGGCTGCGTGGGATGGTTTAGTTTATGATGAATTGCAGTTTGGTAATCCTGTTTCGGGTTGCATGAATGTGTGCAATAAGGTCGCCGAATTGGGGGCGTATTCTCGTGTCACGATTGATTGGCAGGATTCCGGTTTTGATGTGTGCGGTCCCATTTCGTGCACTCCACCATAATTTTTTTAGCTAGTTTTTAATTCGTTTCTTCGTCATAACCCCTTTCATGTTTCATTCTTCTTTTCTTTGGGTTGCTTTTATTGGATTATTCGTCAGCGGAGTGTGGATTGAGTGGCTGGATCGAGAGATAGTTTTAGTCGACTATGTTTCGGATGCGCTTGCCCTTCCGAATGGGGTTCGTTTTTTGGTTCAGGGGGAAGTTTTTCGTCCGCGTGTGTTGACGAGTGCTCTCGTATTTGACATTTCGAATAGGGGGGTCATGACTTGTTACTACCGTCACCCTCCCGAATCATTATTCCTTTTTTCTCATGATTGGGTTGTTGTTCGTGCGTCTCTTGTTTCAACAATAAACGGTCGATTGTGCGTGGTTTCATCCTTGGAGGCGTTGGATGCTCCTTAGCTTATTTGCCGGTTTCATTATCGGATGGTTGTCTTATCGTGCGGGTTTTCCGATTCTTTTTCCTCTTTTGCTATGGTTGCCCTATCTCGTGCCTTTTTCTGATTCCTATTGGGTTATTGGTCTCGCGGCCGCATCTATTATTGGATTAATTTATTCGATTCCTTCTGCGCTTCCCGAGGATGTATTTCTATCATTCTTCGTTTCTTCGTTCATGGTGGTGGTAGCGTTTTTTCTTTTTCAATTCGTTTCGCTTGATATTTTTGTTTTTCCTATTTTAGTTGTTTTATTGCTTTTCTGGTTTTTTCGTTTGCCTTCTCCTCGTCGTAATTCGTTGATTGGTTTTTTTATTATTTTTTTGGCTGGTTGGTGGTTGCTGCACGTTCATTCTATTTCAACGGCTCTTTCGTCCTTTTTTTCAGGATGGTGGTTAATGTCTTTTACTTCGCCGATTGACAAGAATGATTATTCATTATTGCATAAGATTCGCGACGCGGTTGGTGGTAGTTTTCTTGGTTTTTTGCCGGGATTGGGTCCTGGCATTGCTAATGGACTATTTTTTTCTTCGCGTTCTTCGCATGTATTGGGCATTAGTAATCTTATTTTTTCATTGGGTTATTTTTTTACGCATGATAAAGTGCGTTCGATTTTTGCTTCGGTATTTGTTTCTTTTTCCCCGTTGCCTATTTTTACTGTTTTTTGGTCTCTCTTGCTTATTCTAGTTTTTGGTTTCCTTTTTTGGAACATTTTTCCGAGGATTTCTCTCCCTATTCCGTCGATTTTTTTTTATTTTTTTATTTTTGTGAGTTTTCTATTGTTGGGAGGTTGGCTTTCTGCCGGAGTGTGGATTTTTGCTCTTTCTCTTCGTATTGTTTTTGATTATTTTTCGTTGCCTTGTGAATTGGGTTCCTTTATCCTGCTTCCTTCTATTCTCTGGTTCTATTTTCCCTTATTCTAGTCCTTTTTTTCCCTCCGTGATTAAAAACGCGTGCAGCGCTCTACTTGCATGCGTTTTCGTGGTCAATCGGCATTGGATTTGCTTCTCGGCCTGCTCATTTTGCTGGTTGTTTTGAATATTTTTTCGGGAGTCATGACGCGCTACGAGGAAGTCCAGCGTGAGATATCTATTCGCCAGCAGCTTCGGGATAATTTATCGGTGATGGCTCTATTAACCGGTTATTCGGATAGTTTTTTTTATGAGGCTCATGTGCATCCTCAAACCAACTCGCTTCCTAAAAGTGATTTTGTCTATGATCGTACAAATTATTTTCTTCGTTCCACGGGCGTTGTTTCGCTGGATCGGGTGCGTGGTGTAAACGTGCCGGATCCCTTTCTTTGTACGTTGAACATGGATATTAATGGGGGAATTTATTTTGGGGCGTATGC
>Ga0194121_10002448_pt1 | contig 29521 bp, 27 predicted proteins | sample TA2MahCa50mmetaG_FD_148609 | JGI IMG/M metagenome (GOLD analysis project Ga0194121, IMG submission 148609) | Freshwater microbial communities from Lake Tanganyika, Tanzania - TA2015020 Mahale Deep Cast 50m | ecosystem: Environmental > Aquatic > Freshwater > Lake | place: Tanzania: Lake...
CCTGCGGGCGCGCGAACGCCGTGTCCGCGCCGAGCGCGGCGGCGTGGGGCAGGGCGGCGGCGAGCAACTCGCCCGCGAGCGCGAGCGGATCGGGGAGCGTGCCCGCGATCACGGGGCCGTGCAGGAGGACGGCGCGGCCGGCGCGCTCCGCGAGCACCGCGGCCCGCGGCGCGCCGCCCGCCGGGGGAAAGGCGCCCCACCCGTAGGTGAGGAGCGCGGGATCGGGCCACGGCAGCGCGGCGAAGTCGAACAGCGGCCGTGCGTCGCTGGGGTCGGAGAAGGGGCGAAGCTCGAGGTCCTGCCAGAGCCGGGGCCGGGCGACGAGCCCGGCCGCGCGCGGTGCGTTCGCGCGCGCGGCGCCGGGACGGCGGCGGCCCGCGTTACTTCTTCCCAAGCACGGCGTCCTTCATCTGCTTCGCGAGGCGGAACTTGCACACGCGCTTCGCGGGGATCTTGATGGGCTCGCCGGTCTGCGGGTTGCGGCCGATGCGCGCCTTGCGGTTGGCCAGCACGAGCTTGCCGAAGCCCGGAAGGACCCAGCCGTTCTTCGCTTCCTTGGTGGCCAGCGAGAACATCTCGTCGAAGAGCCCGACCACCTGCTTCTTGTTGAGGCCGGTCTTCTGGGCCAGGTGCGTCATCGTCTGCGACTTGCTCATCATTTTCGCCACGTGTTCCTCCCTGCACTGAGTGGTGGAGCGATTGCGGAGTGCATTGATACCACAAACGTCCAGACGCCGCTATCGGGCGGTGAAGCGGAACTCGCCCGACGCGATGAGCTGGCGATACGAGCCGAAGCGCTGCTCGACGTCCTCGACGTGATCGAGGATCGAGTCGGGGTCGTCGCCGGCCTCGTAGACGTGGAGCAGGGCGTAGAGCGTGTCGCGCTGGGCGGGCACGCGCCCCGCGTCGCGAATGAGCCGCCGGAGCTCGGCGGGCGGCACGAGCTGGCCGTACGACGCCCCCGCGGAGGTCGAGATCGATTCGTTGATCAGCGTGCCGCCGAGGTCGTTGCAGCCCGCGTCGAGCAGGAGCTGCGCGAGCTTCGGCCCTTCCTTCACCCACGAGGCCTGGATGTTGCGGAACGTGGGCCCGAGCATCAGCCGCGCGAGCGCGTGCATGCGGATGATCTCGATGCCGGTCGCGCCGGGGCGGATGCCGTCCACGAGCTTCTTCGCGTACATCGGCGCCTCGGAGTGGATCAGCGAGAGCGGCACGAACTCGGTGAAGCCGCGCGTGTCCTTCTGGATCGCGCGCAGGAGCCCGAGGTGCCGCACCCAGTGCGCGGGCGTCTCGACGTGGCCGAACATGATCGTCGACGTCGTGCGGATGCCGAGCGCGTGCGCGGTCGTGATGACCTCGATCCACTGGTCGACGGTGATGCGTCCGCGCGCGATGCGGTCGCGGATCTCCTGGTCGAGGACTTCCGCGGAGGTGCCGGGGAGCGTGCCGAGGCCCGCCGCGCGCAGCTCGGTGAGGTAGTCCTTGATGGACAGCCCCGAGCGGACGGAGCCGTAGAGCACCTCCTCCGGGGAGAACGCGTGGAGGTGGAGGTCGGGCAGCGCCGCCTTGAGCGCGCGCGTCAGGTCGATGTAGAAGCGCCCGTCGAGCTTCGGCGGCAGCCCGGCCTGGATGCACACCTCGGTCGCGCCCACGTCCCACGCCTCGCGCGCGCGGCGCACGACCTCGCCGATCGGGAGGAGATAGCCCTCTTCCTCGCGGTGGTCGCGGCTGAACGCGCAGAACCCGCAGTGCTTGATGCAGACGTTCGTGAAGTTGATGTTGCGGTTGACCACGAACGTGACGGTGTCGCCGGCCTGCCGGCGCCGCATCTCGTCCGCGACCATCGCCATCGCCTGCAGGTCGCGCCCGCGCGTCTCCGCGAGCGCGTACGCCTCGTCGAGCGTGACCTCGTGGCCGTCGAGCGCGCGCCCGAGCGCGCGGCGCACCGCCGGGGCGACGGCGTCGAGAGCGGTGGGGAGGCTACCAGCGGCGCCAGTGCTCATGGGATTCCTTCACGAGGCCGCCGGCGTCGATCAGCGCCGCCACGCGCGGGCGCAGCGACTCGTCGAGGAACTCCGCGCGGGTCGCCCAGGCGGGATAGATCGCCAGGCGCTCCCGGAACGCGAAGCCCTCGGCCTCCGTCAGGCGACGGAGATCGCGGATCAGCGGCCACGGCTTCTCGGGGTTGATGTGGTCGAGGGTGAGCGGCGAGATCCCGCCCCAGTCGTCGAGGCCCGCCGCGAGCAGCCGCGGATAGGCGTCGGGCGAGAGGTTCGGCGGCGCCTGCACCGAGACGGGCTCGGGCAGCAGCAGGCGCGCGACCGCGATCGTGCGGAGCAGGTCCTCGAACGACGGCTCCGCGGCATCGCGCATCGGGATGCGGGGCTTCGTGCGGAAGTTCTGCACGATGACCTCCTGGATGTGGCCGTAGCGCTCGTGCAGGTCGCGGATCGCCACCAGCGCGTCCGCGCGCTCGGCCGGCGTCTCCCCGATGCCGATGAGGATGCCGGTGGTGAAGGGGATGTTGAGCTTGCCCGCGAGCGCGATGGTCTTGAGCCGCCGCGCGGGCACCTTGTCGGGCGCCCGGTGATGCGCGTGGCCCGCCGCGAGCAGCCGCTCCGAGACCGTCTCGAGCATGATCCCCATGCTCACGTTCACCTCGCGCAGCGCCGCGAGGTCGCGCTCGCCCATGAGGCCGGGGTTCGCGTGCGGGAGCAGCGACGAGTCGGCGAGGACCCGCGCGCACATCGCGCGCAGGTAGCCGAGCGTGGTGCGGTGGCCGTGGCGCCGCAGGAACTCGCGGTGCGACGGAAAGAGCGCCTCGGGCTTGTCGCCGAGGGAGAACAGCGCTTCCTTGGCCCCGAGCCGCGCGCCCGCCTGCGCGAGCGCCACGACCTCGTCGGGCGACATCGTGTGCGCGCCCGCCTCGCCGGGATCGCGGCGGAACGTGCAGTAGCCGCAGTAGTCGCGGCAGAGCGTGGTGAGCGGGACGAAGACCTTCTTCGAGAAGGTGACGGGCTTGCGCGCGCGCGCGGCGCCCGCGCGTGCCAGCAGGTCCGGCAGCCCTTCGGCCGGCGTCTCGATGAGGCGCCGGGCTTCGTCGTGCGTGACTGTCATTTGACCGTGTCAGCGGTCAAGCCCATGGTGCGCCTCGCTTCGCCTTGGGACGCACCTCGTCGGCGAAGCGATCCAGGTTGGCGAGGACCGGTTTCAGGTCCTGCACGACCGGATCGAACACGAAGTGGCTGACGCCGAGCTCGGCGTACGCGCGGATGTCGGCGAGCACCTCCTTGGCCGTGCCCTGGAAGAACGGCCGGTCGCCCGCGGGCGCCTTCGCGCGCGGCGAGCGCACTGCCATCGGCACGCGCACGCTCAGCGTGATCGACTTCGGATCGCGGCCCGCCTCCTTCGCCCACGTGCGGATCTGCGCCACGCGCGCGCGGTACTCGTCCGGGAACAGGAGGCCGGGCGGGCGCAGCGCGATGGGATGCCAGCCGTCGCCGAGCACGGCCGCGCGGCGCACGGCGGCGTCGGTGTGGCCGCCGACCCAGATGGGGATGCCGCCCTTCTGCGCGGGCTTCGGGAGCGCGTGGACGTCCTTCACCTGGTAGTAGCGCCCGGCGAAGGTGACGGGATCCGTCGTCCACGTCGTGCGCATGAGCGCGAGGTACTCGTCGGTGACGCGCCCCCGCGCTTCGAACGGCGGCGCGCCGACGGCCTCGAACTCCTCGCGCAGCCAGCCCACGCCCGCGCCGAGGATCAGGCGCCCGCCCGCCAGCCGGTCGATCGTCGCGAGCATCTTCGCGGCGACGAGCGGGTTGCGGTACGGCACGACGAGCACGCTCGTGCCGAGCTTCACGCGCTTCGTCGCGTGCGCGAGCCAACCGAGCAGCGCGAACGGATCGAGGTAGTCCTGGTCGGCGCCGCCCGGCAGCCGGCCGCTGCTCGCGTACGGATAGATCGAGCGCCCCTGCGAGGCCGGCAGCACCACGTGATCGGTGACGAACAGCGACGAGTAGCGCAGCGCGTCCGCGCGCGTCGCCAGCTTCAGGATCTGCTCGGGGGTCGCCAGCGGGCCGCGGCCGGGGAGCGAGAAGCCGAAATCCATGATCGCTGGATGGTACTACTAAGTCGTGCCCTGGGACCTGGTCGTCATCGGCGCCGGCCATGCCGGCTGCGAGGCCGCGCTCGCGGCCGCGCGCATGGGCTGTCGCACGCTGCTCCTCACGATGAGCCTCGACGCGATCGGGCAGATGTCGTGCAACCCGGCCGTCGGCGGCACCGCGAAGGGGCATCTCGTCCGCGAGATCGACGCGCTCGGCGGCGAGATGGGCCGCGCGACCGACCGCGCGGCGATCCAGGTGAAGACCCTCAACGCCTCGCGCGGGCCCGCGGTGCGCGCGACGCGCGCGCAGTGCGATCGCGCGCGCTACCGCGGCGCGATGAAGCAGGCGGTCGAGGGGCAGCGGGGTCTCGACGTGCGCCAGGGGCAGGCGGCACGCTTCCTCGTGCGCGACGGCCGCGTCGCGGGTGTCGTGGATCAGCTCGGCACCGTCTATGAGGCGCATGCGGTGGTCGTCACCGCCGGCACGTTCCTGCGCGGCCTGATCCACGTGGGCGGCGCGTCGCAGCGCGCGGGCCGCGCGGGAGAGTTTTCCGCCGACGATCTGTCGGACGCGCTGCGCGGCCTCGGGCTCGCGCTCGGCCGGCTGAAGACCGGAACGTCGCCGCGGCTGCGGCGCTCGACGATCGACTACGCGGGGCTCGCGGAGCAGTGGGGCGATGCGCAGCCGTGGCCGTTGCACTGGGGGACGACACGCCTGCCGCTGCCGCAGGTGGCGTGTCACGTGACGTACACGACGCCGGCCACGCACGCGGTGATCCGCGAGAGCCTCGACCGCTCCCCGCTCTACTCCGGCGTCATCGACGCGACCGGCGTGCGGTACTGCCCGTCCGTGGAGGACAAGGTCGTGCGCTTTCCGGAGCGCGATCGTCACCAGGTGATCCTCGAGCCCGACGGGCTCGACACCGAAGAGGTCTACGCGAACGGGATCTCCACGAGCCTCCCGGTGGACGTGCAGGAGCGCCTCGTGCGCTCGATCCCCGGCCTCGGGCGCGCGGAGATCATGCGGCCGGGCTACGCGATCGAGTACGATTTCGTGCCGCCGACGCAGCTGCGTCCGACGCTCGAGTGCCGCGACGTGCCCGGGCTCTGGCTCGCGGGACAGATCAACGGCACCACCGGCTACGAGGAGGCGGCCGCGCTCGGGCTCTGGGCGGGCGTGAACGCGGCGTGCGCCGTGCAGGGACGCGCGCCGTTCCTGCCGGACCGCTCGGAGTGCTACCTCGCGGTGCTCGTCGACGACCTGGTGACCCGCGGGACGATCGAGCCGTACCGCATGTTCACGTCGCGCGCGGAGTACCGTTTGCTGCTGCGCGAGGACAACGCGGACCTCAGGCTCGTCGGGCACGGCCATCGCCTCGGGCTGGTCGACGACGCGCGCCGCGAGGCCGTGGAGGCGCGCGGCCGCCGCCTCGACGCGGAGCTCGAGCGCCTGCGCGCGCGCCGCCGCGACGGCATCCCGCTCTTCCAGTGGCTCGCGCGCCCGGAGACGCGCTACGCCGAGCTCGTCGCCGGCGATCCCGACGCGGTCACCGAGCCGGCGCTCGCGCGGCAGATCGAGATCGCCGCGAAGTACGACGGCTACATCCGCCGGATGCGCGCGGAGATCGCGCGGTTCAAGAGCGGTGAGAGCGTCCGCCTGCCCGAGACGCTGGACTACGCGACCGTGCCCGGGCTCTCCACCGAGGTGCGCGAGCGGCTCGCGCACGTGCGGCCGCGCTCGCTCGGCCAGGCCTCCCGCGTGCCGGGCGTCACCCCCGCCGCGATCTCGATCCTGTCGGTCTGGAGCAAGGCGTTGAACACCCCCTCGTGAGCAACGAGAGGCGGGCGTGGGCGATGTGGGCGATCCCCGCCGCGCTCTTCCTCATCGCGTTCTTCCATCGCGTCGCGCCCGGGGTGATCGCGAAGGAGCTGATGCGGGCGTTCGACGCGACCGGCACGCTGGTCGGCCTCGTGTCCGCCGCGTACTTCTACGCGTACGCGGGCTTCATGATCCCCGGCGGCGTGCTCATCGACGCCTACGGCGTGCGGCGGGTGGTCGCGGCCGGCGGCGCGGTGATGGGCCTCGGCACGCTCGCGATGGCGCTCGCCACCACGACGGGGCCGCTGTTCACGGGCCGGGTCCTCGTCGGCGCGGGCGCGACCGTCACGTTCGTGGGGGTGCTCAAGGTCGCCAGCGTGTGGTTTCCCGCGTCCCGGTTCGGGACGCTGTCGGCGCTGAGCGCCACGGTCGGCATCGTCGGCTCGCTGGTCGCCGCCGCGCCGCTCGCGTGGCTGGTCGCCCTCGCGGGATGGCGCGGCGCCTTCGTGCTCACGGCGGCGGTCACGCTGGCCGTCTCCGGCATCTGCGTCTGGCTCGTTCGTGACCGGCCGGATGACGCGGCGATCGCCACGCCGCCGGCGCCGGGCCTGGCGGTGGTCTTTCGCGGGATGTTGCAAGTCTTACGAAACCCTCACACCTGGCCGCCGTTCCTCACGTTCTTTTTCCTGTACTCCGCGATGGGCAACCTGCTCCTCTGGGGCGTGCCGTATCTCCGGGACGTCTATGGGCTCACCACCACCACCGCCGCCGGCTACGCGAGCGCGGTCTCGCTCGCCCTGCTGGTCGCCGCGCCGCTCACCGGGTGGGTCTCGGACCATGTGATGCACCGCCGGAAGAGGCCCTATACAATCCTGACGACCGGCCTCGTGGGGCTGTGGACGGTGTTCGTGCTGACACTGGGCTCGCTGCCGCCGTGGGGCGTCTTCGTCCTCTTCCTGGCCATGGGGACATTCAGCGCCGCCTTCGTGTTGACGTGGCCGATCGGCCGCGAGGTGAACCCGCCGCATCTCGCGGGGGTCGCCGTCGCCGTGGTCAACCTCGGCGGCTTCCTCGGCGCGGCGCTCACCCAGGCGCCGCTGGGCGCCATGCTCGACGCGCGGTGGGCCGGGGTCATGGTCGCGGGCGCCCGCGTCTACCCGGTCGAGGCGTACCGGGCGGCCTTCGCCGCCTGCGCCGTCTTCGTGCTGCTCGCCGCGCTCCTCAGCGTGCTCCTCCGCGAGACCCGCGGGGTCAACGTCTTCGCGTCGTCCGCCCGGGCGCCGCAGCCATGAGGCTCGGCGGCAAGATCTTCCTGACCTGTGCGGTCGTCATCGTCGTGCTCGGGGGCGTGAGCGCCCTGAGCCTCCACGCGATCGGCCGGCTCGTGTCCGTCAACCGCGAGGTCGCCACCCAGGCCGTCCCGGCGCTCGGCGTCAGCAGCGCCGTGCGCGATCACCTCTACGCGCTCGGCCGGCTCGAGTCCCGCTATCTCGTCCTCCGCGACGCGCGCTACGCGGCTCTCTGGGACGAGCGGGTCGCGCGCATGAGCGTCGACCTCGCGCGACTGCGCGAGTACACGACCTCGGCGCGCACGGGCGCGCTCCTCGAGGAGGTCGTCCGCGACTTCGAGGCCTACCGCCGCGTGGTCGGGCGCGAGCACGCGCTCCTGCGCACCGGCCAGCGCGACGCCGCGCTGGCGCTCGCGGAGAGCGACGGCCGCGACCTCATCGCGCGCATGGACGCGGGCGTCGAGGCCTGGGCGGCCGCGCGGCATGCCGCCATGCTCGCCGCGCAGGCCGATGCCGCCCGCGTGGAGCGGCGGACGTGGGCGTGGGTGCTCGGCGCGCTCGGCGCGGCGGTGGCGCTCGGGCTCGCGGGCGCGGCGTGGATCGCCTACCGGCTGACCCGGTCGCTGCGCGTGCTCTCCGCCGCCACCCAGCAGCTCGGCGCCGGGGTCTTTCACGAGCCGATCGCGGTGCGCGGGCGCGACGAGGTGGCGGACCTCGGCATCGCGTTCAACACGATGGCGGCGCGGCTCAGGCGGGTGGACGAGATGAAAGAGGAGTTCTTCGCGACCATCTCGCACGAGCTGCGCTCGCCGCTCACGTCCGTGCGGGAGGCCGCGAACCTGCTCGCCGACGGCGTGCCGGGCGCGCTCAACCCGAAGCAGCAGCGCCTGGTCGGCATCGTGGCCTCGAGCTGCGACCGGCTGCTCCGCCTGGTGAACCAGATCCTCGAGCTGTCGCGGCTGCGCGCGGGCATGCAGCCCATCCGCCACGACCGCGTCGACCTCGACCGCCTCGCGGAGCGGGCGGTGGAGGAGCTGCGGCCGCGCGCCGAGGAAGCGCGCGTCGTGCTGGAGCGCGAGCGGATCGGCGGCGCGTTCGTCGTGACGGGCGACGAGGACCGCCTGATGCAGGTCCTCGTCAACCTCCTCGCGAACGCGGTGCGCTTCACCGACGGCGGCGGCCGCGTGGTGCTCCGCGTGATCGACGCGGGGCACGAGGTGGAGATCCAGGTGGAGGACACCGGGTGCGGGATCCCGACGCCGGCGCTGCCGTACATCTTCGAGTGGTACCGGCAGGCGCACCAGGACGCGCGCGGCACCGGGCTCGGCCTCGCGATCGTGCGCAGCGCGGTGGAAGCGCACGGCGGGCGCATCACGGTGGAGTCCCAGGAGGGCAAGGGCAGCCGGTTCACGGTGCTGCTCCCGCGCGGAGGCGAGAGCCGGTGAGCCGCGCGGCGCTCGTGCTGGCGCTCCTGCTCGCCGCCGGCTGCGCGTGGCCCGCGCGCGAGGCGACGCGCGCGCTCGCGGACGCGGATGCGCGCGCCGCGCAGGGCGATTATCCCGCGGCGCTCGCCGCCTACGACGCGTATCTCTCGCGCTATCCGGACGACGAGCGCGCCGTGCGCGCCCGCGCGCTCCGGACCGTGATGAACGAGCTGCTCGCGGTGCGCGCCGAGCGCGACCGGCTCGCCGCGCGCGAGGCGCAGCTCGTCCGCGAGGTCGCGGCGCGCGAGTCGGAGCTGGTGCGCCAGGTCACCGCGCGCGACGCCGAGCTCTCGAAGCTCCGGCAGGAGCTGGCGACGCGCCAGGCGGAGGCCGCGCGCCTGAAGGAAGACCTCGACGCGCTGAAGCGCACCGACCTCCAGATGGAGCGGCGCCGCCGATGAAGCGCCGCGTCCTCATCGTGGACGACGACCCGTCGATCCTCGAGGTCCTCGAGATGCGCCTGCTCGCCATGGGCTTCGAGGTGAGCGCCACGACGGACGCCGCGGTCGCGATCCGCACGGCGGCGGGCGGCCGCTTCGATCTGGCCCTCGTCGACCTCCGCATGGACCCGCTGGACGGCATCGCGCTGATGGAGCAGCTCCACGCGCGCCAGGCGCGGCTGCCCGTGCTCATCATGACCGCCCACGCGACCATCGAGACCGCGGTGGAGGCGGTGCAGCGCGGCGCCTTCGACTACCTCACGAAGCCGTTCGTGAAGGACGAGCTGCGCGGCAAGATCGCGCGCGCGCTCGCGAGCCGCCGGTGGGCGCGCGATCGCGAGCGGCTGTTGAGCGTCGGCGAGACGCTCGCGTCGTCCGGGCGCATGGACCGCGTGCTCGAGTCGGTCGCGCAGGCCGCGGTCGAGACGACGGAGGCCGAGCGCTGCATCGTGTTCCAGCACGTCGACGGCCACCTCGTGCCGGCGGCCAGCGCGGGCACCCCGGCGCCCACGTGGTCGGCGCTGCAGGAAGCGGCGGCGGCCGCGATGGAGAAGAACGCGCCGGTGACGCGCACGGGGAGCGACGCGCGCGTCGTCGTGGCGGCGCCGCTCGTCGTGGAGCGCGGCCCGGCCGGCGCGCTCGTCATCGAGACGCCCGCGCGCGTGGAGCCGAACGAGGACGACCTCGAGCTGCTCGCGCTGTTCTCGTCGCAGGCCGCGGTGGCCATCCGGACCACGCACGAGCTCGAGCGCCTGCGCAGCGGCGCGCTCGCCGCGCTGGGCCGCATGGCCGCGCAGGTCGCGCACGAGCTGAAGAACCCGCTCGCCGGCCTCCGGCTCTACGCGCGCCACCTCGAGCAGCGGCTCGTGCGGACGCAGGACGGCGACGGCGCGGAGCTCGCGCGGAAGATCACCGGCACCGTCGACAACCTCGCCGCCACCGTGAACGAGATCACGGCGTTCGGGCGGACGCCGGAGCTCCGGCGCGCGCCGACCGACCTCGAGGCGCTGCTCGAGGAGTGCGTGACGTTCGCGCGCGCGCGCGTGGCGCGCGACGACGTCACCGTGAGCTTCACGCACGACGGCGGCTGTCCGGCGCCGCCGATCGACGGCCGCGAGATGCGCAAGGCGTTCCTGAACCTCATCCTCAACGGCCTGGAAGCGCTCGGCGCGGGCGGGCGGCTCGTCATCGCCACGGCGTACGCGCCCGCGGCGCGGACGATCACGGTGACGCTCGACGACACCGGGGGCGGCATGAGCGAGGAGACGCTGGCGCGCGTGTTCGACCTCTTCTTCACCACGAAGCCCGAAGGCACCGGGCTCGGCATGGCCATGGCGCGCTCGGTGATCACGCGCCACGGCGGCCAGCTCTCGATCAACAGCGAAGTCGGGCAGGGGACGCGTGTCATCGTCCGGCTCCCGATCGATCCCGCGCCGGCCGAGAGCGGCGCCGAGGAGACCGCATCGTGAAGCACACCGGCACCATCCTGGTGGTCGACGACGAGGTGAGCATCGCCGACGGGCTGCGCCTCACGCTGGAGGCGGAAGGCTACTCCGTGCGCATCGCCGGCAGCGTGGCGACCGCGCTGTCCGTGATGACCCAGACCGACGTGCAGGCGGCGGTGCTCGACCTCATGCTGCCCGACGGCGACGGGCTCTCGCTCTGCCGGGAGCTGAAGAAGCGCGACCCGAACATCGAGGTCGTGATCGTCACGGCCTACGGCTCGGTGCGCAAGGCGATGGAGGCGACGAAGGGCGCCGGCGCCTTCTACGTGCTCGAGAAGCCGTTCGACCCCGACGAGCTGATCGGGCTGCTCGCGCACGCGATCGACCGCCGCAAGCTCGTGGCCGAGAACGCCGAGCTGCGCAAGCGCCTGCTCGAGCAGACGGCCGACGGCCAGATCCTCGGCAAGGCGCCGTCGATGCAGCGGGTGATGGAGACCATCGTCTCCGTCGCCGACACCGACGCCAACGTGCTCGTGGTGGGCGAGAGCGGCACCGGCAAGGAGCTCATCGCGAACGCGCTGCACGAGAAGAGCCGCCGCAAGGACGGCCCGTGGATCAAGATCAACTGCGCGGCGCTGCCGAAGGACCTCATCGAGTCCGAGCTCTTCGGCCACATCAAGGGCGCGTTCACGGGCGCCACCACGGACAAGGTCGGCCTGCTGGAGGAGGCGCACCAGGGCTCGCTGCTCCTCGACGAGATCACCGAGATGCCGATCGACCTGCAGGCGAAGCTCCTGCGCGTGCTCGAGGAGCGGGTGGTGCGCCGGCTCGGCGGCGCCAAGTCGGTGCCCGTGGACTTCCGGCTGATCTCGTCGACCAACCGCGCGCCGGAGGCGGCGGTGAAGGACGGCCACCTGCGGCGCGACCTCTACTTCCGCATCAACACGGTCACCATCAGCGTGCCGCCGCTGCGCGACCGCCGCGACGACATCCCGATCCTCACGCAGGCCTTCCTCGAGCACTACAGCGCCAAGCACGCCCGCCGGGTGGAGGAGATCGAGCCCGAGGCGTACCGGCGCCTGCTGAGCTACCCGTGGCCCGGCAACGTGCGCGAGCTGCAGCACGCGGTGGAGCGCGCCGTGCTGGTCGCGCGCACGCGCGAGATCACGCTGGCCGACCTGCCGGAGACGCTCCAGCACGGCCCGGCCGACGGCGACGCGGGCACCATCGCGCCGTCGGAAGTGCCGGCCGGCTCGCTGGAGGACATCGAGCGGGCGTCGATCCTCAAGGCGCTGGATTCCACGCGCTGGAACAAGCAGGCGGCGGCCGCGCTGCTCGGCCTGCGCCGCCCGACGCTCTACTCGAAGATGCGGAAGCACAACATCCCCCAGCGCCGCAGCTAGCGCCCGCTCGCCCGGCAGCCTTGCCCGGCGTGCGACGCTCGAAACGCGAGCAGTCGCACGCCTGCTGCCTCTTTCGTGAGCAGCCGCTCGCTGATCCCTTCGTAGCTAACTGTCCGGATTCATTGACCGCTTCACCGTCCCAGGTTCGGCATACCCGTTGCTCAAGGGGAAGGCCGGGGAGGAACGCGCGATGAAGAAGGTCGAGGCCATCATCAAGCCGTTCAAGCTCGACGACGTGAAGGAAGCGCTCACGTCCATCGGCGTGGTCGGCATGACGGTGTCGGAGGTGAGAGGGTTCGGACGTCAGAAGGGCCACACGGAGCTGTACCGGGGCGGTGAGTACACGGTCGATTTCCTGCCGAAGATCAAGATCGAGGTCGTCGTCCCCGAGCGCCTCGTCGACAAGGTCGCCGAAGTGATGGGCGCCGCGGCGAAGACCGGCAACATCGGCGACGGCAAGATCTTCGTGAGCCCGGTGGAGACCGCGATGCGGATCCGCACGGGCGAGCGGGACGAGAGCGCGCTATGAGCCCTCAGCGGGCCAGGAGGACTTCAACGGTGAAGCGACTGACCTTCGCACTGCTGGGACTGCTCGCGCTCGGCGTCGCCGCGGCCCCCGCGCTGGCGCAGTCCCCCTCGACGCCAACCCCCGCCGCGACCGAGACCGCCCCCGCCGCGGCGCCGGCCGCGCCCGCGCCGGCGGCCCCCGCGGCCCCGGCCTCGAAGATCGACAAGGGCGACACGGCGTGGGTCCTCACCTCGTCCGCGCTCGTGCTGATGATGACCGCGCCCGGCCTCGCGCTCTTCTACGGCGGCATGGTGCGCAGCAAGAACGCGCTCGGCACGCTGATGCAGAGCTTCATCCTCATGGCGCTCATCTCCGTGCAGTGGGTGCTGTGGGGCTACAGCCTCGCCTTCGGCCCCGACAAGGGCGGGATCATCGGCGGGCTGGAGTGGGTCGGCCTGCGCGGCGTGGGCGGCGAGCCGTTCGAGGCGTACGCGAAGACCATCCCCCACACCGCGTTCATGGTGTTCCAGATGATGTTCGCGATCATCACGCCCGCCCTCATCACGGGCGCCTTCGCCGAGCGCAAGAAGTTCGCGGGCTTCCTCCTCTTCTCCGTGCTGTGGGCGACGTTCGTGTACGACCCGATCGCGCACTGGGTGTGGGGCGACGGCGGCTGGCTCAAGAAGATGGGCGCGCTCGACTTCGCGGGCGGCACCGTCGTGCACATCTCGTCCGGCGCCTCGGCGCTGGTGTGCGCGCTGATGCTCGGCAAGCGCAAGGGCTACGGCCACCAGCCGATGCAGCCGCACAACCTGCCGATGACCGTGATGGGCGCGGCGCTCCTGTGGTTCGGCTGGTTCGGCTTCAACGCCGGCAGCGCGCTCGAGGCGAACGCGCTCGCGGCGAGCGCCTTCCTCGCCACCAACACCGCGGCGGCGGCGGCGGCGCTGGGCTGGATGTTCACGGAGTGGATGGCGCGCGGCAAGCCGACCGTCCTCGGCGCGGCGTCCGGCGCGGTGGCGGGCCTCGTGGCGATCACGCCGGCGGCGGGCTTCGTCGGGCCGGTGGCGTCGATCCTCATCGGAGCGATCGCCGGGTTGATCTGCTACAACGCCTGTAACTTCAAGGCGCGGCTCGGCTACGACGACTCGCTCGACGTCGTCGGCGTGCACTTCGTCGGCGGCACGTGGGGCGCGCTCGCGACCGGGCTCTTCGCGACCACGAGCGTCAACGCCGCCGGCGCCGACGGGCTCTTCTACGGCAACCCCGGGCAGCTCTGGACGCAGATCGTCGCCGTCGTCGCCTCGGTCGTGTTCGCGATGGTGGTGACCGCGATCCTGCTCAAGGTCGTCGACGCGCTCGTGGGGCTGCGGGTGACCGACGAGGACGAGGTGGCCGGTCTGGACCTCTCGCAGCACTCCGAGACCGCGTACGCGGGCGGCGCCGGCAGCTATGGCGAGTTCGCGTCGGGCGGCGGCGCCTTCGCCGAAGCCATGCGCACCTCGGAACCCAAGCCGCGGCCCGCGCACTGATGGCGTCGGGACCGGCGGGCCGCGGGCTTGATTTGGCCGGCGGCGTTGCATACGGTTGTGCGGTTCACGCGCACCACATCTTCAACGGAGAAGGAGTTCCGCGATGACCCCGAAAGACGTCCTCAAGATGGCCAAGGAGAAGGGCGCGAAGATCATCGATCTGCGCTTCATCGACCTCCCGGGCCTCTGGCAGCACTTCTCGATCCCGATGTCGGAGCTGAGGGAGGACATCTTCGAGGATGGCCTCGGGTTCGACGGCTCCTCCATCAGGGGCTTCCAGTCGATCGACGAGTCGGACATGCTGCTCATCCCCGACGCGTCCACGGCGCAGATGGATCCGTTCACCGCCGTGCCGACGCTCGTGCTGATCTGCAACGTCAAGGACCCCGCCACGGGCAAGTGGTACTCGCGCGACCCGCGCTACATCGCGCAGAAGGCCGAGGCCTACGTCAAGAAGACCGGCATCGCGGACACGGTCTACATCGGCCCCGAGCTCGAGTTCTTCTTCTTCGACTCGATCCGCTTCGACCAGAACTACAACTCGGGCTACTACTTCATCGACTCCGAAGCGGGCGCGTGGAACACGGGCAAGGAAGGGACGCCGGACAACCCGAACCTGGGCTACAAGGTCCGCTACAAGCAGGGCTACTTCCCGCTGCCCCCGATGGACAAGTTCCAGGACATCCGCTCGGACATGGTGCTCGCGCTCGAGAGCGTGGGCATCCGCGTCGAGGTCCATCACCACGAGGTCGCGACCGGTGGCCAGACGGAAATCGACATGCGGTTCGACACGCTCACGAAGATGGCGGACAAGGTCCTCTGGTACAAGTACTGCGCGAAGAACACCGCCAAGAAGTGGGGCAAGACCGCCACGTTCATGCCGAAGCCGCTCTTCCAGGACAACGGCTCGGGCATGCACACGCACCAGTCGCTCTGGAAGAACGGCAAGAACCTCTTCTACGAGCGGGGCAACTACGCCGACCTCTCGAAGACCTGCCTGTACTACATCGGCGGCATCATGAAGCACGCGCCGGCGCTGCTCGCGCTGATCGCGCCGTCGACCAACAGCTACAAGCGGCTGGTGCCGGGCTACGAGGCGCCGATCAACCTCGTGTACAGCCAGCGCAACCGCTCGGCGGCCATCCGCATCCCGATGATCTCGAAGTCGGAAGGCGCCAAGCGCATCGAGTTCCGCACGCCGGACCCGACCTGCAACCCGTACCTCTCGTTCGCGGCGTGCGTGATGGCGGGCCTCGACGGCATCGCCAACAAGATCGACCCGGGCAAGCCGATCGACAAGGACCTCTACGAGCTGCCGCCCGCGGAGCAGAAGAAGATCAAGCAGCTCCCCGGCGACCTCGCGACGGTGCTCGACAACCTCGAGAAGAGCCACGACTGGCTCCTCAAGGGCGACGTGTTCACGCCGGACGTCATCGAGACGTGGATCGAGTACAAGCGGAAGCACGAAGTCGACGCGGTGCGCCTGCGGCCGCACCCGTGGGAGTTCGCGCTCTACTACGACATTTGATCAACGAGGGGGGAGCGGACCACGCTCCCCCCTCGCCCCCCCACGGAGCATCACGCGGGGGCCAGCAGGTTCGACGGCGCCGGCGGAGCCGGCGCTCGAACACGGACAACGGTGTCCGCGCTTCATGGCGGTGCGATCCGTTCGACAGGGGGAGCCATGAGCAGGAACCGGATGTTCGTCGTCGTCGCCATCGTGCTGATGATGTTCGCCTCGCCGACCTTCGCGCAGACACCCGCCGCGCCCGAGAAGCCCAGGACGCTCTGGGACGAGCACGTGCTGTTCGGCTACCTCGAGAGCAGCTACGTCTGGAACCTGCACGGCCCCGGGCGCAAGGAGACGAACGAGCTCCGCTTCTACGACATGGACGCCGGCTTCACGTTCAACATGGCCGAGCTCAGCATCAAGAAGGACCCCTCGGAGCGCTACAACTTCGGCTACGGCCTCGTGGTCACCGCCGGGCTCGACGCGCAGAAGAACCACGCGCTCGGCATCTTCCGCGACGACGACGACGCGTTCCCGTTCCGCAACACCTCCAAGTTCGACCTGCAGGAGGCGTACGCCTCGTACAAGATCCCGATGCTCGACGTCACGCTGAAGGCCGGCAAGTTCGTGACGCTGCTCGGCTACGAGGTGATCGAAGCGCCGCTCAACCCGAACTTCTCGCGCTCGTTCCTCTACTCGTTCGCGATCCCGCTCACGCACGTGGGCGCGCTCGCGTCGATTGCTCCGTGGGACGGCGTGACGCTCACCGCCGGACCCGTGGTCGGGTGGGACGTGGCGGACGACAACAACAGCTCCATGTCGGTGCTGGGCCAGATCGCGGTGACCGCGGTCAAGGACTGGGCGACCAGCCTCAACTTCATCACCGGGCCGGAGCAGGCGGGCAACCAGAAGAACAAGCGCACGGTGCTGGACCTCGTCGTGAACTGGACGGGTATCCCCAAGGTGCTGCTCGGCGCGAACGTCGACTACGGCTGGGAGAAGAACGAGCCGTCGCTCGTGGCCGCCGCCACCCGGCGGGACAACGACGCGACCTGGTGGGGCGTCGCGCTGTACGGCGCGTACGACTGGACCGAGAGATTTCGCACGGCGCTGCGCGGCGAGTACTTCACCGATCCGGAGGGCGTCCGCACGCTGGCGCATCCGGGCGGCGCGGGCAACAAGGTCGAGCTCTGGGAGGTCACCGCGACCGCGCAGTACAAGATCTGGCGCGGGCTCGTGGGCCGCGTCGAGTACCGGCACGACCACTCGGCGAACGACGTGGCGGTGTTCAAGCTGAACGGCGCCGGCGTCCCGACGCGGCGCAGCCAGGACACGATCTCGTTCGTCCTGGACTACTTGTTCTTTTGAGAACATGGGCGGGCCACGAAATGGCCCCCCAAGCCCCCCACGCGGGAACGGCGGCGTCGCCGCCGTTCCCGCGAGCGCCCTCGCACCGCGTCAGGCGAGCGGGTCCACGTCCGGGAAGCCCAGCAGGATCTGGCCGAGGCGCTCGTACGCGGAGTCGCTCACCATCGCGTGCTGCGCGCCCGCGTTGATGTCGCGCAGGCAGCGCTGGAGCACGCCGCCGCGATAGAGCGCGCCGCCCCCGAGCGCGCGGAACAGCCCGGTCACGACGTCGACCGCCGTCTCCGTGGCGTGCGTCGCGACGCTCCGGAGCTGCGCCTGGTGCCGGCGCGACAGCGTCTCGCCGCCGCTCACCAGCGTCCACGCCTCCTCGAAGAGCTCGATCGCGCCCGCGCGCACCGTCCGGAGCCGTACCTCGGCTTCGCCGAGGCGTGCCTGGAACGCCGCGCGCGTGGCGACGCTCGACGGAGCCGAGAGCCCGCGCACCTTTGAGCCGGCGAGCGCGACGGCCGCGTCGAGCGCCGTCCGCGCCACGCCCAGCGCGAACGCCACGTGCTCGTACGCGACGAACGCCGGCATGCCGAGGCGGAACAGCGCGCCGCCACGGCGCGGCGCCGCCGTCGCGGGGTTCCAGGCGAACGCGGCGGGCACGAAGACGTCGGTCACCGAGAAATCGCTGCTCCCCGTGCCTTCGAGGCCGGCGACGTGCCAGTTGTCGTGGAGCTCGGCGGCGCCCGCCGGGATGACCATGATGGAGCGCTCGCCGGCATCGCCGGCGTCGCGGCGCATCATCGCGCCGGCCGTGAGCCACTCCGCGTGACGCACGCCGCTCGCGAACGGCCACCGGCCGGTCAGGCGATAGCCGCCGTCCACGGGCGTCGCGACGCCGGTCGGCATGATCGCGATCGCCGCGGGCGGCACGCGACCACCGGCGAGGATCTTCGTCACGGCGTCGTCGGGCAGGAATCCGGCGGGGAGCCCGACGGCGGTCGTCGCCACCATGAGGCACCAGCCCGCGGAGGCCGAGACGCGCGTGAGCGCTTCGAGCACCTCGAGCTGGATCACCGGATCCGCCTCCGTGCCGCCGAGCGCCTCCGGGACCTTCATGCCGAGCAATCCCGAGCCGCAGAGCGCGCGCACGGTGGCGGGTGGCATGGTCCGCAAGCGCTCGCCGTCCTCGTCGCCCGCGGCGACGACATCGCGGATCGCGTCGACGGCAGCGAGCAGGCGCGCCCGCTTCGCGGCGCGCTCGGGAGAGAGGCTCAAGCCCATCGCGGCCCTATCGTAGCCGGTGCCGCGTCCGTGAGCATGCCGGCGCCGCGTGCCTCCGCGCTGAGCAGCACGCCCGCGCGCGCGTGCACGCAAGTCGTTGATTTCGTGATGGCGCGGTGTGGCATCGCCCTTGCCATCCGTCAGTCGCATGACTCGTGAAGCCCGCTGGAAGGTCGTGATCGTCGATGACCATGAGCGCTCGCGTGCCGCGCTCCGTGCCGCGATCTGGGCGGCGGGCGGGGAAGTGTCCGGCGAAGCGATGCGCGCCGGCGATGCGCTCGACCTCGTGAAGCGCGCGCGGCCCGACGTGGCCGTCTTTGCCGTCGGGCTGCCCGACGGCGACGGCATCGACACCGCCGCCGCGGTGATCGCGGAGGCGGGCTGTCCCGCGGTGCTCTTCACGAGCCACACCGATCCGACGCTGACCGAGCGCGCGCGCGAGGCCGGCGTCATGGCGTACCTGCTCAAGCCGCTGCGCCCCGCCGAGCTCGCGCCCGCGCTCGACCTGGCGGTGGCGCGCTTCCGCGAGGCGCAGAGCCTCAAGCGCACGCTCGAGGACCGCAAGGTCATCGAGCGTGCGAAGGGCCGCCTCATGGCCCGCCACGCCCTCACCGAGGAGCAGGCGTTCCAGCGCCTGCGCCGCGCCGCCATGGACTCGCGGCGCCCGATGGTCGAGATCGCGAAAGCCGTGCTCGTGTCCGACACCGTCGCCTCGGGCAGCACCACCTAAACGGACGCACCCGCGACCACATGGACAACGAGGTCCGGATCGTGAGCGCGACGACGACGTCGCCGATGGCCGTCACCGCCGTGTTCCCACCACCTCACGCTCGATGAAAGGAGCCTCCATGTCCACGTTCTCGCGTCGCACGTTCCTCAAGGGCGGCCTCGCCGCCGGCGCCGGCCTCGCCGCGGGCGTCGGCCTCCCGTCGCTCGTCACCGCGCAGAGCAAGGAGCCGGTCAAGATCGGCGTCCTCCACTCGCTCTCCGGCACCATGGCGATCAGCGAAGTCTCGCTGCGCGACGTCGTGCTGATGGCCGTCGAGGAGATCAACGCCAAGGGCGGCGTCATGGGCCGCAAGATCCAGCCCGTCGTCGTCGACCCCGCCTCGAACTGGGACCTGTTCGCGGAGAAGGCCAAGCAGCTCCTGCTGCAGGACAAGGTCGCGGTCACGTTCGGCTGCTGGACGTCGGTGAGCCGCAAGTCGGTGCTGCCGGTGTACGAGGGCAACAACGGCCTGCTCTTCTACCCGGTGCAGTACGAGGGCGAGGAGTGCAGCAAGAACGTGTTCTACACGGGCGCCACGCCGAACCAGCAGCTCATCCCCGGCGCCGAGTACCTGATGTCGAAGGAGGGCGGCGGCTACCGGAAGTTCTACCTCCTCGGCACCGACTACGTGTTCCCGCGCACGGCCAACAAGATCCTCCGCGCGTTCCTGCTCGCGAAGGGCGTGCCGGCGGCGAACATCGAGGAGGAGTACACGCCGTTCAGCCACCAGGACTACCAGACGATCGTCGGCAAGATCAAACGCTTCGCCGGGGGCGGCGGCGCGTGCGTGCTCTCCACGATCAACGGCGACTCGAACGTGCCCTTCTACAAGGAGTTCGCCAACCAGGGCCTGCGCTCCGAGAACGCGCCGATCATGGCGTACAGCGTGGCGGAGGACGAGCTGCGCGGCATGGACACCTCCGCCCTGGTCGGCCACCTCGCGGCGTGGAACTACTTCCAGTCCGTCGAGTCGCCCGAGAACACGAAGTTCGTGAAGGCGTTCAAGGACTACTGCAAGCGGAACAACCTGCCCGGCGGCGACAAGCGCGTCACCGACGACCCCATCGAGGCCGCGTACTTCGGCGTCCACATCTGGAAGCAGGCGGTGGAGAAGGCGAAGAGCTTCGAGGTGGACGCGGTCCGCAAGGCGGTCTACGGCCAGACGTTCAAGGCGCCGGTCGGCACCATCAAGATGCACGAGCACAACCACCACACGTACCGCCCCGTGCTCATCGGCGAGATCCTGAAGAACGGCCAGTTCAAGATCATCTCGCGCACGAAGGGCAACGTGGAGCCGGAGCCGTGGAGCAAGTACACGAGCCCGGACAAGGGGTGTGACTGGGTCAACCACAAGGGCACGTACCAGAAGAAGGCCTGATGAGCCTTCGCCTGCTGCTGGTGTTCGTGGCGTGGCTCGCCGGGGTACCGGCGAGCCACGCGCAGTCCCCCGAGGCGCTCGCGGCGCTCGCGGGCCTCGCCGTCGACGACGGCGACACGCGCGAGGCCGCCGTCACCGTGCTCGGCACGGCCCGCGATCCGAAGTGGCTGGAGGTCCTCGGCGCGCTGCGGGACGGCAAGCTGTACGCGCGCACGCAGGGCAGGGCCACCGAGATCGTCGTGGGCGGCGCGAAGACGACCACAGGCGACCAGGAGCTCATCGAGATCGTCCGCGCCTACGACCGCACACCGCTCGGGACCGTGCCGCTCGCGAGCCTCACCGAGATCGCGGCGGACCGGCGGCTGCGCATCGCGATCAAGCCGTTCCTCGACGCCGACGAGACGCGCGGGCAGCTCGCCAGCCCGGACTCGGAGACGCGCCGCGGCGCGGCCCTGAAGCTCGGGCTGCAGGGCGCCGCCGCCGCCGAGCCCGTCGTCGAAGCGGCGCTCGCGAAGGAGACCAACGGCGCGGTGAGGCACGCGCTGCAGGAGGCGCTCGCGCTGATCCGCCTCGCCCATGGCGACGCGGCGGTCCGCGTGCTCGCCGCGCAGGCGCTCGGCAACCTGCACTCGTTCGACGCGGTGCCCGCGCTCCGCACGCTCGCGGCCGACACGGCGGTCTCGCCCGCGGAGCGGGACGCCGCCACCGCCGCGATCCGTCAGATCGAGCGGTGGAGCCTCATGATCCGCGTGCTCGAGACGACGTTCCAGGGCGCGTCGCTCGCGTCGATCCTGCTCCTGATGTCGGTCGGCCTCGCGATCGTCTTCGGGCTCATGGGCGTCATCAACATGGCGCACGGCGAGCTCATGGCGCTCGGCGCGTACAGCACGTTCGTGGTGCAGAACGTCTTCCGCGCCCAGTGGCCCGCGTACCTCGACGCGTACTTCGTGGTGGCGCTGCCGGTGTCGTTCGCCGTCGCGGCGGCGGTCGGCGTCGCGCTCGAGCGCGGGGTCATCCGCCGGCTCTACGGCCGCCCGCTCGAGACCCTGCTGCTGACGTGGGGCGCCTCGCTCATCATCCAGCAGGCGCTGCGGCTGTGGTTCGGCGCCGCCAACGTCGACGTGTCGTCGCCGCGGTGGCTCTCCGGCGGCTTCACCCTGATGACCGGGCTCACGCTGCCGTTCAACCGCATCTTCATCATCGGGCTCGCCGCCGTGAGCGTGGCCGGCATGTACTGGCTGCTCTTCCGCACCAACCGGGGGCTCACGATCCGCGCGGTGACCCAGAACCGCGCGATGAGCGCGTGCCTCGGCGTGCGCGCGGGCGTCGTCGACGCGGTCACGTTCGGGCTCGGGGCGGGCCTCGCGGGGCTCGCGGGGTGCGCGTTGACCCAGGTCGGCAACGTCGGGCCGTCGCTCGGCCAGAACTACATCGTCGACTCGTTCATGGTCGTGGTCACGGGCGGGGTGGGGAAGCTCGCGGGCACGATCCTCGCCGCGGGCGGCATCGGCGCGCTCAACAAGGGCATCGAGCCCGCGCTCGGCGCGGTGTTCGCGAAGGTCGCGATCCTCGTGGCGGTCATGATCTTCCTCCAGCGCCGGCCGGCCGGGCTCTTCACGATGCGAGGGCGGAATGCGGACGCGTGAGGCGTGGGCGCTCGCGGTCGCCGCCGTCGTGCTCGTGGTCGTGCTGCCGGTCCTCAACCTGCTGCCGCCGTCGTCGCCGCTGCACGTCTCCAACTTCACGCTGAACCTCTTCGGGAAGTTCCTCACGTACGCGATCCTGGCGCTCGGTCTCGACCTGCTGTGGGGCTACACGGGCGTGCTGAGCCTCGGGCATGGCGTGTTCTTCGGGCTGGGCGCGTACGCGATGGGCATGCACCTCATGCTGGAGATCGGCACGCAGAGCGTCTACCAGAACGCGCTGCCCGACTTCATGGTCTGGAACCAGGTGACGACGCTCCCGCTGTTCTGGATCCCGTTCCAGAGCGCCGCGTTCACGCTCGTGGCGATCGTGGCGGTGCCCGCGCTCGTCGGGCTCGTGTTCGGCTTCCTCGCCTTCCGCAGCCGGATCCGCGGCGTGTACTTCTCGATCATCACGCAGGCGTTCGCGCTGTCCGCGTGGCTGGTCTTCAACCGCAACGAGATGAACCTCGGCGGCACCAACGGCCTCGCGGACTTCAAGACGATCTTCGGCTTCCGGCTCAGCCAGGTCTCGACCCAGCGCACGCTCTACGTCGTCACCGCGCTCACGCTGGTCGGCGCCTACCTGCTGTGCCGGTGGATCACGCGCTCGCGCGCGGGGCGGGTCCTCGTCGCGATCCGCGACAGCGAGACGCGCGTGCTCTTCTCCGGTTACGCCCCCGCCAACTACAAGCTGTTCGTCTTCGTGGTGTCCGCGGCGCTCGCCGGGATCGCGGGCGCCCTCTACGTGCCGCAGGTCGGCATCATCACGCCCGCCCGGATGGGCGTGCTGCCGTCGATCGAGATGGTGGTGTGGGTCGCCGCGGGCGGTCGGGGCACGCTGCTCGGCGCGATCGCGGGGGCCTTCGGCGTGAACTGGATGCAGAGCTGGCTCACCACCAGCTATCCGGATCTGTGGCTCTTCTTCCTCGGCGCGTTGTTCATGGGCGTGGTGCTGTTCTTCCCGGACGGCGTGGTCGGCGCGGTCGCCCGGGCGAGCGCCCGCCTGCGGGGGGTGGGCGCCCGGCCGTCGCCCCTTCTCGCCTTTGGACATGGGGGCCCCACAGCCCAGGACCCCCAAACCCCCGCATGAGTGCGGCGGGGGCGATCATCTACTGCGAGGACGTCACCGTCGACTACGACGGCTTCAAGGCGCTCAGCCGCCTGAACTTCTTCATGGACCGCAAGGAGCTGCGGGTCGTGATCGGTCCCAACGGCGCCGGCAAGACCACGCTGCTCGACGTGATCTCCGGCCGCGTGAAGCCCGTCGCGGGCCGCGTGATCTTCGGCCACCACACGGACCTGCTGCCGCTGCGCGAGAACCAGATCGCGGCGCTCGGCGTGGGGCGGAAGTTCCAGACGCCGTCGGTCTTCGTCAACCTGACCGTGCGCGACAACGTGGAGCTCTCGCTCCGGCGCGCGAGCAAGGGCGTGTTCGCGACGCTGTTCGACCGCGACGCGGAGGACGAGCGCGCGCGCATCCAGGCGACGCTGGAGACCGTCGGGCTCGCGGGCAAGGCCGCGCAGCTCGCGGGCACGCTCTCCCACGGCGAGAAGCAGTGGCTCGAGATCGGGATGGTCATCGCCCAGGATCCGGAGCTGCTGCTCGTCGACGAGCCCGTCGCGGGGATGACCGACGAGGAGACCGCGCGGACGGGCGCGCTGCTCCAGTCGATCGCGGCCGACCGCTCGGTGCTGGTCATCGAGCACGACATGGAGTTCGTCCGCCGAATCGCGCGCAAGGTGACCGTGCTGCACCAGGGTGCCGTGCTGTGCGAGGGCACGGTCGACCAGGTGCAGGCGGACCCGCGGGTGCTGGAGGTCTATCTCGGGCAACGGCGCGAAGCGAGGAGCGGGGCCACGGCCGGAGGCGCGCATGCTGTGCGTTGAGAGGCTGGACGTCGCGTACGGCGACTCCCAGGTCGTCTGGGACGCCGGCCTCACGGTGCCGCCGAAGAGCGTCGTGTGCCTGATGGGCCGCAACGGCGTGGGCAAGACCACGCTGCTGAAGACGATCATGGGCCTCCTGCCCGCGCGCGACGGCCGCATCACCCTCGACGGCGAGGACATCACCCGCTGGTCCTCGGACCGCCGGGCGCGCGCGGGGCTCGGCTACGTGCCGCAGGGCCGCGAGATCTTCCCCCACCTCACGGTCGAGGAGAATCTCCGCATGGCGCTCCTGGGGTGCGGGCGCGCGGCGACGATCGACGACGCGCTGGACCTGTTCCCCGCGCTCGGGCGCCTGCTCGCGCGCAAGGGCGGCGTGCTGTCGGGCGGCGAGCAGCAGCAGCTGGCGATCGGGCGCGCGCTGCTCACGCGGCCCAAGGTCCTGATGCTCGACGAGCCGACGGAGGGGATCCAGCCGAACATCGTGATGGAGATCGAGGACGCCATCCGCCGGATCGCGCGCGACCTCGGCCTCGCCGTCCTCCTGGTGGAGCAGTATCTCGACTTTGCCGAGCGCGTCGCGGATGCTTACGTCATCATGGCGAAGGGCGCCGTCGTCGCCGCGGGGGCGACGAGCGAGCTGCGCCTCGACACCGTCAAGCGCCACCTCGCCGTCTGAGGCCAGGGCCGGGGGCCACGCATGCACCTCACGCCACGCGAGCAGGAGAAGCTCTTGGTCTTCACCGCCGCCGAGGTCGCGCGCCGGCGCCGGGGCCGCGGCCTGAAGCTCAACCACCCGGAAGCGGTCGCGCTCATCACCGCCGAGCTGCTCGAGGGCATCCGCGACGGGCGCTCGGTGTCCGAGCTCATGGAGTTCGGCGCGACCGTGCTCGGACGCGACGAGGTCATGGAGGGCGTGCCCGAGATGATCGACGAGGTGCAGGTCGAAGGCACGTTCCCGGACGGCACGAAGCTGGTGACCGTGCACCACCCGATCCGATGATCCCCGGGGAGTACCTGCTCGGCGAGGGCGACATCATCGCGAACGCGGGCCGCGCGACCCTCGAGCTGGTGGTCTCGAACACCGGCGACCGGCCGATCCAGGTGGGGTCGCACTTCCACTTCTTCGAGGTCAACCGCGCGCTCCGCTTCGACCGGGCGCAGGCGTTCGGCATGCGGCTCAACGTCCCCGCGGGCACCGCGGTGCGCTTCGAGCCGGGCGACGAGAAGCGCGTGACGCTCGTGGCGCTGGCGGGGGCCCGGCGCGTGTTCGGGCTCAACGCGCTCACCGACGGCGGCGACCGCGAGCAGGCGATGCGTCGCCTCGCCGCGTGGGAGGGACAACGATGATCGAGGAGCGCGACGGGTTCCCCGGCGGGCTCCGAGCGGTGGGGGGCGTGGGGGGCCATATCGGGGCCCCCCACGTGAATTGACGCTCCGGCTCACGCGCCGGCAGTACGCCGATCTCTACGGCCCGACGACCGGCGATCGCGTGCGCCTCGCCGACACCGAGCTCTTCATCCGCGTGGAGCGCGACCTCACGGTGGCGGGCGAGGAGGCGAAGTTCGGCGGCGGCAAAGTGATCCGCGACGGCATGGGGCAGTCCGCCCGCGCGACCCGCGCGGACGGCGTGCTCGACTCCGTGATCACCAACGCGGTCATCGTGGACCACTGGGGCATCGTGAAGGCCGACATCGGCATCCGCGACGGGCGCATCGTCGCCGTGGGCAAGGCCGGCAATCCCGACGTGATGGCCGGCGTGTCGCCCGCGATGGTGGTCGGCGCGTCCACCGAGGTGATCGCGGGCGAGGGGCGCATCGTCACCGCGGGCGGGCTCGACGCGCACATCCACTTCATCTGTCCGCAGCTCGTGAACGACGCGATCAGCGCGGGCCTCACCACGCTCCTGGGCGGCGGCACCGGCCCCGCGACCGGCACCGCGGCGACGACCTGCTCGCCCGGCGAGTGGAACATCCACCGGATGCTCGAGGCGGCGGAGGCGTTCCCCGTCAACCTCGGCTTCCTCGGCAAGGGCAACGCGTCGGCGCCGGAGCCGCTGCGCGAGCAGGTGCGCGCGGGCGTGATCGGCCTCAAGCTCCACGAGGACTGGGGGACCACGCCCGCGGCGATCGACACCGCGCTGGGCGTGGCCGAAGAGCTCGACGTCCAGGTGGCGATCCACACCGACACGCTGAACGAGTCGGGCTTCGTCGAGGATTCGATCCGCGCGTTCAAGGGCCGGACGATCCACACGTATCACACGGAAGGCGCGGGCGGCGGGCACGCGCCCGACATCATCAAGGTGTGCGGCGAGCCGAACTGCCTGCCGTCGTCCACGAACCCGACGATGCCGTTCACCGTGAACACGATGGACGAGCACCTCGACATGCTGATGGTCTGCCACCACCTGAACCCGCGCATCCCCGAGGACGTCGCGTTCGCGGAGTCGCGCATCCGCGCGGAGACGATCGCGGCGGAGGACGTCCTGCACGACCTCGGCGCCATCAGCATGATGTCGTCGGACTCGCAGGCGATGGGCCGGATCGGCGAGGTCGTGATCCGCACGTGGCAGACGGCGGACAAGATGAAGCGGCAGCGCGGCCCGCTCCCGGGCGAGACGCCGGGTGACGACAACCTGCGCGTCAAGCGCTACGTGGCGAAGTACACGATCAACCCGGCGCTGGCGCACGGCCTCGCCACGCACATCGGCTCGATCGAAGCCGGCAAGCTCGCGGACCTCGTGCTGTGGAAGCCCGCCTTCTTCGGCGTGAAGCCGGAGCTGGTGCTCAAGGGCGGGCTCATCGCGTGGGCCGCGATGGGCGACCCCAACGCGTCGATCCCGACGCCGCAGCCGGTGCTCTATCGCCCGATGTTCGCCGCGCACGGGCGCGCGCTCGGCTCGACGTCCGTGACGTTCGTCTCGCGCGCCGCGCTCGACGCCGGCGTGCCGCAGCGCCTCGGCCTCACGCGCCGGGCGCTCGCCGCCTCGGGGTGCCGCACGGTCACCAAGCGCGACATGGTGCACAACGACGCGCTGCCGCGCATCGAGGTCGACCCCGAGACCTACGCGGTCCGCGCCGACGGCCAGCTCCTCACGTGCGAGCCGGCGCGCGTGCTGCCGATGGCCCAGCGCTACTTCCTGTTCTGATCACATGGGGGGCTCCGGGCGCCTCCCAAGCCCCCCACGCTCCGGGCCCGGAATGAATCCGGGCCCTCCGCGATGGGGCAACGGGAGCATGACCAGCGAGAGGAGTGAAACCGTGCCGGTCATCACTGACAGCCACGTGCACGTTGCGCCGGAGCAGCTTGCGGGGCTCGAGCGCGACACGCTCGTCCTGACCGCCGAGGAGCGGCGGTGGGGGAGGCGGCGCGTCACGACGTCGGCGGGCCGCGAGCTCGCGCTCGCGCTGCCGACGGGGTCGCTGCTGCGGCCGGGGCACGTGCTGCACGTCGGCGACGACTATTACGTCGTCGTCGAGGCCGCGGTGGAGGACGTGATCGTCGTCACCCCCCGCGCGCGGGACGAGGCCATTCGCGTCGCGTTCGAAGTCGGCAACCGGCATTTCACGGTGGCCATCGACGGCGAGCGGCTGCTCGTGCCGGACGACATCGCCATGGAGCAGCTGCTGACCCGCATGGGCGTCGAGTGGCGACGCGCCCGGGCCGTCTTTTCACCCATCGGCGCGGGACATCGGCATGAGCATTGAGCTGCTCGCGCTGCTCCAGCTCAGCGACGGGCTCTTTCCCGCCGGCGGGTTCGCGCACTCGCTCGGCCTCGAGACGTACGTGCAGGACGGGCTCGTCAAGGATCGCGCCGGGCTCGAGGCGTTCGTCGCGGCGCATCTCGACGGCAGCGCCGGGCCCTCCGATGCCGTGGCGGTCGCAGAGGCCGTGCGGCGGGCGGCGGCCGCCGACCTCGACGGATGCCTCGCGATCGACGCGCGGCTCGATGCGATGCGCGTGGTGCCGGAGTTTCGGACGTCCAGCCGGCAGATGGGACGCCAGGCGCTCCGCGCGGTGACCGCGTGGGGGCCGGATCCGCTGCTGGAGGCGCTCGCCGGGCGCGTCGACGCCTCGTCGACGCCCGGCCACTATCCCGTCGTGTTCGGCGCGGCCGCCGGGCGTGGGGCCATCGAGCCCGGCGTCGCCGCTTCCGCGTATCTCTTCGCGACGGCCTCGATGCTGGTGAACGCGGCGCTGCGGCTGTTTCCCCTCGGGCAGCTCGAGGCGCAGCGCACGCTCGCCGCGCTGCGGCCGCGCATCGCCGCGCTCGCGCACGACGCCGCGCGCGCCTCGCTCGACGACATGTGGAGCTTCACCCCCGGCCTCGAGCTCGCGGGCCTGCGCCACGCGGAGCTCGACATGCGGCTCTTCCGCTCGTGATCCCGCGTCCGCTCAAGATCGGCATCGGCGGCCCCGTGGGCTCGGGGAAGACCGCGCTCACGGAAGCGCTGTGTCTGCGGTTCCGCGACGCGGTCGACATGGCGGTGATCACCAACGACATCTACACGAAGGAGGACGCCGAGTTCCTGGTGCGCCGCGGCGCGCTCCCGGCGGCCCGCGTGGTCGGCGTGGAGACGGGCGGCTGCCCGCACACGGCGATCCGCGAGGACGCGTCGGTGAACCTCGAGGCGGTGCGCGAGCTGATGGGACGGTTCCCCGCGCTCGACCTGCTCGTCGTGGAGAGCGGCGGCGACAATCTCGCGGCGACGTTCAGCCCGGAGCTCGTGGACGCGACGATCTACGTGATCGACGTGGCCGAGGGCGAGAAGATTCCGCGCAAGGGCGGGCCCGGCATCACCCGCTCGGACCTGCTCGTGATCAACAAGATCGATCTCGCGCCCTACGTGGGCGCCGACCTCGCGGTGATGGAGCGTGACGCCCGGCGCATGCGGGGCGCGCGGCCCTTCGTCTTCACGAACCTGCGGGACGGCGTCGGCGTGGACGCGGTGGTGGAGTGGATCCGCACGGATCTCCTGCTCGCGTCGGACGCGACGGCGCGCTGAGCCTCCGCGTCGAGCGGCGCGGCACGGCGACCGTCCTCGCCGGCTGCCGGTTCACGCTGCCGCTGCAGGTGCTCGCGCCGCTCGCGCTCGACGACGCCGCGCTCGTCGTCTCGATCCTGAACCCGACGGGCGCGCTCTTCGGCGGCGATCGCCTGCGCATCGACGTCCACGCGGGCGCGGGCGCGCACACCCTGCTCACCACGCCCTCGGCCACGAAGGTGCATCGCACCGACGGGCCCGTCGCCGAGCAGGACGTCCGGCTGGCGGTGGGGGCCGGCGCGGTCGTCGAGTGGGTGCCCGACCACACGATCCCGTTCACGGGCTCCGCCTATCGCGGCCGCCTGCACGCGCACGTGGGCGCGGGCGGCGGCCTCGTCGTGATCGACGCGTTCTCGGCGGGGCGGGTGACGCGGGGTGAGCGCTGGCGCTTCGCGAGCCTGGAGAGCGCGCTCACGATCGTGGACGACGAGGGCTGGCTCCTGCACGACCGCTTCGTGCTCCCGGGCGTGGCCCGCTGGAGCGGGCTCGGCTTCACCGAAGGCGCGCCGTACTTCGCGACGGTGGCGGTCGTCAGCCCGGCGCCCGTCGACGGCCTCGTCGCGGCGGCGCGCGCGGGCCTCGCCCGCG
>Ga0194121_10002451_pt1 | contig 29510 bp, 26 predicted proteins | sample TA2MahCa50mmetaG_FD_148609 | JGI IMG/M metagenome (GOLD analysis project Ga0194121, IMG submission 148609) | Freshwater microbial communities from Lake Tanganyika, Tanzania - TA2015020 Mahale Deep Cast 50m | ecosystem: Environmental > Aquatic > Freshwater > Lake | place: Tanzania: Lake...
TCTTCGGAACCCTGGTCGTGGTGCTCGTCGTGTTGAAGCCACTATGAGTTCGCAGGATTTGGTCAACGAGGAAGCGATGCACGAGGCAGACCTGCCCGCGAGACTGCAAGGACCGGAAGGCAACGCCAATGGCGCAGCGAGCAGTGGTGACGCCGGCGCATCGGGGTGTTGGTGGCAAATCCTGCCAGCACCCGCAGACGGATCATGCCAAAGACAAGCCATCCGACAAACACGCGGCGATGACTCGGGCGAAGCGTCTCAAGCGCGTGTTCGGGATCGAGATCGACCGGTGTGGCCGCTGCGCGGGCCAGCTCAAGATCATCTCCAGCATCGAACAGCCCGACATCATTGCCAAGATCCTCTCGCACCTGGACAAGGGCACCTCGGATCGATCACCGGAACGCTCGTATCCGGCTGCTTCGAAGGAGTAGCTGGAGGGGTAGGGCTGTGCCGGGGTGGGCCATAAGCCGCAAGATCACTGGCCGTCGGGCAGATTCAGGCGGCAATCACGGCGATGGGTGCCAGGCATGATTCGTTCCGCAGGCGCCAGTGGCACCCATGGCCATTGGCACCAATCGGCCCGCCGAAAAAAGCGGTTTGAAAGTACTATCCGTCGGTCGCGCTTCGAGACTGTCAATCGTCTTGCCTTTCAGCCATGCGGCTGAACTGCTCGACGGCCCGGAAGCGCTGCACCTTGCCCAGCGCAGTCCGTGGCAGTTCCCGGACGAACTCGACCACGCGCGGCACCTTGTAGCCCGCGAGCCGATCGCGACAGAAGCGTTCGAGCACTGCAGCGTCGATCTGCGCACCTTCGCGCGGCACGACCAGCGCCGCGATGCGTTCGCCCCAGGCCGCATCCGGCAGCCCGACGACGACCGCCTCACTGACCTGCGGGTGCTCCAGCAGGACGCGCTCGACCTCGGCGGGGTAGACGTTCTCGCCGCCGGTGATGATAAGGTCCTTCTTGCGGTCCACGAGGCAGAGGCGACCGTCCGGGCGTATCGCACCGATGTCGCCCGACAACAGGTAGCCACGATGCCACGCCGCCGCCGTCGCCTCGGGGTTGCCGAGATAGCCGGGGAACCGCACGGCGCTGCGGACGCCGATCTCGCCGTACTCGCCCGCGGCGCAGGGCTCACCGTCCGGCCGGAAAAGCGCGACGTCGGCGCCCAAGGCAGGCCAGCCGACGCACTGCGGAACGAGACGCTCCGGGTCCTTGAACTCGAAGGTCACGAACGTACCCTCGGTCCAGCCGTACATCTCCGCCAGCCGGGCGTTGGGAAACATCCGCATCGTCGTCTCGACCAGCGACGCCGGCCACGGGGCGCCCGCGCTGAGGATCATCCGCGCCGCCGCGAGCGAGCGGGCGCCGGTACGCTGCCACTCCGCCGCCATCATCGCGAGCATGGACGGCACCAGAAAAGCGAACGTGCTGTGCGCTCCCAGTTCCTCGAGCGCGAGCGCGGCGCTGAACTCCGGCATGACGCGGACCTGGGCCCCGATCATGAGCCCGGCCAGTGCGAAGCCCGCGTACGACATGTGGAACATCGGCCCTGCGATCAGCACGAGGTGATCGCCCGACATGCCGAACTCCCAGCCCCAGCGAAGGTTGTTCATCGTGAAGTAGTCATTGCTGTAGATCGCGCCCTTGGGGAATCCGGTGGTGCCGGACGTGTACGCGATGGCCGCCCACTCCTCCCCGGCGTCGCGGCTGCCGAGCTCCGGCCGCGGCGCGTCCGCGGGTGTCGGGATCGTACCGGCGTCGATGCAGTCGATTCCGAGGCGGCCCGCGATCGCGGCCGCCCGCGGCGCGAGCGCACCACCGCCGATCACGAGGCGCACGTCCGCATCGCGAAGGATGTACTCGATCTCGCGGTCGGCGAGCCGCGCATTGAGCGGCACGGCCACGACCCGCGCCCACTGGCACGCCGCGAAAGCGAGGGGTGCGTCCGCCTCGTTCGGCAGCATCAGCCCCACCATCCGGCCGTGCCGACCGGGAGTGGCCGTGTCCATCGCGTTCGCGAGTGCCACGATGCGGCGCCAGGCGTCGCGGTAGAGCAGCGGCGGCCGGCCGTCGAGCACCTGCATCGCGACGCGGTCCGGATGCCCGAAGCAGCGCGCGGCGATCATCTCGGCAATGGTGAAGCGCATGCTCCCTCACCCTCTCCGACCGGGATCGCGGCTGACGACGATCGACGAATTCTGGCCGCCGAACCCGAACGCATTGACCTGGAAGGTATCGAACGCCAGCGACCGGGGCCGACCGAGCACGATGTCGAAGAGCGCCTCCGGATCCGGGCGCGTCGTCGACGCGGTATTGACGATCGTCCCCTCCGCCATGCCCAGCAGGCCCGCGAGCAGCGACATGCCACCGCTCGCGGCCGCGGCGTGCCCGAAGTGCCCCTTGATCGACGTCACCGCCAGCGGCCGCGCCCGCCCGGCGTACGCACTGTTGATGGCCCTGATCTCCGCCGTGTCGCCCTTGGGCGTGCCGGTTGCGTGGGCGAACAGCGCGTCGACCTCGCCGGCGGCCACGGCTGCATCGTCCAGCGCGATCCGCATCGCGAGCGCCTCCCACTCGCCGGAAGGATCCGGCGCGGCAGGGTGATGGGCGTCCGCGACCGAGCCGTAGCCGCGCAGGTAGCCGAAGATCCGCGCGCCGCGCGCCCGTGCGCGATCGCCGCGCTCGAGCACGAACGCGGCCGACCCTTCGCTGGAAGCGATGCCCCGGCGCTCGACGTCGAACGGCATGCAGGCCCGGCTCGCATCGCTATCCGCCGTCAGCATGCCCATGAGCACGGGGGCGTAGAACAGCGCCGGGGTGAAGGTCGTGTCCGCGCCCCCGGACTCGAGGCTGTGGCCGCCCTCCGTCCCCGCCGCGACCACGACGTCCGCTCGACCGGCGCGGATCATCATCGCCCCGTGCCCGAGCGCGTCGAGCGTCGAGGCGCAGGCCGTCGAGAGCGTCAGGCTCGGCCCGTGCCAGCCGTAGTGCATCGCGAGCTGCCCGGCCGCCATGTTCGACAGCGCGCGCAGCATGACCTTCCTGGGTACGGCCTCGAAGCCGGCTGTGTCGAGCGCGTGCTGCGCGCGCATCAGCGACTGCACGCCGCACATGCTCGTGCCATGCACGACTGCGGTGCGCAGCGGGTCGACCGTCACCGCCGCCTGCGCGAGCGCCTGCTCCGTGGCCGCGGCAGCCCACTGCGCGATGACGTCCACGCCGTCGAGGATCCGCGCGTCCATCCAGGCGGGCGGCGCGAAGCCGGTGACGGTCGACCAGCAGACGCTGCGCCGCTGCGGATCGCCGGGGACCTCGATCGCCCTGACGACGGGCTCGGCGGCCTTGAGGCCTTCGTAGAACCGCCGGACGCTGCAGCCGTATGCGGAAACCACGCCGAGGCCGACGATCGCCACGTCGACGCCACTCGCCGCTGCGCTCATGGTCGCTCCGATCCCGCTGTGCCCCAGACAATGAAAAGGTTACTTGACATTCTCGGGATCGACCACTAAATCGCAGGCCCGGCGGCAGGAAGCGCCGTCGGCCACGCAGCGAGAGCTCGCCAGCTGCACTTCAACTGGACCTGGAGGAACGCCCCGCGCATCGGCTTGTTGGTGGCAAATCCTGCCAGCACCCGCAGACGGATCATGCCAAAGACAAGCCATCCGACAAACACGCGGCGATGACTTGGGCGAAGCGTCTCAAGCGCGTGTTCGGGATCGAGATCGACCGGTGTGGCCGCTGCGCGGGCCAGCTCAAGATCATCGCCAGCATCGAACAGCCCGACATCATTGGATTCAGCATGACCTCATTGCCAACAACAAACTGCGCAAGGCCCCGGAATTTTATGATTGAGACTAGAACCTATCTCACAATCCCGCATGGCCGCGAAACGCGTTTGCGGGATGAGATGCCAGGAGCGAGCCGCGATGTTTGGTTATTCCAAATGAGCGGCGAGCGACACAGCAGCTCGCCCGCAAACGCTGTTTCCCTGCGGGTTTGAGCACAAATCGTTCGCTGCTGCGTTGCTCGCCTCGTCCATGGACCCACCATGAACTTCGGCGAGACGCCTTGCAGCGAAGCGATTTGTGCGAAAACGCGGCTCATGTGGGATTGTGAGATAGGTTCTAGTCAAATCACGGCCGACGCTGCCGGCGATCGATGGTCGCAGCGCCGAACTTCTGCTCCTTGAGTGAACGCATGCGGCTGTTCCACTCTGTGAGACTCTGTCGTGCGGCCTCAGCATTCATCGACGCATCGTACTCACCGGTACGGTAGGTCAGCTCGACCTGCAGGCCGTTCGGATCGTACATGTAGACGGACCTGACGAATCCGTGATCGACGGGACCGAGGCAAGTGATGCCGAGCTCGTTGATGCGTCGCTGCCAGCTCAGGAGCGACGCTTCGTCGGGCACCTCGAGCGCCAGATGCCTGTCGAAACTGTGTGCCCGCGCAAACTGGCTCTCGGTCGCCGTCTCGGGCTGGTCGAAAAAGCCGATCAGTTCGCCGTTGCCAACTTCGAAGAACAGGTGCATGTATGGAATGCGATCGCCGAGACCCGGGACTACCTCGAATACCGGAGCGGCCACCAGCGGCAGACCCAGTACGTCTTCATAGAACCAGCGGGTCTGCTCCGCATCGCGACAGCGGAAGGCGACGTGATTGATGCCAAACGCTCTGGGCAACTGGAGGGTGTTCATCGTGACACTCCTGGCGTGGACGAACCGGGTTGATGTCAAGTCACTTGACGATCTGGGAGGCTAAACCGGTCGAATAGTCCTGTCAATCGCCGGTTGCTGCGCCGCGGCCCGAAGTGCTTGCGCCGACTGTCCTATCCGTCAATAATCTTGACAATTCAAACCGGTCATCGGTCGGGAGTGAGCATGTTCGAGCAGTTGCCGACGGTCATGGCGCCGTGGTACATGCACATCAAGCTGGTACATCTGCTTGCGGTCATGGTCTGGATGTGGAGTGCGGCTGCCGCCTACGCGTTCTATCTGGTGCCGGCATTCAAAGCCTGGCGACGCAATCCCCAGGATCCTCAGGTTCGCGCGCTGCGAGACTGGACACTGGAGCGATTTGACCAGGTTGTCATCTACGAGCACATTGCCTTCCCGATCGTTCTCGTCACGGGACCGCTGCTCTACTACGTCGGTGGCTTTACGACCTCGTTCGCCTGGCTGTCACTCAAGCTGCTGATCGTCGTGGGAATTTTCATCCCACTTGAGATTCTCGACTATTACCTGGCACATTTCGGCGGCAACAAGCGCCGCGTGCGCGAGACCGGGGACAAGGTGGCTTACGAACTCGCGGTGCAGCGTCACTGGCTGTTTCTGCTGCTGTCATCGCCGGTGGTCATGGTCTTCGGAACCCTGGTCGTGGTGCTCGTCGTGTTGAAGCCACTATGAGTTCGCAGGATTTGGTCAACGAGGAAGCGATGCACGAGGCAGACCTGCCCGCATGGCCCTATGGCCCGGCGGACTACCGTCGATTCGCAGTCATGCTATCGGTCGGCATCCATGCAGGGCTGTACGCCGGGATGATCGGCCTGCTCTGGGGTTTGAACGATCAGGATTGGATCCTGGGATGGAAACCCCTGGCGACAACGCTCGTTTCAACGGCTGTATTCGCACGCCTCGCATACTCGTGGATCATGCGGCTGGATGCGCGCTACGGGCGCGGCTCCGGCTGGCTCCTGCGACCCACCATGGTGAAACTGCCCGAGCTTCGCGCGCCGTCACGGCCGCGAGGATCGCCGGGTGGCGCTGGCGAGTAGCGTCCACAGGACCTAAGCGCCTGCATGGACGCCACCGACGTCATGAATTTCCTGACAGCGCAAGGTCTCGCCCCCGCGGGAGCCGCACCCGGGATTACCGTATTATCTGGCGGCGTTTCGGCCGACATCGTCCGCATCGATCTGCCCGGGAGCTCACTGTGCATCAAGCGGGCGTTACCGGAGTTGAAAGTCGCTGCCCGCTGGACCGCTGATATCCGGCGCAGCAATCATGAGGTCGAATGGCTGCGCGTGGCCGCCCGTATCGTCCCGACCCACGTGCCGGAAGTGCTCGCCGCCGACCAGCAGTCGGGCACTTTCGCGATGCCGTGGCTGGATCCCGTGCGGTATCCCGTTTGGAAGTCCCAGCTGCTGGCGGGCGAGGTGTCGAGTCGAACCGCCAGTGAAGTCGGCCGCATCATCGGGGCCGTGCATGCGGCGACCGCAAACGATACGTCGCTGGCTGTGCAATTCGAGCACGACGAGGATTTTGCGGCGCTGCGACTCGATCCTTACCTGACTGCGACAGCGGATCGTAGCCCGCTGATTCGTGCGCCGCTCCTGGCACTGCGGGATCGAACGGCACGCACGCGACGCGCTCTGGTGCATGGCGATGTCAGCCCCAAGAACATACTGGTTGGCGCGGCGGGGCCGATCCTGCTCGACGCCGAATGCGCCTGGTTCGGCGATACGGCTTTCGATGCGGCGTTTTGCCTGAATCACCTGCTGCTCAAAGGACTGGTTGTGCCGGGCCGCGTGCGTGAACTGCAGGAGGCTTTCCTCGGATTCTGCGCGGCATATGCCGATCAAGCGACCTTTGAACCCTGGGCAGACCTGGAGGCCCGGATCTCGAGTCTTCTGCCCGCACTGATGCTGGCGCGCGTCGATGGTGTGTCGCCCGTGGAATACTTGCTCAATGACCCTGCCGCCCGACAATGTGTCCGGGACTTCGCAACGCCTCGCGTGCAGACCTCGCCGCTGTCGCTCGCGACGCTGGTCACGGAGTGGTCGTCCCACCTGACAGCTCGCCTAACAAGTCGCAAACAATGGAAGTGGATCGCAGATGAGTCCAAGAATCCGGGAAGTGCGGGCGCGGCAGATATGGGATTCCAGGGCCCGACCCACGGTCGAGGTCGACGTCGTGCTGGACACGGGACAGGTGGGTCGGGGCATCGCGCCCGCTGGCGCTTCGCGCGGCATTCGCGAAGCCTCGGACCTGCGCGATGGAGGTAGCGCCTTTGGTGGACTCGGGGTCTCGCGCGCGATTGGCAACGTTACGACGCTGCTGGCGCCCGCGCTGTGCGGCCAGCGGGTCGATGAGCCCGGCTCGCTGGATGCGTTGATTCGCGCGTCCGACGTTTCTGCAAACAAGGCGGTGTTGGGAGGCAACGCCGCGACAGCGACATCGCTCGCGGTGTGGCAGGCGGCCGCCGCCGCCGCAGGCGTGCCCTTGTGGCAATACCTCGCAGCGGGCGACACAGTGGCCATGCCCATGCCGCAGGTGCAGATTTTCGGCGGCGGTGCGCATGCTGCGCGACGTATCGACATCCAGGACCTGCTGGTCGTGCCCTTGTCCGCCGGCAGCATGTCCGAGGCCTTGGCGATGGTCGCGGACGTCTATCGGGCCGCCGGATCGATCATGACCGAGCGCGGGCGCACTGCGGGCACGGCGGAGGAGGGTGGCTGGTGGCCGGCGTTCGACTCCAACGAAGAAGCCCTGGGTACCTTGACGGCAGCGATCGAACGGGCGGGCTTGCGGCCTCGCGACGAAGTGGGTATCGCCCTGGACATCGCGGCGTCGGAATTCGCCGTTGACCAGGGCTATCGACTCGGCCTCGAGGGCCGGCAACTGGATCGTTCCGCATGGATTGCGCAGCTGGACCAATGGCTGGCCCGCTTCCCGATCGTGTCGCTCGAGGACCCGCTGGGGCAGGAGGACGAGGCGGGTTGGGTTGCGTTCGGTCCGCAGAGAAGGCAGCGGCTGCAGATCATTGGCGACGACTACCTGGTCACCAGCGCGGATCGCATTCACGCCGCCTCGCAGGCGGGCACCTGCAACGCGGTACTGATCAAGGTCAATCAGCGCGGCACCGTCAGCGAGGCTCTGGCAGCGATACGGGCCGCGCGACTGACCGGCTTCGCCACGATTGTTTCGGCTCGCTCAGGCGAGTCCGAGGATACTGCGATCGCGCACCTTGCGGTCGGTTGGAATGCCGGGCAGATCAAGGTCGGCTCGATCACTCGCGGCGAGCGCACAGCGAAATGGAACGAACTGCTGCGTATCGAGGAGTCGCTGGGGCGCGGTGCCGTTTGGGCCGGGCGTGCGGTCCTGGGTAGCAGGTAGGGGGCGAGCAGCGATGCGCGTGCTGTTGCACTATGCGGCGACGCCGTCACTTGAGAGTCTGCTGCGCGAGCTTGCGCCAAAGTGGCTGCAGCTGCAGTGGATCGACCACGCGGACGATGAAGGTTTCGCGCGCTTGCTGCCGGAGACCCAAGTGCTTTGGCCCTATGCGGCCCTGGTCAACGGGCTCGCGTCGGTCGGCATTCCGCGGCAGGAGCTGGCCGTTTGTCTGTCGGTGCTGAAACGCCTGTCGGCCAACCTCGAGCGGAACATGCGGGAGTCCGAGGCGCGGGCGGCATCTGGGAGAACGCGGCATGATCAGGGGTGAAGTTTGGTGGGTGACGGGCGCGTCATCGGGCATCGGCGAGGCGCTGGCGCTGGCATTGTCGGCGCGCGGGGCGGCGGTGATCCTGTCGGGCCGGCGCGAGGATGCGCTTGTGGCGCTCGCAAAGCGCTGCGGCGAGGCGGTGGTGCTGCCGTTCGAGGCGACCGATTTCGCCGCCATCCCCGGGCTGGTCGAAATGGCCTGGGCCTGGAAGGGCCGCGTGCACGGCCTCGTCAACAACGCCGGAATCACGCAGCGTTCGCTGGCGCTCGAGACCGACTTCTCCGTCTATCGCAAGATCGTCGATGTCGATCTCATGGCACCCATCGCGCTCACCCAGGCCAATCTGCCGCGCATGACGGCGGCCGGCGGTGGGCGCATCGTTGCTATTTCCAGCATCGCCGGCATTGTCGGGGCGCCGCTGCGCTCGGCCTATTCCGCGGCCAAGCATGGTCTCATCGGCTATCACGACTCCGTGCGCTGCGAGACCGCCCATCTTGGCATGAAGGTGCTGGTGGTCGCGCCCGGTTCGGTGCGCACAGACGCGTCGCGCAATGCGCTCGCCGGCGACGGCGTCCGGCGCGGCGTCAGCGACAGCGGCATCGACAACGGCATGCCCGCGCCCGCCGCCGCCGCGGCGATTCTTGCCGCGCTCGAAGCGGACAGGCGCGAACTCATCCTCGCCGAAGGTTGGGAGGCTGAACTCGCCCGTCTCCGCCGCGCTGATCCCGACGCCTTGTTCGAACAAATGGCCGCGGTGGTCGCCGCCGGCTACGCCCAGCGCATGGCCGACGACAAGGGCGCGTGAGACACGCATGCCGGCTGGCGCCTTTTTTTTTAAGATGAATTAGAATCATTGAACTGCGTCGAGATTCATGCGGTGTGGATGCGGGACCGTCTCCACGCGTCGCGGGGGTCGAATCGGCGCCTTGGGAGGATCGTCATGGGCGAGGCCAGCGCAAAACATTGGGTCACGACACGTTTGATGCCGAGCATACTGGCCGCAGCGCTGCTGCTGCCGCCAGCGAGTGCCGCAGAGCTCGACGAGATCGTCGTCACCGCTCGCAAGCGCGAGGAAAATCTGCAGACCGTGCCCATCGCCGTCACGGCGATCACCGGTGAGGAGCTGTCGCAGCGCGGGCAATTCGACCTCACGGCCGTCGACAGCGCCGCTCCGAATGTCAATTTCTCCGCCAATCAGCCCACCATGGGGATCAGTGGAGCAACCGTGGCCGCGCGCCAGGTCGACGTCGTTCGGCTGCTCGCTGGAAAGCGAGCGCTCCGGGTTCGGGCCTCGGTGGGTGCGTGGGACACGGCGCGGCCTACTGAGGGGGCCTACCAGGCGATGCTGTGGTTCGAGGAAGGAGCCGTCGCGTCGCTGGTCTACAGCGGCTACGGTCATTTCGACTCGGACGAGTGGTGCGACGACATCTCGGAGATGGGCTCGCCCAAGGATCCCGCCCAGTATGGCGCTGCCCGGCGGCGCCTCGCCGCGGCCGGCTCGCCCGACGACGAGGCGCGCCTCAAGGCGGCCGGCACCTATGGGGGCGAGGCGTATCGTCCGCAGTCATCCACGCCCGGCGGCGATCCGCGACGCCCGCTTCACCAGTATTTCGGGCCCATACTCGTGACGTGTGAACGCGGCGACCTGCGCCCCATGCCTGACGGCGTCTGGGTCTACGGAGATGACAGCCGCGAGCGTCGCGCGCTGCAGCATCCCGCGGTCGGATTGTGCCGCGCTACGAGGTCATCGACGAACTCCATGCGGCCGTCGTCGAAGGAGTCGCGCCCCTTCACGATGGCCGATGGGCGCGCGCGACCCTCGAAATCTGCCTCGCGATGCTCGAGTCGGCCGGCGCTCAGCGCGACGTGACCCTTCCGGGGGCGGCGTAGCTTAAGCTGCGTGTCGGGTCATCGTGCAGAACATCCAACTCCTTTCAGGGCCAACGCCGAACGGGCGCAAGGTCGCGATCATGCTGGAAGAGTGCGGTCTGCCGTACACCGGCAGGTTCATCGACATCCTCGCCGGAGATCAGCTGACGCCCGGGTTCCGCGCGCTGAGCCCCAACAACAAGCACCCGGTGATCGTGGATCCGGATGGGCCCGGCCACAAGCCGATCACCGTCTGGGAGTCGGGTGCGATCCTGCTCTACCTCGGCGAGAAATGCGGCCGGCTGATCCCGGCGGATCCGGCGCGCCGGATCGAGATGCTGAAGTGGCTGTTCTTCCAGGTTGCGAACCAGGGGCCGCACTCGGGGCAGTACGCGCACTTCGCGTTCTACGCGAAGCAGGAGCACCGCTATCCGTACGCCATCGAGCGCTATCGCAACGAAGTCAGGCGACAGCTCGCCGTCATGGATGGGCACCTGGCCGAGCACGCGTTCTTCGCGGACGAGTATTCGCTCGCCGATGTCGCTCTGCTGCCTTACTCTGCGTCGACCTCGCTCGCGCCGGCCGGCGAGTTCCCCCACGTTCAGCGGTGGAAGGACCACCTGATGGCCCGCGACGCCGTGCGGCACGGCATGCAGTTCATGGAAGACAAGGTGCAGAAGCAGACGATTGCCGGCGGTCTGCAGGGTTTCGATGACGAGATGCGATCGGTGCTGTTCGGCGAGCGGCAGTACCGTCGGTAGCGCGTAAAGTCCCCGCAGCGCAGGCGCAGGATAATGCCGCTCCACCAGCAGTAGGAAGGAAGGAGACGGACCATGCCGATCGACCCCAACAAGGCACGCGGCGCGCGGTTGCCCGACGCGCGGAGCTCGTACGACCGGGACAAGGTCATCCTCTACCACCTCGGGCTCGGCGCGGGCGTTCCGGCCACTGATCCGAAAGAGCTCGAGTACACCTACGAGAAGAACCTCAAGGTGCTGCCGAGCTTCGCGGTAATCCCGTCGTTCGGCTCGCTGGGCGGGATCGCGAGCATCCCGGGCATGCAGTTCAACGCCGCGATGCTGCTGCACGGCGAGCAGGAGGTGATCCTGCACCAGCCGCTGCCGGTCGAGGCCAGGTTGAACAACAGCGCGCACATCCCGGAGATCTACGACAAGGGCAAGGCCGCGCTCGTGATCCTCGAATCCCAGGCGAAAGACGAGGCGACCGGCCAGCCGCTGTTCACGAACCGCTACTCGCTGTTCATCCGCGGCGCAGGGGGCTTTGGCGGCGACTCGGGCCCGAAGGTGGGTAACGAAGCGCCTGCGCGCGCGCCCGACGGCGTCGTGGAACGCACCACGCTTCCGCAGCAGGCGCTGATCTATCGCTTGTCCGGCGACAAGAATCCGCTCCACGCCGATCCCGAGTACGCGAAGCTCGCCGGCTTCGACACGCCGATCATCCATGGGCTCTGCTCGTACGGCATCGCCTGCAAGGCGATCGTCGACGACGCGCTCGGCGGCGACGTCACCCGGGTGGCGCGCTACCAGGCACGCTTCGCGGGCGTGGCGTTCCCGGGCGAGACCTACCGCATCTCGTACTGGAAGGACGGCGCGAAGCGGATCCTGCTCGAGGCCGCGAGCGTCGAGCGCAACGCAAAGATCATCAGCAACGCGGTGATCGAGCTGCGCTAGCAGCCGCGCGACAACCACCGCGACCTGTGCTTCCGCGAGGGGGTCCGGTTATCATCGCCGTACGCGCGTTGCTTGGGCCATGTGGCCGTATTCGCAGAGCGCGAGTCTGCATGATCGCTCGGGGATGGCATTCAATGCGCCGCATGTGGCGTGCACTTCGGTTGGAGCCCCTGGTCTGGTTCGCCGTGTTAGGCACACTGGCCTTCGGTGCCATGGCGTGGCGCGATGCGCGCAATGTCGAGATCCCGGAGTCCCAGTTCGAACTGGCGAGCGAGCGCATGCGCGCTTGGCTTGCGACATCAACGCTGGATACCGCGCACCAGGCGGAAGCGGACGCGCGCGTCGTGGGCGACGAGCTGCTGTATCGCGAGGCGCTGCGCCTGGGTCTCGAGCGCGACGACCCGGTGATCCGGGAGAGGCTCGCACAGAAGCTGCTGCTCATCACCGAGGAATCCCACCTCGCGCAGCGCACGCCGACCGACAAGGTGCTCCGCGACCTGCATCTGCGTCACGCAGAGCAATGGCTCGAGCCGGCACGGACCGATTTCTGTCAGATCTTCTTCCGGAGCCCACCGGAGCCCGCAGTACTGAGAGCACTGCTACACCGCTCCTTGCCGGTCGAGCCTGACAGGACTTGCGATCCTGTCCCTGCCGGTGACTCCTTCGCGCTGGGTCGCAGACTGCTCAACTGGTCGGATGGATCGATACGGGATCGCTTCGGCGAGGCATTTGCCGTCGGACTAGCCGCGGCGCCCATGCAGCGCTGGTCGGGGCCGCTGCAATCAAACTTCGGCACGCATTACGTGCTGGTCCTGTCACGAACCGCGGCACACCGTCCGGGCTTCGGTGAACTGCGGCCTGCCCTGCTGCAACTCTGGGAGCGTAATGAGCGGCTGGCCGCGCGCAATCAGCTGCTCGCCTCGCTTGCCGAGCGTTATCGAACCACGGCGACCCGGGGCAGCTCTGCGGATGTCCGCCGCCGCGTCGAAGTTGCCACCACGGCACTTTCGGAAGGGTCGCGATGAGCCGGCGCGGCCCTGTGTTAGGCGCCCTCGTCGCTGCCTGCGGGTTGCTCTGGATGCCCACGCCGGCGAGCGGCCACGGGATCGTCGTTGCGCGACTCAGCATCTTGGGTGGTGGCTTGGAACCGCTAACGCTGCGGTGGCAGGCACCGGCTGGCAGCCAGGTGCCAGTGTTCTCCCGCGGCGCGCGATGCACCGCGATTGGACCCGAAATCGGCGCAGACAGGGCACAGGGATTCCACTGTCCCGCTGCCAATTCCGGCGAGGCCTTGCACATCACGGCCACCGATCCGGCGATGCAGATTCTGCTGACGATGCCAAACGCCTCTGCCAACAAGCCGCCCGTGCTGCTGGGTGGCGGTACTGCGTACACGGTCGCGGGTCTCGCGGACCAGCGAGGATTGGAGGCCGCCCGGGCATTCTTCGAACTGGGTGTCCGGCATGTCCTTGGCGGCGCGGATCACCTGCTGTTCATCGCCGCGTTGTTCCTGCTCGCGCGCGGGTTGCGCGTCCTCGTGGCGGTCGTCACAGTGTTTACCGTGGGACACAGCATCACGCTCGCCCTGGCCGCGACGGGACAGCTCACGGTCAATCCCCGCGTCACCGAGACAGCCATCGCGCTGACACTGATCGTGGCGGCGCGGCAACTGTGGTTCCAGCGTGATCAGGCGACTCAGGCGTGGCGTAGTCTTGGAATCGCAGCACTCGTATTCGGACTGATTCATGGCCTGGGGTTTGCCGGCGCACTCGAGTCCATCGGCTTGCCGCCGGTGGAGCGCCTCGTACCCCTGGCAGCATTCAACATGGGTGTCGAGGCCGGTCAACTGGTCGTCGTGGCCGCCTTATGGGCGCTGTCGTGCCTCGCGGCAAGTCGCGCAAGTGCATGGGTGCCGCTCGCGGCACGCGCGGCGTCGATCGTGATCGGCACCGCCGGTTTCTATTGGTGTCTGGAGAGAGTCTGACCCATGGCCACGCAATCCGTCCCCCTTTTGACTGCAGTCCTGCTGTCGGTTGCGGGATCCGCCCTGGTCGTCGCCGCCGAAACACCCGCGACGACCTGCTCCGCCAGCGGCACCGACTCCGCGAAGCGGCCTTTCTTTGGCGACCTGCACGTTCATACGGCTTACTCGATCGACGCCTACGCCGTCGGCACGAGGGTTGACCCAGCCGACGCCTATGCGTTCGCCAAAGGCCAGGAACTCACGCTCGGCGACGGTCGCACACGGGCACGACTGGAGCGTCCGCTGGATTTCATCGCCGTGACCGACCACGCGGAGTACTTCGACGTCACGTGGACCTGCACCGATCCCGGCTACGCGCGGACACCCTATTGCGAGAACTTCCGCAAGGCCAGCCGGGCAGACAACAACATTGGCGGCTTTCGCCAGTTCGTCGCACCCCTGTTCGCCGGACCGCGATCGGCGCTCGCACCGCCCTGCGATGTAGCGGCCGGTGAATGCCGCACCGCACGTCGTTCCCAGTGGGCACGCGTGCAGGCGCAGGCTAACGAGGCTAACGAACCTTGCCGTTTCACTGCCTTCGTTGCCAACGAGTGGTCCGCGACGCCCAATTCCAGGCACTGGCACCGCAACCTGATTTTTGCGTCGGACAGCGTGCCGCAGTTTCCGATCAATTCGATTGACGAGCCTGATCTCGAGTCCATGTGGACTGCGCTGGAGCAGCAGTGCAAACCGGAGCAGGGATGCGACGTCGTTGCCATCCCGCACAACATGAACCTGGCCGAGGGCGGCGGCTTCGATGTCGAATCCGCGTCCACCCTCAGCCTCGGGCAGCGCGCACGATTCGAACGTATCGCGGAGATTTATCAGCACAAAGGGGCGAGCGAGTGTCTGCCCGCCTGGGGAGCGGACGACACTGACGACTGCGGATTCGAACTGATGCTGCCGTCCCGATTCGGGACCCGATGGAATCGCCGCATCGATCAAACGACCTGGGAGTCTTTGCGTCCGGCTTTCTATCGCAACTTGCTGGCGCGCGGCCTGCAGATGCAGAAACGCACCGGCGTGAACCCTCTGCAACTCGGCGTCATTGCATCCACGGATACGCACCAGGGAACTGGCGGCGCGACTGAAGAAGACCGCTGGCGCGGACATTTCGGCGGCGATATCGCCAGCCCTGCCGCGCGATTCTCGCTGTTTCCGGATGCAAGCCCCGGTGGGCTCGTAGGCGTCTGGGCGGAGGAGAACACGCGCGCGAGCCTGTTCGCCGCCCTGCAGCGCCGCGAGGTATTTGGCACTAGCGGCCCGAGGATCGTGCTGCGTTTCGATGCCGTGATGGCGGCGAAGGGCGACCCGTGCACGAGCGGTGACGTGCCGTCGAACGCCGTCCACATGGGCGGTACGCTGCCGGGCACGCCGCGATCCAAACCGGTATTCGTCGTGCAGGCGCTGGCGGACCGCGAGCCGATCGAAATCGTGGAGATCGTGCGTGGCGTGCTGGGCGCCAGCGGCGTCGAGGAGCGCGTGATCCCGCTCAAACCGGCTCCGGCAGGTGATGGTCGCAGCGTCTGCGCCTGGTATCGCGATGCCGAGTACGATCCTAAGCGTCCCGCATTCTGGTATGCGCGCGTCCAACAGCGCCCGACGAAGCGCTGGTCGAAGTTCGATTGCGAGGCAGCCGGCGATTGCACGCCGGCCAAGGACCGGATGATTCGCGAGCGCGCCTGGGCTTCCCCCATATGGCGGCTGCCGTGAGTGCGGTTGCGGCCATGCCGCTGGAACAAAGAGTCCGCGAGCATGCCGCTCGCGTACCGATGCAACCGGCGGTGGTCACGCCCGATTGCACACTGACCTGGTCCGAACTGGATCGCGCCGCGGATGCGCTCGCCGCGCGACTCGTTGCGCGCGGCCTCCGGCCTGGCGATCGAATCGGCTGGCTCGCCCGCAATCGTGCCAGCTACCCGGTTCTCGTGGTCGCGGCGCGTCGCGCGCGACTTGCCATCGTGGGTCTCAACTGGCGGCTCGCCGCCGAGGAATTGGCATACATCATCCGCCATGCCGAACCCGCGCTGGTGTTTTGTGAGGAGGAATTCCGCAACCAGGTTCCACCGGCCATCGCGACTGCCACACCGGAGCTGCCGCAGGCAGCCGGAGATTCGTTCGTCGCGCTGCCACCGCAGCCGGACGATCCGATGATGCTGCTGTACACCTCGGGAACGACAGGCCGGCCCAAGGGCGTGGTTTATCCGCTTGCGGGGCTCGAGCAAGTGTTAGTCGCTCCTACTCCGCTCGGTCTGCGTGCCGATTCGATCGCGCTGATCGTGCCACCGGTCTTCCACATCGCCGGCAGTACCTGGTCGCAGTACGCGCTCGTTTTCGGCGCGACACAGGTGCTGTTTCCGGCGGCTGCACCGGCGGCGATACTCGAGGCGATCGAGCGCTGGCGGGTCACGCATGCCGTATGGGTGCCGACGATCGTGCAGATGGCGCTGGATGAACAACGCCAGCGGCCACGCGACCTCGGGTCGCTGCAGACCCTGGGTTACGGCGCCGCACCGATGCCCACCGAGCTGCTGCGCCAGGCGCTGCAGACATTCCGCTGCCGGTTCGTACAGGCCTATGGCACGACTGAGTCTTTGAGCACCGTCTGTCATCTGCCTCCCGAAGCCCACACGCCTGACGGCGATCGATCCGATACTCCGCCCGCGACGGGATATCCGGATCCCGGCGTGATGCTGCGCATCGTCGATACGCAGACAGGCAAACCGCTGGGACCCAACCAGCCTGGTGAAGTCCATGTACGTCTGCCCTGGATGCGGCCCAGGTACTGGAATCTTCCGGCGGGCGTGCGATCCTCGTTCGATGCCGAGGACTGGCTGCACACCGGTGATGTGGGACTGATCGACGAGCGGGGCTGCCTGCGACTCGTCGATCGCCTGGGCGATTTGATCATCACGGGCGGCGAAAACGTCTATCCGACGGAAGTCGAGAACGTGCTGTTGACGCTGCCCGGCGTCGCGGACGTGGCCGTGTTAGGCGTCGATGATCCGCGCTGGGGCCAGCGCGTCTGCGCGGTGCTGGTAGCGGCACCGGGCAGCCACCTGGACCCCGACATGGTGATCGCGGGATGCCGCAAGCGATTGGCGGCATATAAATGCCCGACCGAAATCCGGATCGCCAGCGCGCTGCCACGCAATGCGGCCGGCAAGGTCGTGCGACGATTGCTGCGGGAGCAGCCGTGAGCAGCAAGCCCGGCCAAGGGCCCCTGGCGGGCGTACGCGTCATCGAGATTGCCGGTCTCGGTCCCGTCCCCTACTGCGGCATGATGCTCGCCGACATGGGTGCCGAGGTCATCATGGTGGAGCGGCCCGAACCGGTCGCGACGGGTCAGGGTCCGCGCAGCGCCATGGAGCGCAGCCGGCGCTACCTTTGCCTGGACCTCAAGAATCCCGCGGGCCGCGAGGTCTTGCTGCAACTGGTCGCTCGCAGCGACGCACTGATCGAAGGCTTTCGCCCGGGTGTCGCCGAACGCCTGGGCATCGGACCGGCCGACTGCTTGCAGCGTAATCCGAGACTGGTCTACGGACGCGTCACGGGGTGGGGCCGAGAAGGTCCCCTCGCGGCCGCCGCGGGTCATGACTTGAACTACCTCGCGCTCAGCGGGCTATTGCACACGATCGGGCGGGTTGGCGAAAAGCCTGTGCCGCCGCTGAATGTGGTTGGCGATTTCGGTGGCGGCGGATTGCTGCTGGCATTTGGCGTGGTCTGTGCGTTGTTACAGGCCCGCGTGAGCGGCCGTGGCCAGGTAGTCGACGCGGCGATGGTGGATGGTGCGGCGTCCTTCATGGCACCTTTCATCGGTGGCGAAGCATGGGGCTTCGATGAGCGCCCGGGTCGTGGTCTGCTGGCGGGTGCCGCACACTACTACGATACCTACGAAACCCGCGATGGCGGCTTTGTATCGGTCGCAGCCATCGAGCCGCAGTTTTATGCGCTGCTGATCGAACGCCTGGGGCTGGATGCAGCGCGGTTCGCGGTCGCGGGATTCCCCGCGCTGGATGCAGCCACACGCGGTGAGCGCTGGCCGGCGCTGAAGCAGGAATTGGCGGTCCTGTTCCGCAGCCGCACGCGCGCCGAATGGTGCCAACTGCTCGAGGGCACCGACGCATGTTTTGCACCGGTGTTAGCGCTGTCGGAAGCGCTGCGCCATCCGCACAATCTCGCCCGCAGCACCTATGTCGATGTCGACGGGCGTCCGCAACCAGCACCAGCGCCGCGATTCAGCGGCACACCGCCCGCCGCGCCGTCCGCAGCGCGCCCGCCTGGCGCAGACACGCGCGCGCTGCTTGCCGAGCTGGGCATGGACGATGAGCAGTTAATCGCGCTGCGGCAAAGCGATGCCCTGGGTCAGGCATTTGACGCCGCCAGCGACTGAGGAAAGGTCTCCAGGAGATTGCCATGAACTTCGATCTGCCGGATGAACTGCATCGCTACCTGAGAGTCCTCGACGACTTCATCGATGCCCGGATCCGGCCGCTCGAGCAGCAGGATGACAACATCCGCTTCTTCGATCATCGCCGCGAGTGGGCGCGAACAGACTGGGATCGCGGCGGATTGCCAAGGCACGACTGGGAAGTGCTGCTGGCCGAGGCGCGTCGTCGCGCCGATCAGGCCGGGCACCTGCGCTTCAGCCTGCCGCAGGAGTTTGGCGGCCAGGATGGCACCAACCTTGGCATGGCTGTCATCCGCGAGCATCTGGCGTCCAAGGGGCTCGGCTTGCACAACGACCTGCAGAACGAGCATTCCATCGTCGGCAACTTTCCGACGGCGCTGATGTTCCGCGATTTCGGCACGCCAGCGCAGCGTTCGGAATACCTGCCGGGCGCGCTGGATGGCTCGCGCTTTTACGCGTTTGGACTCACGGAGCCCGAGCATGGATCGGACGCGACACACATGGCAACGCGCGCGGCGCCCGAAACGCGCCGCGGTTGCCCGGGCTGGCGCATCGACGGCGAGAAGATGTGGACGACCGGCATGCATGTCGCCAGTCATTGCCTGGTCTTTGCCCGGACTTCCGGCGAACCCGGCAGCGCACGCGGCATCACCTGCTTCATCGTGCCCTGCCCCAACGATGGCCTGCGCGTGGAGGAGTACCTCTGGACGTTCAACATGCCCACCGATCACCCGCGCATCACGCTCGCAGGCGTATGGGTACCCGAGGAGTCGATACTCGGGCCCGTCGATGATGGCTTGATCGTCGCGCAGCACTTCGTCCACGAAAATCGTATCCGTCAAGCTGCGTCGAGTCTGGGAGCAGCGACGTACTGCATCGAGGAAAGCGTACGGTACGCCAACGAGCGTCGTACTTTCGACAAGCCACTGTCCACGAACCAGGCCATTCAGTGGCCGCTGGTGGAACTGGCTACGCAGGCCGAAATGTTGCGATTGCTGATCCGCAAGACTGCGTGGGAGATGGACCGGATGCCGAAACCAGAGGTTGCCGCCAGGCTGTCGGACAAGGTCTCCATGTGCAACTACTGGGCGAACCGGCTGGTCTGCGAAGCGGCCGACCGCGCCATGCAGGTGCATGGCGGCATCGGCTATTCACGGCACAAGCCTTTCGAACACATCTACCGCCACCACCGACGCTATCGGATCACCGAGGGCTCGGAGGAGGTCCAGATGCGTCGCATCGCCGGACATCTGTTCGGATTCTCGGGGCCGCGCCGCCGGGCACGGACATCGCAGACATGAATGCCAGCACCGCCCTCGATCCGACCAGCGAGGAGTTTCGCACCCACAGCGCACAGCGCTTTCGACAGCTGCTGCGCGAGCAACCCGTCGCACGCACGACCCAGGGACAGTGGATCATCTGCCGGCACACGGATGTCGAACGGATACTCGTGGACCGCGATCACTTCGAGCGTCCGCAGGATTGGACGGTCGGTCGCAAGCCAGCCGGCCCACTGCGCGATTTCGGCCACAACAACATGATCGGCATGAACCCGCCACGACACACTCGTTTTCGCCATGCCGCGGCGCCGGCATTTGCACCGGGGCGCATCCGCGCCATGCGTGATGGCATCGAGAGGCTCGTCGATGATCTGATAGACCGCATGACCGGGAATGCGCGCGGCGATTTCATCCGGGATTTCGCGGCGCCACTGCCCATCTACGTCATCTGCGAGCTGCTGGGCGTACCCCGTGAGGATCATGACCTGTTTGCGCGCTCGACCGCTGCCGTTCTGGCAAGCCTCGAGATGACGGCCACTCAGGACACGTTCGACCGAGGAACCGCGGCCGCGAAGGTACTGTTCGATTACTGCCACGACATCGCGGCGCAGCGCGCACGCCAGCCGCGCGAGGACCTGATCAGCCTGCTGCTGTCCCGTCAGGAATCGAACGAGCTAACACGCGATGAAATAGTGTGGATCGCCGTCACGATGCTGATCGCAGGCCACGAAACGACCACACACATGCTGGGCAACGGCTTGCTCGCTCTGCTGCAGCACCCGGACGAGCTCGGCCGTTTGCGCGCCGACCCGGGCTTGACCCCGGGCGCCATCGAGGAAAGCCTGCGCTACGACCCGACACTCTACGTCCTGTTTCGGCAGACGAAGACGGCAGTCCGGATCGGCGATGAGGACATTCCCGCCGGCAGCTTTCTGATGCCGTCGCTGTACGCGGCCAATCATGATCCCGCTGTGTTTTCCGATCCCGACCGATTCGACATCACGCGCGCCAACGCCAGCCGGCATCTGACCTTCGCCGGCGGACAGCACCTGTGTCTGGGACTCGCGCTCGCCAGGCTCGAGGGCACGGTCGCCCTGCCACGGCTGCTGGCACGCTTGCGCGCGCTGGAACTGGACGGCGATCCGCTGCCGCGCAACGGCTTGATGTTCCGCGGCTATCTCGCGTTGCCCATGCGCTGGCAATGCCGCTGATGCGTCAGATCTTGCGCGTACGTCCGGCCCAGTAGGGATCGCGCAATTTCGCCTTGAGCAGCTTGCCTGCGGCGCTCACCGGCAGCGGCTCGGACCGGAACTCGACGCTGCGCGGGCATTTGTAGCCGGCCAGTTTCTGCTTGCAGAATTCGATGAGCTGCGACTCGGTGAGACTGGATCCCGATCGCCTGACCACGATTGCATGCACCGCCTCGCCCCAGCGTTCGCTCGGAATGCCAATCACGGCGCACTGCTCGACCTCGGCGTGGCGAGCGACGACCGCCTCCACTTCATTCGAGTAGACGTTTTCACCACCGGAGATGATCATGTCCTTGATCCGGTCCGTGATGTAGATGAATCCTGCCGCATCCATGTAGCCGGCATCGCCCGTGTGCAGCCAGCCGCCGCGCAGCACTTCGCGGGTCAACTCCGGATTCTTCCAGTAGCCCTTCATCACCACCGGTCCGCGGATCACGATCTCGCCGACGGTGCCGCGCGCAACTTCGTGGTCGTCCGTGCCGACCACGCGGATCTCGCAAGTCGGGACGGAGCGCCCAGCGGCACGGGCACGCCCCGCCTCGACCGCCTCGCGAGTGTGGTATTCAGGGCCGAGGTAGACGGGGCCCGGTGCCTCGGTCATGCCGTAGCCCTGCGCGAACTGCAATGTCGGCAGGCGAACCCGCGCCTCCTCGAGGACTCGTGGCGGCATCGGCGATGCTCCATAACCGAGCATGCGCAACGACGACAGGTCGTACCTGCCGATGTTAGGGTGAAACACCATGCGCTCGAACATCAAGGGAACTGACAGGCAGTGCGTGACCCGGTGGGCATGTATGGCCTGCAGCGCCTCTTCGGGCTCGAACTTCGGCAGGATGACGTGCGTGCCGGCCACCGCAGTTGCCAGCAACACGCCGATGCACGACAGGTGAAACATCGGCGCGACATGCAAATGCACCAGCGACGAATCGATGCGCTCGCTGACCAGGAAAGTCAGCAGGAACTGGAACAGCCCGTCATGGGTTGTCATGACGCCTTTGGGTGTCCCGGTCGTACCTCCCGTGTAGAAGATCGCCGCGAGGTCCGTTCCGCCGCGCCGCGCATCGTCGATCGGCGGCGCACCGTCGCAGGCCGGTGCATAGCAGACCGCGTCGGCAATGGTGGAACGCGGGACGTCCATGACGATCGCGTGCCGCAGGCGTGGCATGCGCTGGCGCAACTCGGACACGATCGATGCGAACTCCTCCTCGAACAGGACCAACTCGACGTCCGCATGATCGACGATGTAGGCGATCTCATCGATCTGCAGGCGGAAATTGATCGGTACCAGCACGCCACCAGCCCACGGAACGGCATACAGGCACTCGACGAAGCGCTCGCTGTTCTTGGATACGACAGCAACTTTGGTGTCGGCGCCAACGCCTAGCGCGCGCAACATCGACGCCGTGCGCGCGACCGAAGCGCCGAACTCGCGCCAGCTGCGACGGGCTGCGCCGAAGACGATCGCGAGGCCGTCGGGGTTGATCTGCACTGCGCGGTGCAGGCTTTGAGTCAATTCCATGTGCTTCTCCGATATCGGCTGCTCTTATCGTTTGACTCTGGCATGGCGCGCCTCCTAGGATGCTGCAGCTTCGGCGGACCGCGGAGCAGTTTCCATGTTCGACCTGAGTGGCCGTCATGCGCTGGTGACCGGCAGCAATGCCGGCATCGGACTCGCCGCGGCATCGTTGCTGGCACGCCATGGCGCCGCCGTGAGTCTTTGCGCACGGCGCCTCGACAAGCTGGCGGATGCCAGGGCGACAATCGAGCGGGCAGGTGGCCGGGCGTTCGCCACGGCGATGGACGTTTCGGCACCAGAGTCAATCACGACGGCAGTTACAGCCAGCGTGACTGCGCTTGGCCCGGTGGATATCCTCGTCAACAACGCCGGAATCTCCTTGGCGACATCGCTGGTCGAAACGACCACCGACGACTGGGACCGGTTAATAGACACCAATCTGCGCGGCGCCTGGCTGTGCGCGCGCGAAGTCGCGCAGCGTGCAATCCGAGCGGAACGCCCTGCAGTCATCGTCAACATCGCCTCCGTGCTTGGCATCATGACGCAGAAGGGCACCGGACCTTATGCGTCGTCGAAAGCGGGGTTGCTGCACCTCACGCGGGTCATGGCCAGTGAGTGGGCGCGCCATCGAATTCGTGTCAACGCCATCGCGCCAGGCTACATCACCACCGACATGGCCGAGGATTTTCTCGCAACAGAACGTGGGCGCAGGCTGCTGGCTGCCATTCCCCAACGGCGCATCGGTACCGTCGATGACCTCGCGGGCGCGCTGCTGCTCCTGTGTTCCGATGCATCCGCCTACATGACCGGTTCGACGATCACCGTCGACGGCGGCATCACGCTCGGATCGAACTGACGGGTCGTCGACGAGCATGTCGCGAGGCCGCTGCACCGTTGGCCTGTCAGACCCTACGCTGGCGGATGGAAACGCCGTCCGGCTGCAGCCATTGCCCTCAGGCCCGGCGGAACCGTGAAACGCGGACCGTAGCTCGCGGCCAGTCGATCGCACTCGGTGCAGAATTCACCAACGCCGATCGCATCGATCATGCTGAAGGGTCCGCCAGTCTGCGCGCTGAATCCCCAGCCCAGTATGGCGCCAAGGTCGCCATCAGCCGGTTTGGCAATGACACCGTCCTCCAGACAGCGGGCCGCTTCCAGGGCCTGCCGATACATGATGCGCTTCTGCACTTCCTGCAGCGACGGCTGCTGCGCTGCGGGCGGATACAGGTCGCGCAGACCCGGCCACAACCGTTTGCGATCCTGCGGCGGATAGTCATAGAAGCCCTTGTTAGCCTTGCGACCGATGCGGCCCAGTTCGACGGCAAAGCGGTCTATGGTCGCATCCGCTGGATCAGGCCGGTAGGCCGCGCCGAGGTCCGCCTTTTCCTGCTCACGCACCTTGTAGATGAGCTCGATGCTGACTTCGTCCGCCACGGACAACGGGCCGACCGGCATGCCGGCCATCCGGGCCGCGTTCTCGATCAATGCCGGCTCCACGCCCTCCTGCAGCAGTGTCATGCCCTCGCGCGGGAACACCGCGAAGCAGCGGCTTGTGTAAAAGCCGCGGCTGTCACGAACGACGATTGGCGTCTTGCGGATCTGCTTAACGAAGTCGAGTGTGCGCGCGAGCGTCGCGTCCTGCGTCTGCTTGCCGAGAATCACCTCGACCAGTGGCATGCGATCCACCGGCGAGAAGAAATGCAGCCCGATGAAATCCTGCGGCCTGCTGAACGTTGCCGCCAGCCCGGTAATCGGCAGCGTCGAGGTGTTCGACGCAAAGATCGCCGTGCGCGGCATCGTCGCTTCGGCGCGGCGCGTGACATCGGCCTTGATGTCACGGGCTTCGAACACTGCCTCGATGACCAGATCGCAGCGGGCGAGCTTCGCATAGTCCGCAGTCGGCAGTATGCGATCGAGGATTTGGGCCGACTCCGCGGCATCGCGCTTGGCAGTTTGCAGCAGCCGTCGGGAATAGTCCTTGCCGCTGGCGGCATATTCCTCGCTGCGATCGAGCAGCACGACGTCGATGCCGGCCACTGCCGCGCAGTATGCGATCGCCTGCCCCATCATGCCGGCACCCAGTATCCCCACGCTGCGCACCGCAGACTGGGGCACGCTGGCCGGGCGCGCCTCGAGCTTGTCGGCGGCCTGCTTGTTGACGAACATGGTGCGAATCGTCGCCGCGGTGACAGGGTCACGCAGCAGCCTGACGAATTGACGACTCTCGATCGCGAGCCCGGCATCGATCGGCACCTGGGTCCCACCATAGACCGCGCGCAATATCGCTTGCGGGGCCGGGAAATTGCGCCAGTTCTTTTTCTGCAGCGACGCGGTCGCCGCCATGAAGAAACTCGCGGCTTCGTCGCTTTTCAGGCCGACGAATCCCGGCATGCGAAAATCCGGGCGATCCCAGGACTGCACCGCGCTGGGTGACTTGCGCAGCCAGTCACGGCAGGCGCCGATCAGCTCCTGCGGCGGCACCACGGCGTCGACCAGCCCCAGTTGCTTCGCATCCTGCGGGGACAGGCTGCGGCCTTCGAGAAGCAGCGGCATCGCCGCTGCGATTCCGACCATGCGCGGCACCCGCTGAGTACCGCCGGCGCCCGGCAGCAATCCCACCTTGACTTCCGGCAGCCCGATCTGCGAGCCCGGTGCGTCAGCGGCGATGCGAGCGTGGCAGGCCAGGCAGATCTCGAATCCGCCGCCCAGCGCCGTGCCATTGATTGCCGCGACCACGGGCTTGCCGCAGGTCTCCAGCCGGCGCAGCAGCTGTGAGAAGGAGCTGTGCTCCTGGAGCAGCTGTTTGGCGGGCGCCGCCTTGGCGCGTTCCGCAACAACCAGCATCTTGCGCAAGTCGGCTCCTGCGAGGAAGGCTTTTTTTCCGGACGTGATGATCGCGCCCGAGATGGCGGCATCGGTCTTGATGCGATCGACGGCTGCAGCAAATTCCCGATGCATTTCATCGGAGACGACGTTCATGGAACGCCCAGGCACGTCGATGGTCAGCAGTGCGATGCCCGCGGCGTCGACTTCGATGCGAATAGTCTGCGTCATGTTGCAAGGTTTCCAGTTACAGGCGTTCGACGATCAGCGCCGTACCCATGCCGGCACCGACGCACAGCACCACCAGCGCCGTACCCAGGCCGCGGCGCTCGAGTTCGTCCACGGCAATCCCGAGAATGATTGCCCCGGTCGCACCCAGCGGATGCCCCATCGCTATCGAGCCGCCGTTGACATTGACCCGGTCCTCGGGGATGCCCATCTTTTCGATGAACAGCATGACGACCGAGGCGAAGGCCTCGTTGATCTCCCACAGATCGATGTCGCGAGCCGACATGCCGGCCTTGCGCAGCACTTTCTCCGCCGCGAACGAGGGTCCCGTCAGCATGATGGCCGGTTCGGATCCGACCGACGCAAAGGCACGAATACGTGCGCGCGGCTTGATGCCGATACGCGCGCCCACGTCCCGGTTGCCGATCAACATCGCGGCCGCGCCATCGACGATACCGCTCGAGTTGCCGGCGTGGTGGACATGTTCGATACGCTCCACGTGCGGATAGCGCTGCAGGATCACGCTGTCGAAGCCGATCTTCTCGCCCGGCGTGACGAACGAAGGTTTCAGCTTGCCAAGGCTCTCCAGCGTGGTGTCGGGACGCACGAGTTCATCGCGTGACAGCAGCGCAAGCCCCAGTTCGTCGACCACGGGCACGACGGAGCGCGAGAACCGGCCCGCTTCCCAGGCGGCGTGCGCGAGCTGCTGGCTGCGCACGGCCCAGCCATCGACGGCCGCGCGCGAATAGCCGTGCAGTGTCGCAATCATGTCGGCGCCGATGCCCTGCGGCGTGAAATACGTGTGGTAGGCAACCTGCGGGTCCGAGGGCCACGCGCCACGATCCGAACTCATTGCCACGCGGGACATCGACTCCAGTCCGCCGCCGATCACGAGGTCGGCCGCTCCTGCCTGAACCTTGGCCGCGCCCATGCACACGGCCTCGAGGCCAGATGCGCAAAAGCGGTTGATCTGCACGCCGGGCACCGACTCCGCGTAATCGGCATTCAGTACCGCGGTACGCGCGACATTGGCGCCCTGCTCCTCGTGCGGGGTCACGCAGCCTATCACCACGTCGTCGAGCAGCGCGGTGTCGAGCGTGTTGCGCTCGCGCAGGCTGACCAGAGCTTGCGTCAGCAGTTCGATCGGCGCAACGGCGTGCAGTGAACCATTGGGTCGGCCGCGCCCGCGCGGCGTGCGCAGGTGATCGTAAATGAGTGCTTGAGTCACGTTGTTTCCCGTCTTGTATCAGGCCGCAAAGCCATTGCGCTGGATCCAATCGGCGCAGACGCGCGCCGCTTCCTGCGCCTTGTCCGGTTGGCCAAAATAGTAGTGATTGGCACCCGCGATGGTCACGAGCTGCTTGCGATCATGGCGTATCGCGTCAAACATCATCTGGTTGTGGCTCGGCGGGCAGCCATCGTCGGCTGAATTGGCGATGATGAGCACGGGGACCTTCAGTCGCGACGCGCAGCGCGGACCGTGGGCATTCGAGTCGTCGTAGCTCCACTGCGACAACCAGCTGCGCAGTGAGCAGAAACGGGCCAATCCGACCGGACTCATGTTCACGACCTGCGGATCGCCGAGAAAGCACCAGCGCGGCTTGCGGTCGTTGGGTTCGAGCGACGGATCGAGCCAGCGCGGATCCGCCATCGTGCCATGCACCACGAAGCCGAACTCCTGGTTCATCAAACCGCGCGCACGATAGTCGGCCAGCTTGTCGCGCACCCACGCGGTGATGCGCCGATTGCGTGCGATCTGCGCCGCGCGATAACGTGCGACGAAATCCGGCGCGTACGGAGGGCCCTGCGCGCCGGCGCCATACAGGTCCAGCGTCGGATCGCGCATCGTGGGATCGCGTTCATCGAGGATCGACGCATCGAGCCACTCCGTCAGCGTGATGTTGCGCGCCGCATGCGCGGCCAGCAGCATCACCCCATCTGCCGGAATCAGGCCGCGCGCAACCAGGTCCGGCGGATCGCCCGCCGGCGTGGCGCGCACTCGCGGATCTTCAGCCTCCGCCTGATAGAACAGCGACAAGGAGCCCCCGCCGCTCCAGCCGCCCAGCAGCACCTTGTCGTAACCCAGGCGCTCGCGCGCGTCCCGGACGCAGGCGCCCAGATCGACGGCGACCCTCTCCATGGTCAGGGAGTAGTCGATGCCCCGGTAGCGGCTGTTGCAATAGATGACATGCAGGCCCTGGCGCGCCAGCGCGTTGATCATCGGCAGGTACTGACCGCCACCGATCGGGTGCATGAATATCGCTACGGTCTTCGACGGCGCTCCCTTGGGTTTCAGCAGATGCGCCTCGAGCACCACACGGTCGATCTCGCCGGCGTAGGTGTCCTTGAAGGGCGCCTTGTCCTCGAATCGCACCAGATACGGTATCCGTTCGTATTCGTAACCCTGCCGACTGGATCTCTCGCTCATGGTCACCGTCCATTGAACCGTTATTAGACGATTCTAGGTTGACCTTAGCACTCTCGGCAAGCCAAATTGGCGCGTCAACTACGGGAGATCAGGCTACGGGAGATCAGGCAGATGCTGCAATTGCCCGCGCTGGCCACGGCAATGGTCGGCAGTTATCCACAGCCGGAGTGGCTCATCGACCGTGCCAGCCTCGGCAAGCGCTTGCCGCCGCGCGTGCGCGCCGCGGAGATCTGGCGCGTGCCGGGTCCTTTGTTGCAGGGCGCTCAGGACGACGCGACACGGCTGGCCATACGCGACCAGGAGCTGGCCGGGCTCGACATCATCGGCGACGGCGAGATGCGCCGCGAAAGCTATTCGAATGCGTTCGCCAACTCGCTCGGTGGCATCGATCACGACAATCCGGGCACCGCACTCGACCGCACCGGCAAACCGAACAGCGTGCCCAGGGTCATCGGACCGATCGTACGGCACACATCGACGCTGGTCGATGAAGCCCGCTTCCTGCGGCAGTGTACCGCGCGACCGACCAAGATCACGCTGCCTGGGCCCTTTACTCTGGCGCAACAGGCACAGAACGATTTCTACGTGAACCCGCGCGAGCTCGCGCTGGCCTACGCAGATGCAGTAAACGTGGAAATCCGCGAGCTGCATGCCGCAGGCATCGACATCGTGCAAATCGACGAACCCTATCTGCAGGCCCGGCCCGAGCAGGCCGCCGAGTTCGGACTCGAGGCCGTGAATCGCGCGGTTCGCGGCGTCGCCGGCATGACCGCGCTGCACATCTGCTTCGGCTACGCGCATGTGCACAACTATGCCGCCAAACCCAACGGCTACTCGTTCCTGCCGGAGCTTGAAGCGAGCACGGTCGACATCCTGTCGATCGAGGCGGCGCAACCGCAGCTGGACCTGTCGATCCTGCGTCGCCTGCCGTCGCGCCGGATCATGCTTGGCGTCATCTCGCTTGGCGACCTGAACGTCGAATCTCCCGACACGGTCGCACGACGCATCGACGCCGCTCTGGTGCACGTGCCCGCCGAACGCCTGCTGGCGGCGCCGGACTGCGGATTGAAGTACGTGTCGGGCGAGATCGCGATGGGCAAGCTGCGCGCGATGGTCGACGGTGTCGCACTGGTTCGCGGCCGCCGCCGCTGAGCGTTGGCCGTGGCGCTCGGAAACCTGCTGCAAACGCTTCCGCCGCTGCCCACCATGCTGGTGGGCAGCTACGTACAACCGGACTGGCTCATCGACCGCCACGCCTTGAGCCGACGTGCGCCGCCGAGAGTCCCGGCACCAGACTTGTGGTGCGTGCCGCCCGCGCAGTTCGAGGCCGCAGCGGACGACGCCACGCTCCTCGCCATCGATGAACAGGAACGCATCGGACTGGATGTCATCGGCGATGGCGAGATCCGGCGCGAGAGCTACTCTTGCACGTTCGTTGCCGCACTGGGCGGTATCGATTCGCAGCACAGCGGAACAGCGGTCGACCGACGCGGCAAATCGGCGCCGGTGCCCAGGGTCGTCGGCCCGATCACCTGGACCCGATCGGTA
>Ga0194121_10002453_pt1 | contig 29506 bp, 27 predicted proteins | sample TA2MahCa50mmetaG_FD_148609 | JGI IMG/M metagenome (GOLD analysis project Ga0194121, IMG submission 148609) | Freshwater microbial communities from Lake Tanganyika, Tanzania - TA2015020 Mahale Deep Cast 50m | ecosystem: Environmental > Aquatic > Freshwater > Lake | place: Tanzania: Lake...
GCGACCAGGAAATGCGCACAATCAACCTGACGCCTCGCCGTTTGTGTCCTAACTTGAATTATACAATTCGTCCAAGACAATCGGGAAATAGTTAATGCACACTTCCTAAGAGTACTGGAATCGCCTGGCTCAGCATACGCCCTCTCCTGACCTTGTGGTGTTAGGCTTCCGGCAATAAATTCGTCAGCGTCCAGTACAGCTTTACTGCCTTGATCTTGTCGACGAAATCGTTAAAGCGCATGGGTTTCGAGACATAACTATTGGCGCCGTGCTCGTAACATTGTTTTACCTCATCTACCTGAGAAGAGGTGGTGAGCATGACCGTTGGAATGGTCTGTAAGTCCGTGTCATTTTTGATGACGCTTAAGACTTCGTGTCCATCGACTTTCGGCAATTTGATGTCGAGCAAGATCAAGCCAGGACGTGGCGCCTGCACCGGGTCCGCATAGGAGCCACGGTGCAGCAGGAAATCGAGCGCTTCTGCGCCATCTTTAACCCAGAAGACCTTGTTCAATAGGTTGCCATCCTTCAACGCGCGCATCGTGAGCATTGCATGGTCGGGATTGTCCTCCACCAGGAGAATCGTCACTGGTTGATTCATCTGCATCTGCTGGTCTCCTCAGAGGTTTTGGCCAGGTAAAGTGGAAGGTGGCCCCTTGGCCTGTGGCCGATTCCACCCAGATCCGTCCTCCTGCTGCCTCGACAATTTTTTTGACAATAGCCAGGCCCACGCCTGAGCCCTCGGCTTCCACGTCTTTCAGGCGCTGAAAGACCTCAAAAATCTTTGTGTGATATGCTGGGTCGATGCCAATGCCATTGTCCCTGACATAACACTCGAGAAATGTCTCATGTTCTATTGAGCCAATTTCAATCCGTGGTCCGGGTGTATCGCCAAGATATTTCAAGGCATTGTTCAGCAGATTGCTCAGGATCTGCGACATCTGCGTCCGGATAGCCCACACCATACCCAATTCCCCACACCGCACGGCCGCCCCGCGCTCTCGGATGAGCTCGGCCTGTTCCATGAGACAGTCGTCCAGGATGGCATCCAGACTCAGCATTTCCGGGGTGCGGGCTTCGCGTCCCACCCGTGATAAGGCGAGCAAGTCCGTGATGAGGCGTTCCATGTGCTGGGTATTGGCCTGCAGGCGCTCGATGTAGTACCGCCCATCGCCGTCAAGCTGTGTGCCATAATCTTCCAGGAGCAAGCTCGACATGCCCTGCAAGGTGACCAGTGGAGCTTTAAGGTCGTGCGAGACACTGTAGACAAAGCTATCGAGCTCGGCATTCTTGGCCTCTAGAGCGCGGAGAGCCTGCTGCAACGTGGTGACAAGCTGGGCGTTATCGGCTGCACGCTGCTCCAGGGCACTATTGGAGTCCTGCAGGTCATCGACTAAAGTCGTGATCTGCAGTTCCATCTTTTTGACGACCCGCATCGGGATAATATAGACGCACAGGGCCATGGCCAGACCAACGATGACACACCCCAGAAAGATGGCCATGGTGAACAGCAGCACGGTGTCGTAGGTGACGCTGACTTCCACCAGCCCGACTGTGCGGTCGTTAAAAACAATCGGTGCCGTACTACGGAGAGGCTGGGGCTGCCACCACGCTCTCGTTTCCGTTTCAGTATAGGTATACCCCAACACGGGCTGCCCCGTATCGTCGAGGACGCGTACCTGAGCGATATTTTTGTATGGCAAAAAATGCTGGAGGACCGCTTGATATTTCTGGGCTTGATACTTCCAGAGACCCTGCGTTTCCAGCACCAGGGATGTGAGATCTTTCGTAAACTCCATGGCATAAATTGTCGCGGTACGCTTTAAGGACGCAACGCCAATGCCATAGAACGTCGCCGGCAGCCCAAAGCTGATGCAACAGCCAATGAGGAGGCCCAATGGCAAGAGCCATCTGGAGAGACGGGTGCTGAGCGCGAGAGGTTTGGTCATATCAGACATACGCTATTTGCTCGAGAGATAGCCGTTGGCCTGGATGACGGTTTGACCGGCTGCAGACCGGGCAAAATCGAGAAAAGCCTGCGCGGCGGGTGTAAGCTTGTCGTGCTTGAAAACGAAGGATAAGGTGCGTACCAGCGGATAGTGGCCTTGACGTACCGCTTCTTCCGTGGGGGTAATGCCATTCACGCGCAAGACTTTGATCGGGAGTTGCTCGATCGTAATCGCACCAAAATCTGCGAAACCAAGTGCATAGGGCGTCTTGGCGAGGACGCGATGCATCTCCTGAGCAGTATAAAGCGTGGTCCAGCGTTTCGCCTGCTGACTCCCCTCATACGCCCTCTGAAAGCCGGGAATCACCTCTGCCAAAGTCAGAAGCGCACTCTCACCTTGTTCTCGTGTCAGGACAACAATATCATGGCCATCTTGCCATTGGGTTTTGGTTTTGTCGTAGATACGCACCAGATCTTCGAACGTGATGTTCGTGTCGGCCACCGTCGGATGGGCACCAAGCGCCACGATCGCTTGCGCATAGGGTACAACAGTGAGCCCCCAGGTGCGTTCTTCTGGTTTAAGCGGCCGTGAAATCAATCCGAGACTAACGGCTCCATCTACCGCCGCACGGATCGCTCCCGTCGAGCCAATACTCGCCGGCACCTCGATCGTGACGCCTGGCTGGACCTTGCCATAGGCTTCTGCCAGCACTCTGGTCAGTGCCAGATTGCCCCCTGAACCGGCCAACACCAATGGTGCGTTCAAGGCATCAACAGCGAAAGCGTGTGTTGCCATGCAGAGCCCAAGGCTCAGCGCACACAGGGTTGCCCCCACCTGTGTCTTACCAGTCCCCCACCTATGTCCATGTCGCCATAGTGCCAATATCTTTTGCACTGCGTTCCCTCTTCCAGGCAGCTCTGCACGAGCCATTGACCGTTGTAGCGCCACGTACCCTCTGACGGAGTCTCTATCGGCACTTCCGCGGTGAATCTGAAGCCTTTTCTGTCAGAAGGCTGCGGTAGGAGAGAGAAAAGGCATTGCGGGAATGTGCGTGGATGCGTAGTGTGTACAGCGCATACCTCGCGAGAAAGGAGCACTACCCATGGCATTGCAGCAGCTCACGTTCACCGTACATGATCCTGAAGGGCGGGCTCAGCGCGTGCTCTTCACTGTCGATCCAGGCACCGCGACGGGAGAGCTCGTCCTCACAGGCGACGGGGGGGCAACCACACAGCATCGCCTCACGACGCTCCAGAAAAGTCAAGACGGCAAGCGTCTGACCTGCCAGGTCAATGTCGCAACCGCCACGCTGAGCATTGTTGATACCGAGTCCCCACCTCGCCTGCACATTGTCGCACGGCTGTTTTTTCCGGTGCTAGATATGTCGTATACCCTGAGCCGAGCTGAGCAGGAGCGCCTCGTAGCCTGGATCCAGACATTGGAGCTGGCGATCGTGTCGTGAACTGGGCGCTGTGGTGTTCTATAATCAAGACCATGGTGTCGTGACTTCTGCTCAGGAGGTGGGTATGTCCACCAGACCGTTCCTTTCCCCAGAACTGTCTGATGCGTCTGTGTGGGATGTTGATGCGGATCAAGGCTGGCGCTATGTAAGCCGCGTCGGCCCTGATGGGAGGGAGATCTGGGACATGGTGCCCCTCACGGAAGCGGATTTCCTCGATCCCCAGGAGGGGGATGTGATGCCCCAACGTCCCGAGCACGAGCGCGCCACACGTGATCTGATCGACATGCTCAGCGCGTATTATCGCGATGATCCGACCTATACAGTGTTCCATGACCTGAAGATGGACTGGGGAATTCCAGGATTACAGCGCCCATCTCCTGATCTCGCCGTTGTTCCAGGGGTCCGCGACCCCCAGGCCATTGGGGGCATCTTTGAGGTGCTCCATGAGGGTACCCGGCCGGTGCTGGTGGTCGAAGTGGTCTCCCCCAACTACGTTGATGCAGACATCAATCCGCGCAAGAAAGTACGGATTTATGCGGCAGCGGGTGTGCAGGAGTATATTATTTTTGATCCAGGAGGCCATACGGACACACCGGTGCGGGGCTATCGTCTGGGACGAGGACGGCGCTATCAGCGCATCGCCTTGGATACCGATGGCATGGTGACCAGCCGCAGCCTGGGCTTGCGTTTCGGGCTCGACGGCACCCGGGTGGTCGTGATGGATAGGCACACAGGCGAGCGTCTCCTCTCCCACCTCGCGCAAGTGGAGCGTGCCGAAGCCGAAGCCCAGGCGCGCTTAGAGGCGGAGACCCGGGCGCAGACGGAAGCGCAAGCGCGTCTAGAGGCGGAAACCCGGGCGCAGGCCGAAGCCCAGGCGCGGGCCCAGTTAGAGGCGGAACTGGCTGCGCTCCGGGCTGAGCTGCAGCGTCAGCGCGTTATTGACCAAGACGTCCCCGGGGGCTGAAGGGCTGCAGGGCGACATCGGCCGTCTTGTCGGCACCAGGCGGAGAAGTGGGAGAGCATGGCATGCGTAGTACTACACAAGCCACTATCGAGGATTTGTATCGCACAGAGGGGAAGGCAGAGCTCATTGATGGAGAGATTGTGCAGACGGCACCATCGGGTGATGAGCCGGGCGCTGCCAGCGTTGAAGTGGTCGTCAGCTTACGTAACTACGCCCGCCGTACGGGGCATGGGCGGGCCTATGGGGATGGCACAGGCTTCCATGTCAACCTACCACATCGGGAAAGTTTGAGTCCGGATGCTGCTTACCACATTGGCCCCCGTACTGGTATGCGGTTTCTTGAAGGCGCGCCGATCTTTGCGGTCGAAATCCGCAGTGAGAACGATTATGGCCCGGCTGCTGAACGGGCTATGCAGGCGAAACGCGCGGACTATTTTGCCTGTGGCACCCTAGTCGTGTGGGACGTGGATTTACAAAGCGAGGATGTCGTCACAGTGTATCGGGCGCATGATCCTGGACCTCCGACGATCTATCGCCGCGGGGACCTGGCTGAGGCGGAGCCAGCCGTACCGGGCTGGCGCCTGCCGGTCAATACGCTCTTCGAGTAACCCAAGGACCTGTCAGCACAACGCGCGAAACTCGTCAATGGTCAACCCCGCGTCCCGCACGATCCCGCCCATGGTGAGGGCATTGACCGGATTGTGCCGTGGAATAGTGACAAGGCGTACGCCATCGGGCATCCGTGCGTTACAATCCCAGATCCTCAGCCACCGCGGTCATTGCTTGCAGGGTGAACGTCAGGTGTTCATCCAGGCCAAGCCCGAGATCACTCATCCCCAGATAAGTGTCCTCGCGATTCACACTGCGAGCAAAGGCTTTATCTTTGAGTTTCTTTTTCACGGAAGAGACTTTGACGTCGGCGACCCGTTTGCTGGGTTGGACCAGGGCCACTGCGGTAATAAACCCGACCAGCTCATCCACCGCCAGGATCGCTTTGTCCATCCGGCTTTTGCGTTCATAGCCGAGGAACGGTGCGTGACACAGGATAGCGTAGCGGATATCGTCGGGATAGCCGAGTTCACGCAAAATCTCCGACCCTTTACGCGGATGGTCTTCCAGGCTTGGATAGCGCTCATAGTCAAAATCGTGCAGCAAGCCGACCATCCCCCAGCGCGCTTCATCGCCACCGTAGTGACGGGCGTACGCCCGCATGACGGCTTCGACTCCGAGCGCATGTTTCCGCAGGCTGTCACTCTGGGTGTATTCGCAGAGCAACGCCCAGGCCGTGTCGCGTGACGGTAAATCGGTCATGTGTCGTCTCCTTTGGTTTCAAGTTGTACGAGGCCGTCGTACGTAGATACGCTCAGGTGCCAGGACAACGGCAGCACGGCGCTCGGCACGGACAACTCGGTCATAGGTGTCCCAGTCATCGTGCGTCCCCCCAGCCGCCACATAGATCTCTCGGAGTAGGCGTTGCATGCGGTCCGGCTCTGTATTCTCCCAGGTATACAGGCGCGCCTTGCCCTCCACGGTAATCCAGTAGGGCCCATGGTGAATGGTCACCGTGCAGGCGGGATTCTGTTTGAGATGACACTCTTTCTGCGAGCGCCCTACCGTCGTGAAGGCCACCCCATCGGCATACAGTCCCACATTGACCAACGTGCTCTGCACTGTACCAGAAGGGCGAATCGTGCTGACCACAGCGTAGGGCTGTTGCTGCAGCATGGTGGCAACGTCAGCCAGCGTTGGCATAGGTGTCTCTCAGTCGATATATGGCATGACGCGCTCGGCGAATAACCGCATCGATTCCATGACTTGCTTATGCGGAATCCGTCCGCCGGTGTTGAACCAGCAAATAAACTGATGCATCCCAAAGGTTTCCTGGAACCACTGGATACGCTCAATGCAATAGGCGGGATCTCCAAAAATGGCGATCGTATCGAGCACCTGAGCGTAGGTCATGTTCTCCAGACGCTCGAGCAGTTCCTGTGTGCGCGGCAGGCGGGCATGCTCCTGTACCTGGCGGGTATTGTACATATCACGCAGTGTCCGGAAATAGTGCATGATACTGGCTTCCGGATGTTCACGAGCCCTGCTCATAGAGGGGGCGACATAGATCGGCACCATCAGCGCCACTTCATCACCACCGCGTGGCGTGCCGTGCTCGCTGAGCAAAATGTTGTAGGTGGTGATGTCATGCTGGAGACGTTGCACCGGGACAATCACGGACGAAGAAAAGATGCGCCAGCCCCGCTCACCGGCAAGTTGAAACGATTCCGCGCTGTTACAGGCCATGCGAATAGGGGGATGGGGTTTTTGCAGCGGCTTGGGGACCACCTGTACATCACGATACTGATAGTACTTACCTTCATGGGTAAACGAATCCGTGGTCCAGGCCAGTAAGACCACGTCCAGGGCTTCGAGAAAACGTTCGCGGCTCTCTTCGAGCGCCACGTTATAGCCAGCAAAATGCAGCGGAATGGCCCCGCGCCCGACACCGTACTCCAGGCGGCCGTTGCTAAGGATATCCAGGGTGGCAGCATCCTCGGCATTGCGCAGGGGATTGTGTAATGGCAACAAATTCACCGCAATGCCGAGGCGGATGCGCCGGGTACGCTGCGCCAGGGCACTGGCCACCAGGAGCGGTGAGGGCATAATCGAAAAGGTCGGAAAAAAATGCAGCTCGGCCAGCCAGGCGACGTCCAGACCCAGGGAGTCCGCATGTTGGATCTGCATAAACGTGTCTTCGTAGCGTTGCAGCGGACTCTGGTCTGTGGCACAGGGTAACTGGTAAAACGTGCCAAACTGCATGGGGCTTACTCCTGGCAAAAATGCGCCCACATCGGACTGCTGGGCGACACATGGGATCACGTGAAAGATATCACTACTCTATGAGGTATTATAGGCTGGGCATCTCCTGAGGAGCAAGGGAGACCCGGCACGCCCCACGCGTATGGTGTGCCGCTGGCGGTTGGGTGATACGGAAATTCTTGCACGCAGGCAACTTTTGTGGTGTACTGTCTGCGGTCTGCATGGTCTGGGCTCTAGCATGATGCTATCGGGTAGACGATTCTGCTCTCTCCCTTCATGATCATCTTGAACAGACAGATTCCTTAGAGCGAAAACGAGGTGTGCGGTGAACGACCAGCATGATGTCATTATTGTCGGGGCGGGCAACGCTGCGCTGTGTGCTGCCATTGCGGCGCGTGAGCAGGGTGCGAGCGTGCTCGTCCTGGAAAAAGCTCCGGAGTATTTCCGGGGTGGGAATACCTATTTCACTGGTGGCATTATCCGGTGTGCCTATAACGGCATTGAAGACATTAAAAAGCTCATCCCCGACATGTCCCCCGAAGAAGAGGCGTCGGTGGATGTGGGCAAATATACGGAAGACCAGTTTTACGATGATTTGATGCGCGTCACCGAAGGCCAGGCGGATCCCGAGCTGGCGCAGTTACTCGTCTCGGAGTCGTTCCCCACATTACAATGGTTGCAGGAGCGCGGCGTCCGTTTCGTGCTGGCGTTTGGGCGCCAGGCCTTTAAGCGCGAAGATAAGTACTATTTCTGGGGTGGCTTGCTGGTGGAGGCAGTCGGTGCTGGTAAGGGTCTGTCCGATCAGCAGTTTGCGGTGGCCGAGCGCCTGGGGGTCGCGGTCCGCTATGCCACCAAAGGCGTGCGCTTGATCCAGGACAACAAAGGGCGCGTGATCGGCGTGACGGTGCAGGGGCCAGAAGGCTTTGCCGATTTGCATGCCAAGGCGGTGATCCTGGCCTGTGGTGGTTTTGAATCTAACGCCGAAATGCGCACGCGCTATCTCGGGCAGGGCTGGGAACTCGCCAAAGTCCGCGGTATTCCCTACAACACCGGGGATGGCATTCGTATGGCTATGGATATTGGAGCGCAATCGCACGGCCATTGGAGCGGCTGCCACGCCGTCGCCTGGGACCTGAATGCTCCACCGACCGGCGACCGCACGGTTACCGAGCTTTTCCAAAAGCACTCCTATCCGTTTGGCTTGATCGTCAATGCTGACGGCAAGCGCTTCGTGGACGAAGGCGCCGATTTCCGCAATTATACCTATGCCAAATACGGACGCGAGATTCTGCGCCAGCCGCTCGGTATGGCCGTGCAGATTTTTGATGACAAGGTGAAACATCTGCTGCGCGACGAGTATCGCATTGCGCAGGTGACCAAAGCCGAAACCCAGACGATCGAAGAGCTCGCGGACCAACTGGGCATCGACCGCGAGGGCCTGGTGCAGACGATCAAAGAGTACAATGCCGCAGTGCAGCCGGGTGAGTACAATCCCACCGTCCTGGACGGCAAGCATACTCTGGGGGTGACCCCGCCAAAATCCAACTGGGCCATGCCGATTGACACCCCGCCCTATCTCGGTTTTGCCGTGACCTGTGGTATTACCTTTACCTTCGGTGGCTTGCGTATTGATGGTCGTGGACAGGTGCTGAATACTGAGGGCGATCCGATGCCTGGCCTGTATGCGGCTGGCGAACTGGTGGGTGGTCTGTTCTACTACAACTACCCGGGTGGTTCAGGGCTGGCTTCGGGGGCGGTGTTAGGGAAGCTGGCTGGCACCAGCGCCGGAGCGGATGTCAAAGGCTAAGGGGGCACAGCATGGCGTTGCATATTGTCGTCGCTGTGAAACAGGTGATTGACCCCGAAATGCCCCTCTCTGCTTTCACGATTGAGGCGGAGGGGCCGCGTGTGGTCACCCCAGCGACGTTTCAGCCGGTGCTTAATGGCTTTGACGAACATGCCCTGGAAGCAGCCCTGCGCTTGAAGGACAGCCAGGGCGCCACGATTACCGTGGTGTCCGTGGGGGGCCAGTTTACGCTCGACATCATGAAAAAAGCCCTGGCGATGGGCGCGGATAATCTGATTCTCTGTCAGGATCCGCTGTTTGCCAATCTCTCGGACGGCTTTGTGACGGCGCAGGTTCTGGCTGCGGCTATGCGTAAAATTGGCGCCTATGATCTGCTGTTCTGTGGCCGGCAGGCGTCTGATTGGGATAATGCCCAGGTGCCGCTTATGCTCGCCGAGTTGCTCGACGTACCGTGTCTGGCTCTGGCCCAGAAAATTGAGGCAGCAGACGGTAAGGTGCGCGTGGAGCAACTGATTCCTGATGGCTATGCCGTGGCCGAAGCGGCGCTGCCAGCGCTCGTGACCGTGAGCAACGAATTGGGCGCCCCGCGCTATCCGACGATGCGAACGATCATGGCGGCAAACCGCAAGCGTCCCACGTTGTGGAAAGCCTCTGATCTAGCGCTGGAGCCAGATGTGCTCACCCCGCGTATCGAACTGGTGGAGCTGGCATTTCCCTCGCGGACGCAGCAATGTGAGGTCATTACTGGGGCGGACGAGGCAGAGGCCGGGCGCAATCTGGCGCTCAAGTTGCGGGAAGCGAAATTGATTTAGCACCGTGCGCAGGGTAGATCGTCTCCACCATGCGCCTGTGAAGAGAGGCAGAGGGAATGGCAGAAGCACACGGAGTGCTGGTGCTTGGAGAAGTGAGTGCAGGACAATTGACCACCACCACGCAGGAATGCCTGGCGGCTGGACAGGCGTTGGCGCAGCAGGCCGGCACTACGTTAGCCGTTGGGCTGGTAGGCCACGAGCTGGCGCGTGCTGTGCAGGCCGCGTTGCAGGCCGGAGGAGAGCGTGTCTATACCGTTGACCACGCGCTGCTGGCTGAGGGCGCGCTGGAACTCTCGCTGGCGGCCTACACGGCGTTGTGCCGCAGCGTGGCACCGGACATTATTCTCCTGGGGCGTACAGCGCTGGGACGAGACCTTGGACCACGCCTGGCGTGTCGGCTCGGGGTTGGACTGTTGCAGGATTGTCTGCAGGTGGAGCTCGATACCGCGAGTGGTCGTCTGACGGCAACCCGCCCGGTGTACGGGGGGAATGTGCTGGCGCGAGCGCGTTGTCTCGGGACCCCGCAAATCGCGGCGTTACGGCCTAAAACCTATGCACCGCTGGCGGGAGATCCGGCGCGGCAAGGCGAGGTCATTGCTGTGCCAGTAGATCTGGATGCGGCGCTGGCGCGGGTGACCGTGGTACAGCAAGTACGTCAGGATAGTGCTGGGGTGAAATTGGAAGACGCCAGTATCGTGGTATCCGGTGGACGTGGCCTGGGCGGTCCAGAACCGTTTCGTGAATTGGAAGAACTGGCTGGGTTATTAGGGGCTGCCATGGGAGCCTCGCGCGCTGCAGTCGATGCGGGCTGGGTTCCGGGCACCTGGCAAGTCGGTTTGACGGGGAAGACGATTACGCCGGATCTCTATATTACTGTGGGCATTTCCGGAGCGAGCCAGCACATGGCGGGGTGTTCTGGGGCCAAGGCGATTGTCGCGATCAATAAAGACGCCGAAGCCAACATTTTCCGCGAGGCGCGCTATGGCGTTGTCGGAGACTGGCAAGTCGTCCTGCCGGCCTTTATGGAGGCGATTCGCGCTCTGCCATGAGACACACCCTAGCGGTTGTGTACAGGCAGGCGTAGGGTAAAGGTACTGCCCTGGCCAACTGTACTGGCCACAGCCACACTACCGCCATGCACCTGGGCGATATGCTTCACGATAGCTAAGCCCAGGCCCGTCCCACCCCGTTCCCGACTGCGGGCTTTATCGACCCGATAAAACCGCTCAAAGATCCGATCAAGGTGTTCAGGAGGAATGCCGTTCCCTTGATCGCGCACGGTAATCACCAAGGTATCGTGGTCTTGCGCGGCTTGCACCCAGACCTCGCGCTCTGGCTGGCTATAGGTCAGAGCATTGTCGAGAAGATTGGCAATGGCCTGCTCCAGGAGCGGGGCATTGACGGTCGCCCGCAATGTGGCATCACAGGTGGAGGTCATCTTGATGCGTCGCGCCTCCGCCTTCGCCGCACAATCGAGGATGGCGGCGTGTAGCAAGTCGCTGAGACAGGCTTCCGTGCGGGGAATGTCGTAGTGCTCACTGCCCTGTTCGAGACGGGAGAGCGCCAGCAGATCCTCGATAATGGCGTGCAACCGCTCGGCATGACGCGCGATAATACCGAGAAACCGCTCGGCGTGCGCAGAGTCGTGCAGCGCCCCATCGCGCAGAGTCTCAATAAAACCTTGAATACTGGTAATGGGGGTTTTCAGCTCGTGTGATACGTTGGAGACAAAATCACGCCGGATATTTTCCAGACGACGTAATTGCGTCACGTCATTGAGCACCACGAGCACTCCGATATCGCGCCCGAAGGCATCCCGCAAGGCAGTGGCCGTTGCCTGCAGAAAACGCTCTTCCGCGCTGTGCAGGACAATGTCCGCAGTGGCCGGCTCAGGACTGTGCATGGCGGCCACGAGTAGCCGTTGTAACGCCACATTGCGTATGACTTCCTGGATGGTATGGCCCTTGGCCTGCGTGCCCACGACTCCCAGTAAGGCTTCGGCGGCCCGATTCACCGTCAAGACGCGCTCCCGTGTATCGAGGGCCAGCACCCCTTCGTGCATGCTCGCTAAGATGGCCTCTTGTTCGTTGCGCTGTTGGGTAATCACGCCGATCTGAGAGGCCAGCTGGGCCGCCATGCGGTTCAGGGTGCGTGCCAGCCCGCCCAGTTCTGGGAGCTCCGGAATACTCAATGCCTGCGCAAAATCCCCTGCCGCAAAGCGTTCAGCTCCTTGCCGCATGTCCTCAAGTGGCTGACTGATACGGCGCGAGAGAAACCAGCCCAGCGCCGCGGCCACCCAGAGCAGCACTCCCCCTCCCAGGATGAGCGAAGGGACACTGCACTGCGTCTGCGTGGGCACGCTGCCTGACGGGTGTGCCGGCCCCTCTGTAGTACAGGCGCGCATCACGTAACTCCACGCCAGCGCCACCAGCAGGATCACCAGCACGTAACTGACATAGAGTTTCCAGAAGAGAGAGAGCCGGCGCACGTTTTACTCCTGCAGGCGATAACCAATACCACGGATGGTCTCGATGCAGTCTCCGGCTGCGTCAAGTTTCCGACGCAAAGCGACAATGTGGACATCGACTGCGCGCGCCGTGACGCTCACGTCATCACCTTGCGCCGCAGTGAGAATCTGCTGGCGCGTAAACACCCAGCCGGGGCGGCGCATCAACAGGTGGAGGAGACGAAATTCGGTGGGAGTCAGCGGGACGGTCTGCCCTGCCACGAGGACTTCGTGGCGTCCAGGGTGCAGGACCAGGCCATGATGCCGGAGGCTCTGCTCCTCGGGGGCTGGCAGGCTGTGCTGACGGCGGAGCACTGCGCGGATACGGGCGAGCAACACGCGCGGGCTAAAGGGCTTGGGAAGATAGTCATCGGCCCCGAGTTCGAGCCCCACGACGATATCGGCTTCCTCGCCACGGGCACTCAGCATGAGCACCGGAATAGTCGCGGTGCGGGCATCCTGCTTCAACTGTCGACACACCTCGAGACCATGCACACCCGGTAGCATCACATCGAGCACGATGAGATCAGGCGGATGAGCTCTGACCTGGGCAAGGGCCGCTTCCCCAGAGCTCACCCCCATGACCTCATAATGTGCCTGCTCAAGATTATACTGGACGAGTTCCAGGATATCTGGCTCATCGTCCACCACCAGAATACGTGTGGGGGCCATATCCTCTCCTTCACCTGGAGCAGGCTACTGCATTTGTGGGCCTGCAGCAAGCGCTCCGCAGCAGCGGAGCCTTAACTTTTTACAGCAGGTGCCGATAGAGAAAGCACGTAAGTCGCCAACCGATGCCATGGAGCAGGAGGACGCTATGAAACTGTTCGCTAGGAGGATGCCTGACAGCAAACGTCCCGTCACTGATCTCTTGTACGACCTGGAGCAGTATCAGGCACGCCAGCAAGTCTACCTGTGTGCCATTTACGCGTTGCTCTACTGTATCAAGGAGTTTTCACTCGACCTGACAGAGATCCATGCAGATGTCTTCAAAACGCGTATGGACGCCCTTGTAGCTGCCTTCCGCGACGACGACAAGCCTACGCGTCTTGAGCGCACCTTTGCGGACTATCGTGATATCATTCTGGCATATATCGCTCGTGAGAAAGACTATCTGCAGGACCGGGAAGGCGAGTTCAAAACGATTATCGAAGTGCTCTCCACTGGTCTCACCAGCCTCGGCGAGGACAACCAGGATTTTAATCGACAACTGTACGAGCGCAGCGCCCAGCTTGAAAAACTGACGTATCTTGAGGACATCCGCAAGCTGAAAGAAGCGCTGCGTCAGGAAGTCCAGTCGATGCAGACACAGGTGCGGGCAAAGCAGGCCCGTGACAGCGAACGCCTCCAGGCGCTGTCCCAGGAAGTCAGCACACTGCGTGGAGATATCGAAAAGGCCCAAGAAGCGTCCTTGCGCGATGGTCTGACCGGGGCGTATAACCGGCTGGCCTGTGACATGCAGATCCACCGGTTCCTCGAACGCCACGCCGTCGCCCCCACGGTCTGCACGATGCTCATCCTGGATATCGATAATTTTAAGCACATTAACGACACCTATGGGCACCCGGTCGGAGATCGGGTCATCATGGCCCTGGTGCAACGCTGCACGGCGATGATCCGTAAAGACGACTTCCTGGGACGCTATGGCGGTGAAGAATTTGTCATTCTGCTGCCTGGGGCCTCCTTACGGCAGGGTCTCAAACGAGCCCGGGCTATTTGTAAAGAAGTGGCGGGGGCGCGCTATGCGATTGATGAGCACCATCCCCATGAGACGCTGAGCTTCACGGTCAGTATCGGGGTCAGCACCCTGCAACGTGGCGACACCGTTGAGACGTTCGTTGCCCGCTCTGATAAAGCCCTGTATACGGCCAAGCATGAGGGCAAGAATCGCGCTGTGAGTGCCACTGCAAACGCCTGACTGGCCGTTTTTGAGAGCCCTGTCAGGAATGACAACGTACCCGGCAAATTTTTGACTTAAGTTCACCCCTGTGTACACCGATACATAGCCACAGAGCACAACATTACTCCCCATTCCATGCCGGGCAAGGAACGCCTGGCAGGTATTGTCACGGAGGATTCATCCATGGGTTTCAGCATTAATACCAACATCACCTCACTGAATGCGCAGCGCAACCTGGGCAAGATTGACGAACAGCGGAACGTGTCTTTGGCGCGGTTGTCTACTGGCTTACGTATCAACAAAGCCGCGGATGACGCGTCGGGTCTCAGCATCGCTGACCTGTTTCGGGCTCAGGCACTGGGTATTGGCCAGGCCATTAAGAATGGCACGGACGCCACTTCCCTCACGCAGATTGCTGACGGCGCGCTCGAAGAGTCCACGAACATTCTCAATACCATCCGCACCAAATCCGTGCAGGCGGCCTCAGATGGGCAGACGGCGGAAACCCGCCGTTTGATTCAGAACGACATTGGCCGTTTGCTGGCGCAGTTAGATAACATTGCCCAGACGACCTCTTTCAACGGCCAGAAACTCCTGTCGGGCGGGTTTTCCAATAAATCCTTCCAGATTGGTGCGAACGCCAACCAGACCGTCAGCGTGTCGATCGGCTCTACGGAATCTACCCGGCTGGGCCATGTCAGTACTGCGAGTCTGTCGCTCACCGATGCCAGCGGCGGGGATGTCCAGCTGGAAATCACCAGCGGTATCACCGGTGAGAAAATCACCCTCAACGCCATTAGTGTTGAAGCCAACAACAAAGCAGAGAACGGCCTGGGGGCGCTGGCTGCTGAGGTGAACCGTTTTACTGCGACGACTGGCATCAGTGCCTCGGCAGTCGTCAGCTCCACAGGTGGCGCAGCGATTGCCGGGGGCACGACCGGGACCGATTTTGCCATTAATGGCGTCACCATTGGTGCCATCACGGTGCAAAATAACGATGCGGGTGGCTTCCTGGTCAAAGGTATCAACGCCAAGAGCGCAGAAACCGGGGTATCGGCTTCGACTACCAACGATGGCCGGCTCGTGCTCACCTCGAACGACGGTCGGGCGATTGATGTTGAGGGAAACATCGAGGCTGTCGCCGGCGGGACCGCAGCCGAATTCTCCACCTTTGGCCATCTGAAGCTGGTGCAGAGCGGTGTGAGTACCTTCCAGATCAATGGGGTCGGCGTACAGGCCACGGGCTCGGCGTTCACCCTCGGCCAGGATACCACCACCTCATCGGATTCTATCCTGGCTGCAGGCTCGCTCATTGCCGATGGTTCGACCCTGGCCGAGGGCTCAGAGCTCGGCGCTGACGTCGAGCTGGCTGCCGACATCACCACCCATACGGATTCGCTGGTCAAAGCGGGCTCTGTCTTGATTACCGCGAGCGTCTTGACGAAAGGGACCGAGACAAGCGGGCTGGTGGAGGTCGATGGCGGTGGTGCGGACGTGACACTGGTGCAGGATTCCGTCTTGAAGGCGGGCTCCGTCCTCGCTGATGGGGCCACGATATTTGGCAAAGGCACCAGGGTGACGACGGCCTTTGATGGCCAGGGCGTGAGTGAGACCGCGGCGCGTACCTATAGCGTCGGCGAGGTCCTCGACGAGGCTGTCACGTTAGATAACGGTGCAGACCTGACGCTGACCAGTGACCTGACCCTGGAGTATAATGCCGCTGGTATCGATAATTCCGTGATTGGCGACGGGAGCTCTTTAGTCGCTGGCAGTCTCCTCGGCGTGGATACCACGTTAGCCAATGATAGCACACTGTCCAGTGACCTATCGTTGAAGCGTGACTCGGTGTTGATCACCGCCTCGACGCTGCTCACGGGTAGTACCGTAGGCGCTGATGCGGAAGTGGGTGCGGTTGGTGGCGGTGGTGACATCACGACGATTAAAGCCACGAACGTGGCGGCGGGTTCTGTCTTGTTGACCGACTCCGTCCTCACGGCGAAGTCCACACTTGGTGGCGCTGACAATACGATTGCGGGTGACACGACGCTGGCCAGTGATCAGCTCCTCAAAACCGGCTCAGTCCTTATTGCTGGGAGCGTCCTGGAGTCTGGAACCAAGCTCACCCAGGATGTCGTGGAAGATGCTGGGTCGACGATTTCCGCTGGGACGGTATTACAGGGAGATCTGACCCTCGCGAATGATACAACCCTGTCAGCGGATCTCAACCTGAAGGCTGGGAGCGTTTTGCTCGACACCAGCGTGCTGGCAGAGAACACTGAGGTGGTGGCCAATGTCGGCCTCGAGGACGCCAAGACGAGCCGCTTGTCAGACCTCAACGTGCTCACCACTGAGGGAGCGCAGACCGCTATCGCCATTGCCGATGCAGCGCTGAAAGACATCGGCAATACGCGAGCCTCTCTGGGCTCGGTACAAAATCAGCTCTCTTCCACTATTGCCAACCTGTCGATTTTATTGACCAACGTCAATGCGGCAGAATCGGGCATTCGTGACGTGGACTTCGCCAGTGAGGCCAGTAACTTCTCACGCCTCCAGGTGCTGTCGCAGGCCGGTTCTTTCGCCTTGTCCCAGGCGAATGCCGGCGCGCAATCCGTCCTCTCCCTGCTGCAACGGTAAGAGCACGTCCTGGCTGGCGCGGCGTTGCTGCGCCAGCCGGACACCGAGGTCGCAACACACGTACAGCATCGCTGATCTGGGAGCGCACCCGCACCACACGCCGGAGGTGTCTCGACATCCGGGGAGTACGCAGGGGCTCCATACTCTTGGGAGATGGCTTGATGTCCACCAACTGGACGATCCGTTTTGCACACGATATCGAAGGCATGAATCAGCAGCCACGCAACGGACGCAATCCGTTCGAAGGCTATGTGCGCGGCTGCGGGCTACAGTTTGGCAATGTGGCGCAGCTCTGCACGCAGGACCCCGACTTTCAGGCCGCTATGCGCCTGGCCGAAGGCCGCACCATCGTCGCACCGGCGCGGCTGATGAATCTGTTTCTCTTGCTGAAATTCTTTCTCCCGAAAATTGCCCCAGGGCATATTGTCGAGTTCGGGAGTTATCAGGGCGGTAGCGCCCTCTTCATGGCGTACCTGGCACGGCAATTCCTCGGCAATGCCCAGGTCTATAGCTTTGATACCTTCGCAGGTATGCCCCCGACCGACCGTGGCATTGACCTCCATAAGACTGGGGATTTCCAGGATGTCGATCTGCCTGGGCTACGCCAGTACGCAGCGCAGCTCGGACTGTCGAACCTGCACTTTGTCCAGGGTCGCTTTGAAGAGACTGCCGCCACAACGCTCCGTACCGTCGGGCCGTTGGCCCTGGTGCACATCGACTGTGATATCTACTCAGCGGTCGGCTATTGCTATGATGTCGTGAAGGACGTCATGGTGCATAACGGCTATATTGTGTTAGACGATCCAGTCACTGCCAGTTGCCTGGGGGCCCTGGAAGCGATGGAAGAATATATGATCCAGCGCGATGGGCTGCACGCTGAGCAGGTGTACCCGCATCCGGTGTTCCGCTATCCACCGCTGGCGGCGTAGTAGACATGGGTGACTCCTCTCCAAAGCGTCATGGGTATGGCCTCTCCTGCCAAAACCATGACGCTGCTCTGTGGTTCCTCCCGACCTCCTGCTAGTCATCGCGTACGAGGCAACGCTTTCCTGCTCCCTCTCCCCCTGGGAGAGGGTCGGGGTGAGGGTCGGTGCGTCGCATGGGACCAAGGCCCCCGCACCCTCGCCCTCTCCCCCACAGGGGGCGAGTGGACCGGAACAACCCCGACAGCTCTATCTCTCCTGGCATATGCTATCTGGTATGATTTTTGCACATTCCTGCGCAGTCATGGATCGTAGCTCAGAGATAGCGAGGGGAGGGGAGCATTGATGATCGGTTTAGTCTTGCCACGCGGCCATACCTTTGGCTGGGGAGTGTGCGGGAAATATCTCACCAGAGAGCTCGCACGCCACGCGCCTGTGGTACTCTTCACCGAACCTTTTACTGCCGAGCAGATCGGCGATGAGCTGGACTATCGCTTCCTGAAAGCCGTCAGTGTTGCCCCGGGCGATTATCTCGGCAGTGATCAGGGCAGGCTGCCGCACCCGGTCTTGCAAGCACTCACGGACCACCACCTCGCCCCCATGTTACCAGGGGTACGCGGGACGCGCACCGTGGGCTACACCTTCTTTGAACACTCACTCCTGGCTACCCACGATGTCGAACAGGCGCGGCGCGCCTGTGACGTCATTGTTGCAGGCTCCTCATGGTGTTGCGAGGTCTTACGGCAGCACGGGGTGGACAACACCTGCACCATTCTGCAAGGCATTGACGAGACGATTTTTAACATGCATGCCAACGACAAGCGCTACTTTGATGATCACTTCGTGATTTTCTCGGGAGGCAAGTTCGAGCTACGCAAGGGGCAGGATCTCGTCATCAAAGCGTTTCAAATTTTTCACGAACGGCATAAAGATGTGCTCCTGGTGAATGCCTGGTTCAATCACTGGTCCTTTAGCATGCAGACCATGGCAGCCTCCCCGCACATCATCTGTCAACTTGGTACGGGAGAGTATTGCACCGCCATGAACGCCCTCCTGGCAGCCAATGGTATTGACCTGAGTCGGGTCATCACCTTGCCTCCGAAGGCCAACATTGCCATGGCCCATATTTACAAAAATACTGACTGCGGTCTCTTTCCCAATCGCTGCGAAGGGGGGTCCAATCTCGTCCTCATGGAGTATATGGCGTGCGGGAAGCCGGCCATTGTCTCCCACACATCGGGACATCGCGATGTCGCCGACGCCTCCAATGCTCTCCTCCTCCACGAGCTGCGCCCTATGAGTATCGAGCAGGCTGGTGAAATCGTGGCGGTCTGGGAGGAACCGAGCCTGGAAGAAATGCTGGCCCAGCTGGAATGGGCCTACCAGCATCGCGACGCCCTGCGTACGCTGGGGACTGCGGCCGGCACCAGTATGGCACGCCTGACCTGGCGGGCTGCAGCGCAACAATTTTATGACCTCCTCGCACTCTGAGAGGAACCCATCGCATGCTGTCATCGTCATCCCCCGATCTGATCCTGCATGGCGAAGAGCTCTTTCGCACCGGCTATGTGCATGAGGCACTGCAGGTGTTTGATACCGTGCTTGCCGCAGAACCGCAGAATCTGCTGGCCGGCAACAATCGCGGCGTGATCTTGCATCGTCTCGGGAGGTATGCAGAGGCCGAGCAGACCTTTCTTGGCATGCTCCAGCAGGATGACGCGGAGGCGAATGCCGTGGTGAATCTCGCCAGCCTGTATATCGAGCAGTGCAATCTGCATCAGGCTGGCGCTCTCCTCGACCGGTACGGCCCATGTTTAAGCACGCCAGATATTCAGGCATTGAAAGCCCAACTGCAGCAGGTCGCCCAGGCACTCGAGGCCTACCAGCCCACAGCAAAAACGCAGCAGTTACGCATTGCCATGGACGTGCATGATCATGCGCATGCCTTTGAGATGTATTTCAATGACCAGGAGCCCAGCCATCAGCGCATGTGTGCCTGTTTTGCCGGGCACGAGCTCTATCACCCAGCCCTGTCCAGGCTGTTTGCTCAGCTTGTCCGCGCGCGGGATGGGGTCATTGATATTGGCGCCCATATTGGCTACTTGACCTTATTAGCGGCGACGCTGGTTGGCCCTGAGGGATGGGTGCTCGCGTGCGAGCCAGAAGAGAAGAACCTGCGCTATTTGCAGGAGAATATCGCGCTGAACGGGTTTACGCAGGTGCACGTCATGCCGTTGGCGCTGGGGTTAGCACCGAAAACCGCAAAACTTTTTCGCAATGCTGATGATGATGCCGCCCATGCGTTATGGAACGTTGGGCGCCATCCTGCCTATCTGCAGAGCCGTTTACAGCGCGCGACGCAGGATGTGCGCGTGGAGGCACTCGACACCATGCTGCGTGGTGTGCAGTTCCCCGGTATACGGCTGATCCATCTTGATACGTGCGGAGCAGAATTGGACATTCTCCAGGGAGCCGTAGGTACCTTGGAGGGACAGCAGGTGCCCTACGTGATCTGTGCGATGCATCGCTTTGGCTTGCAGCAGATGGGTACCTCAGAGCAGGAACTGCGGCACTTCATGGGGTACATGGGCTATACGCCGTACTGGATACGCCCGGAGGCACCCCATCTTGTTCCACTGCCCCCACCACAGGAAGCAGCCGCTGGCGATGACACGCAGGTGCTGTTCGTACACCCGGCCTGGGCTGAGACAGACAGCGTTGTCCTCCAGGTGTGAGTCCGGTTCTCTCTCCCACAAGGAGAGGGAGTAAGAAGGAAGTCTCTTGCAGAAGAAAGGAAGATGGCGTGCCGTTCAGCACAGAGCAAGTCAACAGACTCGAACAATTTTTCGAGAAGATTCAGGCAGACACCTATCCTGAGCCCTCCTCCGGGCAGTATACAGAAATCACCGAGAAGATGCTGGCTCATCTCTTCACGACCTACCCGCTGCCAGCCGGAGCGCGCGTCCTGGATGTGGGATGCGGGCAGGGCGTGGCCCTGCAACATTTCGTGGCCCGTGGGTGCGATGCGACCGGCATCACGCTGAATACGGTCGATCTCGACGCCTGTCAGCGGCAAGGCTATCAGGTCCTGGCCATGGATCAGTCGTTCCTAGATTTCCCCGATGAGCACTTTGACCTGGTGTGGTGTCGGCATTGTCTGGAACATAGTATTTTCCCGTATTTCACCCTGCATGAATTCCATCGGGTGTTAAAACCAGGGGGCTGGCTCTACGTCGAAGTGCCAGCTCCGGACACCAGTTGCCAGCATCATCTGAACCGCAATCACTACAGCGTGATGGGTAAAACCATGCTGCATAATTTGCTGGAGCGGGCCGGTTTTCAGATACGGGAAATGTTCGACATCACCTTTACAGTGCCCGCAGGGCCAGACCTGTACTGGGGTTTTATTCAGCAGAAAGCGTGAGGAATGGAACGTATGACACGGTACTCCAGTACCCACCCGACCTGGGTGCAAGCTCGCGACGCCCAGCGCCGGGGCGACCTGGGCATGGCCACCCGCCTGTATCGCCAGATCATTGCTGAAGAACCGCAGCATGCCGAGGCGCTCTATCATCTGGGCTGTCTGGCGCGGGCCCAGGGACAGGTCGCCCTGGCGCGCGTCTACCTCCGCCAGGCCGCGGCCTTGCAGCCTCATGCCGCAGTGCATGGCGCGCTCGGCGAGGTGGCGGCCGCGCTCGGTGATCTGGCCACCGCGACGGCGAGGATGTCGTCATACGTCTGGGTGATACGCTGCAATTGCAGGGACAACTCGCCGCGGCCACGGCATGTTATCAACAGGTGCTGCAGCGGCATCCCACCAGCACACGGGCGTACACCAACCTGGGGGTGGTGTTGCAGGCCCAGGGCCAGATGCAGGCGGCGATCGACTGTTTTCGGCAGGTGTTAGCGCTGGAGCCAGGTGCCTCGGAAGCCCTCATCAATCTAGGCGTGGCCCTGCAGGCGCAAGGCCAGATGGAAGCGGCGGCGGAGTGTCTGCAGACGGCTATCCAGCGCCAGCCAACTTCGGCCGTCGCCTATAATAATCTCGGCATGATACGCCACGAGCAGGGGCAATTCGAGGTGGCCCTTGCGCATTACCGCCGGGCGGTAGAACTCAAGCCGGATTATGCCAAGGCACATAGTAATCTTGGTGCACTGTTGCATGCGCAGGGGCAGCTCACTGGGGCGAGAGTGCACCTCGAGCATGCCGTACGCTTGCAGCCGGCTTTTCTCGCCGCCTACTGCAATCTTGGCCTGGTGTTACAGGCGCAAGGCGATCTCCCGGCGGCCATTGCGACCTTTGACAAGGCGCTGCAGCACGACCCACACTATGTGCCAGCACACTGGAATCGTGCGGTAGCCTGGCTCCTGGGCGGGAATTTTGCCCAGGGCTGGCGTGAATATGAATGGCGCTGGCGGCGCCCCGATAGCCCCCCTCCGGCCTTCACCCAGCCGCGCTGGGATGGTACGCCCTTTCCCCAGCAGACCCTGCTGGTGTATGCCGAGCAGGGACTCGGCGACACGATCCAGTTTGTGCGCTATTTGCCCCAGGTGGCAGCGCGCGGAGGCCGCGTTGTCCTGGCCTGCCAGACCGCCTTACAGCGCCTCCTGCGTTCCTGCCCTGGGGTCCAGGGGCTGATTACGAAAGACCCACAGGCAGTGGCAGCGCAGCCGTTTGACCTGTATATGCCTCTCCTGAGCCTGCCGGAGATGTTTACCCCCACGCCCGAGGCTATTCCGGCTCCTACGCCCTACGTTCGCGCAGAGCCTGAGCTCGTCCAGCAATGGCGTCTGCGCCTGGGGACCACCGCGGCGTTGCGCGTTGGCCTGGTCTGGGCTGGGAACCCGTCCCATAAGAATGACCGCAATCGTTCCTGTCGTCTGGCCACCTTAACACCGCTTGCCCAGATACCCCATGTGGCGCTGTTTAGCCTGCAAACTGGCCCTGCGGCGGCACAGCTCAACCAGCTTCCGCCCGGCATCGTGGTGCAGGATGTCGGCCGTGCGCTCAGCGATTTTGCCGACACCGCGGCCGTCTTGGAGCATCTGGATCTGGTGATTACCGTCGATACTGCGGTAGCACATCTCGCTGGCGCCATGGGCAAACCCGTGTGGACGCTGATTCCATTCGCCCCTGACTGGCGCTGGGGACAACATCACCCGCAGACGCCCTGGTATCCCACCATGCGCCTGTTCCGCCAACCTGCGCCGCAAGCCTGGGAGCCTGTGTGTCAGGACCTGGCCGCGGCTCTTCGCGCCCTCGTTGCGCAGCGTCCCACAGCGCCGGCGTCGGCGCTGCATCCTATCTCTCTGATATCGGCTGCCTGAGCAGCGCCTGAGGAGTGGCCATGCCGCCTGTGACCGCGAATTTTCATATCAATCGCCCTGCCCTGGAACGTGATATTACGTTGCAACTCGACCCGGAGTTTTTCAGTCAACGCTTAATTCTCAACGCCTTTCAGACCGGGAGCCTGTTCGAACCGGAAACGAGTGCTCTGGTGGACTGGCTCTTGCAACCTGGGGATACGTTTATCGATATTGGTGGCCATGTCGGTTTTTATACAATGCTGGCTGCCGGACTGGTGGGTCCCTCGGGCCGTGTGTATGTCTTTGAGCCCGAAACGACGAACTATCAACATCTCCTCGCTCACATGGCCCAGAACCAGCTGCATCACGTGTTTCCTTTCCCCTGGGCGGTTGGCCATCCCACCGCAGTGGTCGATTTTTATACCAATGCCGATAACGATGGTGGCCACGCGCTCTGGGATCCTGGCCGACACTCCTTTAATCAGAAGAGCCGTGTGCACGTGTCGAAGCAACCGGTGTTCCTGATCAGTCTGGACGATATTTTTGGTAGCGCACAGCCTGGCTTTGCCAAACTCGTGAAGATTGATACCGAAGGGAACGAGACCAATGTCCTGCGTGGTGCGCGCCGCTTTCTGACGCGTGCGCAGGTCCCTGCGGTGATTGCCGAGGTCAACCGCTTTGGCCTGGCTCAGCTTGGCTCCTCGGAGCAGGAGATGCGGGCGCTGATGACTGAGCTCGGCTATACCACCTATGCCCTGATTGATGAAGTGCCTATACGCCTCACACCGTCTCAGTCGATCCAGACCCGTGGCATCCACAATGTGCTGTTTGTCAACGCCCAGCTGCAGCAGCTGGTGGCCCAGCGCTGGCCACAGGACGCGCGCACGGTGTTTACAGAACAGCGTTACGTCGCCTAATCCCTGCCGAGGCGCATCTCAAGTTTTCCCATGCATAACCGATAAGCAAGGGCAGATTCGACGCGCAGATGGCGCGTAGGGAGACGGAGAGGAGTCGGGTATGGCAGTGGACACAATCTCGGGATTAGGCGTTGGCTCCAATCTCGATCTGCAAGGAACTCTCGACAAATTGCGGCAAATCGACCAGGCCGCCATCAAAGCGATGCAAGACAGGGGCGTCAAGGCGAAGGCTCAGCTCGTCGCCTTTGATGGCGCCAATGCCAAATTCCTCGCTGCAGCCAGCCATGCGCTGTCCCTCTCGCTCGGCTCGAATTTCTTAACGCGCCAGGTGTCGAGCAGCGATGAGAGTGTGGCGACAGCCACGGCCGCCCTGGGCCTCCCCACCGGGTCGCATGATGTCGACGTTGTCCGGCTGGCGACCAAAAGCTCCTTTCAATCTGCCGGGGTGGCCACGGCCGACACCGCGGTCACCACCACGGATGCGACGTTCGCCTATAAGCTCGGTGCGAACGGCACGACCATCAATGTCGCCGTCAGTGCGAATACGACGCTGACACAGCTTGCCGAACAAATCAATACGGCGACGGACAATCCCGGGGTCACGGCGAGGGTGATCAATGCGGGCTCTGGGACAACGCCCTTTCGCCTGGTCTTGAGCGCGAAAAACACCGGGGAAGACCATCGCATCAGTGTCATTACGCCCCTGGCAGATCTCGCTTTCACGGAACAACAGGGGGCCAGCGGTGCCTCACTGAATGCCGCCCTCACCGTCGATGGCATCACCTATGAGCGTCAGAAAAACAGCGGGCTCACCGATGTGTTACAGGGCGTCACGCTTACCCTCAAGGACACCGGCACGAGCACCCTACAAATTAGCGCGTCTACCGATACGATCCGCGATGACCTCAAAGGCCTTGTGACGACCTTGCAGGAAGCCCTCCAGGACTTGCGCACCAAAACGTCGTACGATCAGGATAGTAAGACCTTTGGGGATCTCGCCACCTCTGGAGCCCTGCAACGGGTGCCCAGCGAGCTGAGCGAGTTGCTCGGGAGGAAGATTGCCACCGGGGGAGGCATAACCAGTCTGTTCGATCTGGGACTCGAGTTCAGCCGCGATGGCAGCATCACGCTGAATGAAAGTAAGCTCAACACGGCCCTGACAGAGCATGCCGAGGATGTCAAAACCCTGCTGGCTGGCACGGAGACGGTGACGGGCCTCGGCACGCTCCTCACCGACGCGCTCAGCCGTGTGACACAAAAAGGCTCCGGTATCATTGCCACGGGTAAAGAAGCTACCCAGGCGCAGATCGATCGCCTGGATGAGACGATTAGTGCGTCGACCGCCCGCCTCAACCGGCGTTATGATACGCTTGCCAAGCAATTTGCAGCGCTGGATGCCTACGCGGCACGTCAGCAACAGCAGAGTAACTACCTGGGCAATATCATCTCGTCATTCAATAACAGTAAAACTTCATAAGCTCTCGCCTGAGGCAGAGCTGTGTGCCAGCATTCGAGGAGAGTGTATGCCAGTCCATTACGCGCGGAATGCCTATTTGCAGGCCAAAATTCAACCGGAGACCGATCCGAAACGGCTGATCCTCATGCTGTACGAGGGGGTGTTGGAGGATCTCCGTCTTGCCAGAGAAGGCATTGTGGAAAGCAACGCGACGAAGCGCGGTGAACATCTCAGTCGTGCTGTGGCGATTGTCTCTACTTTGTTGTCCTCGCTGGATACGAATGCGGTCGACGAGTCTATCACATTCTTACGCGGACTCTACGAGAGCACGCTGCTTGAACTCGCGAAGGTCGCGGTGAATCATGACATTGCCGTGCTCGATCTCGCTTTCCGCTATCTCGAGCGCCTGAAACAGATCTGGGAGCACGATGTCATGGGGCTCCATGCCCCAGCGCCTGAGGTGTCCCTCCAGGAGCAGGTACAGACGACCGTCCAGGTGGCCGCCCCTACCATGCCCCCACGGGTTCTCCCGCGGCTGGGTGTGTATGGTGCGACTGCTGGGGCAGCCCGTCGCACGTTTTCCGTCTAAATGCTCGCTGCGAAGGACACCCGCATGGCCGAACCGCTCACAGCCCTGTGGCTGACCTGCGATGCCTACCAGGCGATGCAGCAAGTGCACCTGGAGTGTCTGGAGGCTACGCCTGCCCCTGACCTGGTGCAGCTCGGGTTTGAACGTGACCAGCATTTTGCTGATCTGCAAAACAGTCTCACGGTTCTCCTCACGTACTGGCAACACAAGGCTCCAGCACCGGAGTGCGTGCAGGCGCTGCAGCAGCGCTTAAAGATGCTCCAAGTTCAGGACGGAGTATTGGCCGTATGTTTGCAAACCTATCGTACCGCTCTCGAACATCACCGCGCCCAGCTTCAACAGGGACAAAAACTCCTCCATAGCTATAGTGGTAGGCCACCGCTGGCCCGCCACGTCTCGTCGATCGGGCTGGCTAAGCCCTCTTGCCGTCTGCCGGTGAGAATCGACAATACACGGCGCACTATTCGTGTTACAATGTTTCCCATCTCCATACGGGAGGAAGGGAAGGGAACAGGGGGACGAGTTGCGCTCACCTATGAGCATAGGTGTGTGCGAGCTGGTGAGCCGTGTTCCCGGAAAACGCTATGAACATTATGGAGGTTGAACCATGCCACAAGTAGGCCGCAAGAGCACTTTTGCCGCAGGCAACGTCTGTTTCGTCGTACAGCATGAGCTGTGGGACGGCAACATTGAGAGCCATGCTGACCAGGGCGTGGCCATTCTGGTCAATGGCCAGATCGATGGCCAGGAAACGACACTGCTGCGCTTCAATTGTTTTGATCTCGAGCGGAGCTATGTCTACGGCCCTGACAAAGTGAACCGCTACTGCCGCATGGACCCCACGGTAGATGGTAACCCGATTGGTTGGTCTGTGAAGCAGATGCAGCACAAACTGCCGGCTATGCTGCGGGCCGCTGGTTACGATGACATCGCCAATCAGGTCGATCCGCATGCGGTCGTGCACGCCCTGAGCGAAGTGGATAGTACTGCTCGTCAGGCGTTTGCCACGGGTCGTAACACCGTGAAGCACAATCGCGGGACGGACATTTACGAGGCTGGCAACATCCGCTTTGGTCTGGAAATGCGCAAACAGGCTGGCGGTGATGGTGGCCTGGCCATTCACGTGCTGGCTGACCTGGCAGGCACGCCAGGACGCACGTATACCGAAGAGACGGAAATTCTGGCTTTCGATTGCTTCCGTGAGGCCCCGCATTATCATTACGGCCCCCGGAACAAGAACCATCGCATCTTTTGGGATAAGACGCTGGTGACCGACACCTTGGGCTGGACCCTGGAGCAGATTCGCAGCGGCAAGCTCCGCGACATGATCGAACGCGCTGGTTATCCCGGGGTGGCCGCGGACTACGACCATGGCGTGGTGACAGCGCTCATGCCAGAGCTGGAAAAACGGGCACGTGAGATGGATGCCCAGCCACTTCCGGCAGAGCCGACCCCGAACCTGGTGCCTCGGTAAGCCACGATGCTAGCTGCCCTGCCCCGTCTCCAGCGGAGGAGATTGGGGAGCCATGGACGATCGCCTAACCGCGATGCTTCCGTTGTTGCGTGGGCTTGCTCCCATGTGCCGCCCCCCGCTGGGGGGCGGTGGCAACTGGCGTAACAGGCACGGGCTGGCACAGCGCAAAATCAATCTGTTTCCGTGCCAGACTGACATGCTCGACCTGGATCTGCACGCGATCACCTAGACGATAGCGTTGCCCTGTCCGCTGCCCTGTCAGACAACGCTGCTCTGGGAAATAGAGAAAATACTCAGAGAGCGAGCTGATATGCACCAGTCCCTCGATAAAGAGAGACTCCAGCTCGACGAAGAAGCCGAATGGCGTCACACTGGTAATTACTCCGGCATATGCTTCCCCGACTTTCGCCAACATAAACTCGACTTTCTTGAGCTGCTCGACGGCACGCTCCGCCTCATCAGCACGTTGTTCACTACGCGAGGTCGAGGCCGCGAGCTCCGGGAGACTGTCCTGCCACCAGGCCCGGCGTGCGATGGACATCCCGCCTGGTCTGGCGCTGTCGCGCCACAGGCGGTGCACCAGCAGATCGGGGTAGCGTCGGATGGGCGATGTAAAGTGCGTATAGTACGTGCAGGCGAGGCCAAAGTGTCCAGTGTTTTCTGCAGCATACTGCGCTCGGGGTAAGGACCGCAGCAGTAGATGATTGATGAGCGGCGCTTCCGGCGTCCCCTGCACGGCTTCCAGGAGTTGGGACACCGCCTCCGGCGACAGGGGGCCTGCTGTCGGCAGGGTATAGCCAAAAGTCCGGACAAATTCGCTCAACTGGGTCAGTTTGTCTGCGCTGGGTGCCGCGTGCACGCGGTACAGCGCCGGGACATCCAGATGCGCCAGGTGCTGCGCCACTGTGCGATTCGCCAGCAGCATACATTCTTCGATCAGCATATGCGCCCGCGTGCGCTCCGCACGTACGATAGTATCGATTTTCCCGGCAGCGTCGAGCACCATTTCTGCCTCAGGCAAATCAAAATCCAAGCTCCCAGCCGCCAGCCGCTGCTGGCGTAACGTAGACGCCAGGGCATCCAGGCCATGCAGCATGGAGCCAAGCGCTGGCGGCTGCCTCTCCAGCGCCGCGCTATCGCCTTCAAGGTGCGCCGCGACCTGGGTGTAGGTCAGGCGCGCCTGGCTGTGGATGACCGTTTCTGCTATCTCGTAGCGCACCACCTGCGCCTCTGCTGTGAGTTCGAGTAAAACACTCAGCGTCAAGCGGTCCACGTCTGGCTGTAGGCAGCAGAGTGTATGCGACAGGCCTCCTGGTAGCATCGGGATCACCTGGTCAGGGAAATACACACTGGTACCACGCTGGGCCGCTTCCACGTCAATGGCGCTGTCTTCCTGCACATAAAAGCTCACGTCGGCAATGTGCACACCCAGGCGGACGTGTCCGTTGGGCAGGCGTTCGAGAGACACTGCGTCATCAAAATCCCGTGCGGTGGCGCCATCAATGGTACAGGTGAGCAGGCGGCGCAGATCACGTCGCCGTAACCATTCTTCCGGGGCTATCGCCGCGGGGATGGCCTCGGCCTCGGCCTCGACCTCTGGAGGAAACGCGGTCGGCAACTCATACGTATGGAGAATGATGCGCATCTCCAGGTCTGGATCATCGGCATGGCCCAGCACCTCGACAATGCGTCCCTGGGGATACTCCTGCGCCAGAGCATAGCGGCTCACCTCCGCGACAACAATATCACCACGTTTGGCCCGCACTTGCTCGCGGGGGGGCACATAGATGCCCGGACACAGGCGTTCATCCAGTGGCAGCACCCAGCACGTCTTGCCGTAAACCTCAATACGTCCGACGACCGCTGTCTGACCCCGTTCCAGCACTTGTAGCACGCGCCCACTACGGCGTTCTCCCTGGTGTGCGGTGGGTTCCAGGCGTACCAGCACGCGGTCACCGTGCATCACCCCTTGCATGGCTTGCCGTGAGAGATAGA
>Ga0194121_10002464_pt1 | contig 29452 bp, 27 predicted proteins | sample TA2MahCa50mmetaG_FD_148609 | JGI IMG/M metagenome (GOLD analysis project Ga0194121, IMG submission 148609) | Freshwater microbial communities from Lake Tanganyika, Tanzania - TA2015020 Mahale Deep Cast 50m | ecosystem: Environmental > Aquatic > Freshwater > Lake | place: Tanzania: Lake...
TGCCATGGCGCAACGGCTGGTGGTGGGAGTAGTACAAACCCCGGAGGAGGTGGTGCACTGCCCACATCTCGAAGCACGTGGGACCTTTGTCACGCTCGATCATCCTGAGGTCGGCCCCTTGCAGTATGCCGGTCCTGGCTTTCTCGCCGACGGAGTCAATCCTGCCGCAGGTGGGCAAGCTGCCCCACGCCTGGGGGAGCACAATGTAGCAGTGTATTGCGATACGCTCGGACTCTCACAAGCCGAGCTCGCAGCGTTATATGCCGCCGGGGTGGTGTAGGGACTCCGTCGACCCTCTCACCACACTGACGTGGCCTCATAATCTTCTGTCTCAGTACGAGTGCCCACAGATCGACAGACGCTATTGAGCGGTATCCCCTGACGGTCTTTGGACAAAAAAGTGCCAGAGACCAGCGCGGCGCTCAGGGTAGGCGGTGTATGGAAAGAAGACGGCGTGGCAAGTTCATATTCTTTCCCGGGCAGGAGCGTCAGCGTCGCTTCACATGTTGCATCGCGGTAATCCCGTAGACAGGTCTGGCGGTAGCGCGTATACGACGACAAGGCACACGTGCGGGGATCTTTTTTGCCTTTGCGAATCTCGGCCTCGCGCTCTTTTTGACAGCGATCAAAGCCGTAACTATCGACCAGTGTGTACGGACGGCAATGATACGGCCGATCACCGTGCACCACGATGAATTGAAACTGGTGCGCACCCGGGAGCAGGCTCACCCCTGCCGCTCCGAATGCCAGGCCATCCACCGTCGCACTGCGGATATGCGTCGTGTCTATAGAAACCACCGCGACCTGCTCTTTTGGGAGCTCTGCCCCCACGTACCCTTTGAGAGGCGCGCAGGCAGTGAGCCCCCCACCGGCCAGCCCCAGGAAGAGGTGCGGGATCAACCAACGCCAAGCCCGGACGTGTGCTCGCATGCTCACCCTCGCTCCTCATGGGCATAGGCCTGACGTAAGACGGCCAACGCTTCCATAAACCTTTTGACACGCTCTTCCTCCACCAGATGCTCCGCCTGTCCCTGCCGCTTAAAATAACTCCCCACAATGAATCCGTCCACATGCGGGTAGACTGCGGCAAGATTGGCAGGCGTCATACCGCTCCCAATGAGCACTGGAAGCGGTGTATGCTGCCGCACGATCTCCACGTCTGTCAGGCTCGTGGCCGCGCCGGTGTAGTCACCTGACACAATCAGTGCATCCGCCAACCCGCGCTCCGTGACATCCCGCGCTTCGGTCCCTAAGCCCCGATCCACCAGCGGGGTGGCGTGTTTCACCCCGACATCCGCCCAGATTTGCACCTGCGCATGCAGCGCCGCACGGAGCCGGAGCGTTGCGTGCGCTGTCCCCTGGATGACGCCTTGATCGGCAACCACCGCGCCCATATGCACGTTCACCCGGATAAAATCTGCCGCCGCCGCAGTCGCCACCGCCAGCGCCGCCTGGGCATCATTCCGCAACGCATTGACGCCGACAGGCAACGTTACAGCCCGCACGATTTCGCGGGTGACTGCAGCGAGCGCCGCCACGGTCTCCGCGGGGAGGGTTTGTGGATAGAAAGGCGCATCACGAAAATTTTCGACGATCAAGCCATCCACAGCATAGCGAGCAAACAACGCCGCCTCGGCCAGGGCGGTATCATAGACCGCACGCATGCTCCCGGCATACCGCGGTGCCCCGGGCAACGGTAACAAATGGATACAGGCAATAAGCGGCCGCCGTACAGCAAACAGATCATGTAACATCATGGATGTGCCTCTCCCGGACACAGTAGCCCTGGACATGCCTGGTCCCGCAATTGTTTAGCCAGCTCAGGCCGGAGCGTCGTGAGTGTACTGTAGGTCTGGTGCCAGCCATCGGCATCACCACGGGCCAGGGCCAGACGGCCGGCAAGCCACCAGGCTTCAGGCATGCCTGGTGCGAGGCGCAGGAGCTCGTCCACGAGCGGTTGTGCCCGAGGATACTGCTGGCTGCCCACATAGGCTTCGGCCAGATAGAGGCGGGCATCGACTGCACGGGGCGCCAGTTGTAACGCCTTGTCTAAGGTCTCCATAGCCTGGCCTAAGCACTGAGCCACAGGACGCACAGGTACCACAAGACGCACACGACACGAGAAGGATCATAACCGTCCGTCTGGGGTTGTTGCTGTGCTATGGGTGTGACGACATGTTCCATAGAGGTTGGTCCAACTCTTCACTCGGATTGTTGTCCGCAGCGTACCTTTGTGCCCGGTGTGCCCCTGACAAACGCGTGGTCTGCACGATATCATGTTATAGTAATAGCTAGATGGAGAGCAGGCAAGGATACGGATCCTTGCCTGGGGCCAATTGGGCTGAAAGACAGGAGTCGTATGGCAGCGCCACCGCTTGTGGGCATTATCATGGGTTCGAGGTCGGACTGGGAGACGCTTTCCCACGCCGCAGAGACGTTAGAGGGCCTGGGCATTCCCTTTGAGGTGCAGGTAGTCTCCGCACATCGCACGCCAGATCTGTTATTTACCTATGCCGCCTCGGCCGAGGAGCGGGGTCTGGAAGTCATCATTGCCGGAGCTGGTGGTGCTGCGCACCTTCCAGGGATGACCGCTTCCAAGACCGCCCTGCCTGTCCTCGGGGTGCCGGTGGAATCGCGCGCCTTGCACGGCATGGATTCGCTGCTGTCCATCGTGCAGATGCCTGCTGGTATCCCTGTGGGCACCCTGGCCATAGGGCGAGCCGGTGCAGTGAATGCCGCGCTCTTAGCCGCAGCGATTGTTGGGAACAAATATCCGCAGTTCCGCGAAGCGTTCCGACGCTATCGCACACAGCAAACCGAGGCGGTGTTGGCCCATCCAGATCCGCGGGAGACCCCATGACCACTGGTATTTTGGGCGGTGGGCAACTTGGGCGTATGCTGGCTTTGGCTGGGTATCCTCTGGGACTGCACTGCCGCTTCCTGGACCCTGCACCGCAGGTGCCTGTCACGCCTCTAGCGGCACACCTGCAAGGCGCCTATGACGATGAAGCCACGCTACAGCGTTTTGTCGAGGGCCTGAGCGTGGTGACCTACGAATTTGAAAACGTCCCTGTCACTGCAGCACACTGGCTAGCGGCCTACATTCCAGTCTACCCTCCCCCACAGGCTCTCGCTGCAGCGCAGGATCGTCTCAGCGAAAAAACCCTGTTCCAACGCCTGGGGATTCCCACCTCACCTTTTATGCCCGTTACCACCGAGGCAGAACTGTCCGCAGCGGTAGCCACACTGGGGCTGCCGGCGGTGCTCAAAACGCGCCGTTTGGGCTATGACGGCAAAGGGCAGTATGTGCTGCGCGCCCAGACAGATGTCGCACACGCCTGGGCAGCCTCCGGGGGAGTGCCGCTCCTGCTGGAAGGGTTGGTGCCCTTCGAGCGCGAACTCTCCCTGGTCGCGGTGCGTGGTCGTGATGGACAGACGGTGTTTTATCCGGTGGTGGAGAATCACCATCGCGACGGCATTTTACGTCTCTCCATAGCACCAGCACCAGGCTGGACCCCAGCGTTGCAAGCGCATGCTGAAGGTTATGTGTGCCATCTCCTGGACACCCTGCAGTACGTTGGCGTCTTGACCGTAGAATTTTTTCAGTGTGGCGACGCCCTTCTGGCCAATGAGATGGCACCTCGCGTCCATAACTCTGGCCACTGGACCATTGAAGGTGCGGAAACCAGCCAGTTTGAGAACCATCTGCGGGCAGTCACGGGACTTCCCCTCGGTGCACCTACAGCGCGTGGCTACTCCGCCATGTTGAATATCATTGGCTGCCTACCACCGTCTCGCGCAGTGCTGGCAGTGCCAGGGGCCCATCTGCATCTCTATGACAAAACCCCACGCCCCGGACGGAAACTCGGGCATGTCACGTTACGACACAATGATCCCAATGCGTTGCGTAGGCAACTCACCCAGTTATGCGAGGCACATCCGGCATGGCGCCATCACAAGCCCTGACACCTGTCCACGCCCTCCTCCTGCATGCCCGTGAGCGGCTGCTGGCAGGCGATGTCGTAGCCATTCCCACGGAAACGGTCTATGGTCTGGCTGCTTCGATTGCCTCGGAGGAGGGCCTGCGCAAGGTCTTCCACCTCAAGAACCGCCCCTTGTTTGATCCACTCATTGTACACGTCGCCAGTATACAGGAAGCGCAGCGCCTGGTGCAGGCCTGGCCACCACTGGTAGATTGCCTGGCCCATACTTTCTGGCCTGGCCCCTTGACCATCGTGCTCCCAAAAAGCCCGCAGGTGCATCCATTGATTACCTCAGGGCTCGACACGGTGGCCATCCGCGCTCCGGCGCATCCGCTCGCTCAAGCGCTTATCGAGCTCGTCGGGACACCACTGGCGGCGCCAAGCGCCAACAAGTTTGGTCGCACCAGTCCATCACGCCCGGAGCATGTGGCGCAGGAGTTTGCCGGGGACGATTTGTGCATCCTCGATGGCGGCGCGTGTACGGTGGGAGTCGAGTCAACGGTCATTGAGGTGGTGCGAGGTCCAGATGATCAGGACACTATCCGTATCCTACGCCCAGGCGGTGTGACTACCGCTATGCTGCAGCAGGCTCTGGCGCAGTGGCCCCAGCCCGTAGCGCTTGGGCGTGCCAGCAGTACGGCCTCGCCCGGACATCTCAAACACCATTATATGCCGCCGATTCCTCTGGTGATCTTGCACGATCAGGCACAGGACGTGGGCCTACCCTTGTCGGTGGAGACCCGCCAGCACCTCGCACAGCAGTTACCACTACCGCCAGACTGGCGTGCCTGCGAATTGCTGCTCAACGAGGTCCCAGCCCTGGCGGCCCGTGAGCTCTACAGCGACCTCCGTCGCCTGGCCACCAGTGGGGCGGACCTCATCTATGTCCGTGCCATTCCAGAGCGTATGCAGCATGACCTGTGGTCCGCTATCTGGGATCGCCTACAGCGTGCTGCCAGCGTAGAGCTGTCTCCACGCTGAGCACAATGGGCATGTCGTGAGGCATGGTTACCCGGCTATGGGCCCGAACACCGGCAAATGATAGGACCCGAATTTATCCTCGCCATCAGTCCATTGCAGCATGAGCACCATGCCTTCGCGCAAGTGCGCGACGTCGACCCCCACCGGGTACGACACGAACAGCGGCCCTTCTTCTAACTCCAGCACAATCGACGTGTGTGGTGCCGGGTACTCGGGGAAATAGGCGCGATGAAAAGTGGTCCACGAGAGCACTTTGCCGCGGCCTGTCATCAGTGCCCAGTCGAATTGATCGGACAGACAGTGGTCGCATGACGGCCCTGGCGGCCAGCGGAATTTGTGGCAGTCGCGACATTGCTGCAGGCGAAATTCTTTCTGTTGCGTGTACTCCCAGAAGACCTGGGCATAGGGGTCCATCGCGCGGATCGGACGTGGCGTAGCCATGCGTCAGGCTCCCTTGGTATAGATGAGGCTTTTGCACTTGCCCGCGACATCGTGCACATACTGCGCCACCTCGGCCCCGTGCACCTGGCGTGCGCCTAAACCTCCGCGCAACTGACGCACCAATTCGGGCTGGTGATTCCAGCTTTGCATATAGCTTTCGGAGAGCATACCGCCGCTGGTGTTGCATGGTAGTTCGCCACCAATTTCGATGCGGCCATGCTGCACAAAGGCGCCGCCCTCGCCCTCTTGGCAAAAGCCGAACCCTTCGAGCGAGGCGAGCAAATGCACACTGAAGCTATCGTAGGTGGCAAACACATCGACGTCCTTGGGCGTCACACCGGCCATCGGGTAGATCTGTTGCGCCACGCCGTGATGCGCCGTGTGGTAAAAGTCTTTGAGACGCGGTCGCAGCTGCGTGGCATCGATATTTTCCTCGGACCAGCCAAAGCCGCTCACCAGCACCGGCTTGTGCTTGAGGTCCTGCGCCATGTCAGCGCGGCGCACGATGATCGCCACGCCACCGTCGTTGATCAGGCAGTAGTCGTACAGCCGTAGCGGTTCCGCCACGTACCGGGCATTCATATAGTCGTCGATAGTGAGGGGCTTGCCGTGCATCACCGCATTGGGGTTCAGGCAGGCGTGCTTGCGAAACGCCACGGCGATGGCTCCCAATTGCTCTTCAGTGGTGCCATAGAGCAGCTTATGACGCTGGAAAAACAGCGCGTACAGCGCGCCCTGCGAGGTGAGGCCCCAGGGGGCGTAGTAGAAGTAGGAAGTAATGCCACCACCTGTCACGCGCGCGCCGCCATAGGCGGTATCCATCGAGCGCTGCGCGTTGCCATAGACCAGGGCCACCGTGGTACACAAGCCACAGTGGATCGCCATGGTCGCTTCGATAATGCATTGCGCCGCATCACCACTGCCGCTCCAGCGCGGATTCAAGCCCCACAACTCGCTGGCGCGTTCACCCGAGAGCGTGGGCCCGGTGCACAGGCCGTCGATGTCATCCTTGGTAAGCCCCGCATCGTCGAGAGCGCGCTTCAAGGCGCGCGAGGCCAGCGTATACGAATCGTAACGCGCTTCGCCTTTCGCCAGCGCTCTACCGCCAGCGCCGCGATAGTCTGCGCCGTAGTCCGTTTCTCCCACCCCAACGATGGCCGCAGTGTCCTTCAGCGGCGCCAGGCGCTTGCGATCAAAGAGTTCGGCCATGATCTGTCCTCTCTAAATCACCCCGCGTTCGCGAAGTCCCTCTATGTCTGCGGCGCTCATGCCCAACAGTTCGCCGTATACGTACTGATTGTGTTCCGCCAGCAGCGGCGCGCGTCCATGCACAAACGCCGGGGTACGCGACAATTTCGGCGGATACCCTTCATACGGGCACGCGCCCAGATCAGGATGCTCGATGATCGGGAAGACCTCCCGGTGCTGCAGTTGCGGATCGTACTCCACGCGATCTTCGGCACTTTGCACCACGGCGGCGATAATGCCGGCTGCCTGGCACTGACGCATGATGTCGTAACGCCGCCGCGCGCGCGTCCAGCAGCTAATCATGGCATCGAGCTCGTCTTGATGCGCCACACGCGCCTGGTTGGTGGCGAATTTTGGATCGAGCGCCAGGCCTGGCTGCCGCATCACCGTGCACAGCGCCTCAAACTGCGCCTGTGTCTCGCAGGCGATAAACACCCACCAGTGCTGCCCGACACGATCATTCCCCGCACAGCGGTAGGTGTTGTGCGGCGCTACCTGCGGAAACACGGCACGGTTGCCCGGCGGAAAATCCGGACGTCGGGTGCCCCGGCCATTGACCTGATAGTCGAGCATGTAGGTGCCCACCATGGTCATGGCACCTTCGGTCACCGCATAATCAATGTACAAACCCTTGCCGGTTTTTTTGACCTGCAACAGGCCCTGCATCAACGCCAGGCCGCCCATCCAGCCGCCCATCACATCGAGATACGAGTAGCCCCAGCCCGCTGGCGGCTGCCCCGGCAAGCCAGAGGCGAGCGACAGCCCCGACTGCGCCGCCGCGGTCGGCCCGAAGCTGCGATAGCCTTTCCACTCGCCAGTGTGGCCAAAGCCCGACGAACTCATGTAAATAATGCGCGGGTTGAGGGCATGGATGCGCTCCCAGGTGAGGCCCCAGTTCGGGAACACTTCGGCGCTAAAATTTTCCACGATGGCGTCGCACATGGGAATCAGGCGTTCAACGATCTTGATGCCTTCGGGGTGGCGCGTGTTGAGGCTGATCGCCAGCTTGCCGTGATGCAGCGTATTGAAATACGGATCGGTGTAGAGCTTCTTCTCGCCTTGTACATGGTTCGGCTCCGGCGCATCAGTGGTGAGACTGCGGTGTGTCGCAAACCGATGATCGTCCCAGCCGCCAGCGCGCTCGACGTGGATCACCTCTGCGCCGTAATGCGTGAGCAACCGCGGCGCCCATGGCCCGACGGTTTTCCAGGTGAAATCGAGTACGCGAATGCCGCTCAACACGCCTGCTTGCCGATGCGCGGCATGCTGGGTTGCCGGCTGCGTGGTGTGATGTGTTGCTGCCTGATTCATCGAATCGCTCCTGCCGCGGTCAGCGCCGCCATTGCCTGTTCGTTCATCCCCAGGTCGTGCATGAGCACGGAGCGCGTATGCTCTCCCAAAGAGGGGGCCCGGCCGCGCGGCTCGATGTGCAGCGCCTCGCACGCAAACGGTCCGCGCGGATACGGGATGGCACGGCCGATTTGTGGATGCTCGATGTGGCGCCAGTAATCGCGCTGTTGGTAGTGCGCCAAGTCATAATTTTCCTCCGCAGCGCGGATCATCGCCCAAGAAATGCCGGATGTCTGCGCGCGGCGGAAACATTCCTCCGCATCGCTTACGGCAATCAAGCGTCGAATCGCATCGCGGATAAGATGACCTTGACGGTATTCGGCGGTACGCACAGCTTCATCCTGAAACTTTGGGTCGCGCAGCTCGCCGGTGACGCCTTTTTCGTCCATCCAGTCGAGTAGTGCCTCCCAGGAACGCTTGTTGAATGCCTGGTTGATGGCCATCACATACTTACCATCGCGCGTCGGCAGCTCCAGCGGCGGTAGGCGACGGGCGGACGCATGCATGCCAGTTTGGCGGTACATGGTTTCACCGAAATACATCCAGTGAGGGACTGCGCCCTCAGTACCAATGGCACAGGCATCATGGATCGCCACATCAATGTATTGGCCCTCGCCCGACGTCAGGCGATCGAACAGCGCCACGGTAATGGCATGCAGCACAAACGCGCAGCCCATGTGCCAGGCCTGCTCGCCCTTACCGCCAATCGGGGTGACGGTCTCGTCGGAATACCCCGTGCTCGCCATTTCGCCACCCAACGCCAGATGGGCCGCATCGTTCATGTGAAAATCGCGCCACGGCCCGTCCTGGCCAAAATCGGTGAGCGAGGCGTAAATCAAGCGCTGGTTCCCCGCCACTGCAGCGTAATCAAGCTGCATGGTCGCCAGCGTGCCGGGCGTCGTGCTTTCCAGAAACACATCGGCACGCGCCAGCAACTGGCGCAGCACCTCCTGGGCTGGCCGGCGCGCCAGGTCGAGCGCGACACTGTGCTTGCCAGTATTGTTAAACCAGTAGTCCAAGCAGTTGTCGGGGTCGGGGGTGTCCTGCACAAATGGCCCGGTCCAACGGCCAGGACTACCCTCGATTGGCTCGATTTGTATCACGCGCGCGCCACCATCCGCCAGGAGCTTGCCCGCCCACTGGTTGCGGCGATCGGCAAGCTCAATCACCGTGATGCCTTCGTACACCCCGCTCATACGCCCCCCTGTTTTCGTGGCGCCATCACAGCGCCAGTACCGTGTGCACCCTTGCGCAACCACGCACACGATAGTAGCACAGCCGCCGGGCAAGCAACCAGGGGCACGGCACACACCACGCCAAAATTTCACTCTCTTCCCCGCTTTTCCTGTGGTTAGCGTCGTAACCGTCCATGCAGGCGCGCAGACAACTCCTGCTTGAGGACACGCGTCTAGAGCAATACCGGATGTGGTTTTTGCCATACAGTACTCCCCCATCCCACGCGGCGTCGCTTGGGAGAGGATATCAGGCAACCTGGCGTGACAATCTCTCCCATAGCATACTTGTCAGGGCAACAGGGCTTTGCTATGAGCATCGCAAGCAAAACTGCCCGAAAAATCCAGTACGACTTGCTTATCAGGGCAAAGCTGTCTGGGAAGCAACGGTTCGGTTTCCAGCCAGAAAAATGCTAAGATAAACAAAAAGGCGTAGATTCTACAAACGGATGTAATCATGCGTCTCTACGAAGTGATTTGGAAAGAAGTCTTTGTCGACAAGCTCGCGTGGAAACACCGTGTCATGCCTGACGAAGTCGAGTATGTACTTTTTTCCAAGCCCTTCGTGCGTCGTGCAGAAAAAGGGCGTGTGCAGGGTGAAGATGTGTATGTCGCTTATGGTCAAACCGCAGCAGGGCGGTCTCTTGTTGTCTTCTTCATTCTCAAGGACCAGACAGCAGCATTACCCATTTCTGCGCGTGAGATGACTCCAGCAGAACGGAGATATTATGCCCAACAGCGGTAAACGTGTTGATCCTCTTCCAGAGGAATTTGCCAGCTATGAAGAGGCTGCGGCATTTTGGGATACGCATGATACCACCGATTATCCCGATGCCTTTCAGAGCGTCGCGGTCGAAGAGGCGGCTCTGCGACAGCGCCGGTATGAGGTCGAAATCGATGAGGACGTTCTCCACATGCTGCGTGAGCAAGCCCGACAACGAGCTCTCCCTCTCAGCCGTCTGGCCAGTGATCTCTTGCGTCAACAGCTTCTCCTCACATCCACCTCGTCGTCATCGTAGGGGGAGGCATCCCATTGGTGGAGATTGATGTTGCGCAAAATCAGCACGAGGAGCTACAAGACGAGCCACACGAGGACCCACTCGATGCACTGCACGACGAACCACAGGAGGAACTCGTGCCGCTCACATCACTCCCGCCCCATCCCGCACTTGACGTATCGACAACGCTCACGTCACTGCCACCCCAACGGTTCTCTGTACTGTCCGTCTCGACCTCGACACTCCCCCATCTAGAGGCTTCGGCCACCTCCGCCCCGCCCCAGGTATCGGCAATCGTGTCGCTCACGTGCAGTGCTCCGGTCGCATCAAACTGCACGATCTCTGAAGCCCAGGCGCTGGCCGCTGTACTCGGATGCTGCTGCATATCGACCATGGTGCCATCGCCGTGTACCACATGCACAGTGGAGGCAGACCAGGTTGGACGGCGAAAGAGCGAGTCAAGCAACAGCCAGTTCGTGAGATCGTAATAGGGGTCATGGTAATAAAGGTAATATGGATCATTGTAGGCACCGTAGCGCTGCCGGGTGGGCACCGGACGATAACGCGGCTCGTCAATCGCTTCGCCAAAATGCAGCTGACGGAAGCGCGCAATGTTCCGATCGTCAGGCCAGATCAAACTCACCTGGGCAGGGGTACTGTGCACCTCGGCCCCTGGGATAGCCATACGCAAGGCGTCACCAAGGCGCTCTTGTAACGCATCGAGCAGGCGGCGATACTCTTCTATAGCCTCGGGCTGTTCGCCAAACGCCCGTACACGCTCGGCGTAGGCCGCAGCGTTTTCGCCCTCGGCAATACGAAGCGATTCAATGCGCCCAGAGAGCATAACGCGCATCTCATCGTCCCCGCGTAGCACATGGCTATGGATTTTGATGTCCAGAATCGTGTGTAAACCATGGTCACGGTGTGCCAAGGCCAGATGCATTTCCTGAAAACGCCTGGTAAACAGACCAGCACTTTCCGCGGCCTGCAGGATCAACCCCAGGTCATCGTCCACCTCTTCGTGATCGGCATAGACGACCTTTTTATCAACGAGCAACGCGATGGCGTCTGATACCCCCGCTTTCCGCAAAGCCTCGTACAGCGCCTGCAGCAGCGCAAAGGCGCTCATGGTGAGTTCTTCTGCACCGCTCCGCAGATCAATGGTCTTGCCAAACAGCGCTTGTAGCCATTCGAGAGGCCCCATCTGCCGGGTGGTCTCCACACTCGGCAGATTCACGGTCATCTGAGCATTCAACATAGACGCATCTCCTTCTGCCGGCGCAAGATCGCCGAGTGTAGTGTGGCGAACTGGTTGACGATCTGGGCCAGCTCTCCAAGGAGCACCGGATCACTCGCCGGTCGCTGCCCCTGCTCGACGCTGGCCGTCAACGTGTCCAGATGCTGCTTATGGGTCGTTGCCTGTAATTGCAGGTCGCGTATGGTGACATCCGTGATGCCATCGGCCAACATGACCTGGGCAAAGGCCGCTTCCGCTTCGTTACGGGCCTCGTGAAAAACGCGAGCCTGCTGCTGCCGTTGCAGCCGTTGACGGCGTAGGAGCAACCATCCCATGGTACCCAACAGGACCAGAGACCCACCGCCCAGCCACAGAGGAAGCGAGGAGCCCCCACCCCTGGCAGAGGGACGTGACGCGCTGCTCGTCTGCGCAGCCAGGGCAGTTACCGCAGCGACGAGCCCGGCACCCCGCTCACGCTGTACGACCGTTTCGGCTTGCTGGAGCTCTCGGCTAATAGTCACGGGCGGTAATAACCAGCCGCGTGCTTCCCAGCGTCGCCCGTTGAACAACAGGAGCAGATCACGCTGTTCCCGTATCGGGATCAGCTCCCAGAGCTTGCGCCAGGTCTGGGGCTCCTCATTCTGGGGCAGAACGACGACATAGGCCCGTAGACCGCGTTGAGCGAGCTGCGTGAGCGTCTGCTGCACTGCCGCACGCTCGGCGGGTGTGAGAAGGTCATTATCCGCCAATTGCGATGTCCGCAATGCACTCAGGACGGCTTCTATATTCATCGTAGCGCTCCATGACACACCTGCTGCCAGTACTGCGCTGCGTGTTGGGCTTCAGCAAGCAGAGCAGTCAGGGGCGGCAGATGACGATCCCGTTCAATCACAATGGTTTTGACGGCAGCACAGGCTTGTAGCGCTGGGAACAGCTCCAAACTTGCGGCCTCCACCGGGGTACTGTGACTATCCACCCACCAGCCCTCCTGACACACCCCGCCAGCCAGGTGGATCTGCTGGACGGCGTGCAGAGGATAGTGCTGCAGCCAGCCGGCGGTCAGGTCGGGGAAATTCCGCAGGTTACACAGCAGATTCGCCACGTCCAACAACAACCCACAACCAGTACGCTGCACCAGATGGGCACAAAATTCAGGCTCGCTCATCGGTGCAGGCAACAGGAAGGGCCATGCAATGTTTTCCAGCGCACACGGGATCTCCAGGATATCCTGGCAGCGACGTACGTGCTCTGCTACGACGTCCAGGGCTTCTGCGGTATACCAGACAGGTACCAGATGACCACTATCGAGCCCTGCTGGTGCATAAGTCATGGCGAGATGGTCAGAAAACAGCACTGGTCTGGCCAGCTTGACGAGACGTTGTATACATTGCAAACGGTGCTGCCGCGCGTCGTCCCAACCGACAGTGGCCATGGACAGGCCGACATCGTGAAACACCAGGCAGTAGCGCTCGGCCAGGGCTTCTAGGGCTGCCGGATTGGCAAAAAAATGGTCGGGAAGAATTTCGAGTACGAGCTGACCATACGCCGTCGTCTGCTCCTCGGCACGCAGATTGAGCAGTTCCTGATGATAGCGGCGGCGATAACTCAGCCCCGGCCCTATCCAGGCGGCAGAGGGTCTGTCTGCGCTTTCCATTGGATACCTCTCTGATCGAAACGATACACTGAGGGAAGGTGTTCTGGCTCAGTAGGCAGCAAGCCCCGTGCGATCTCCTGTGCCAACAGGTGCAGGGCAAACGTACTGCGGAGCACGCGCGGCTGGCCATCCTGGCGCGCACAGGCGCGCAAGACCTCAAAGGCCAGGAGGTCGGCAGCATACGGTGCCTCGGCGGTGTCTGCCTGGACGGCAGCGTAGAGAAACGGCAAGGCCCGCCAGGCCTCGGCAGTGCCAGGGTCGAGGACCGTATGGCTCACCTGGGCGGGATGCGTGCCCAACCAGGTGCAATAACGCGACTGGAGGGAGGGACAGACACGGCGACTCAATGGGATGACCTGCTGGACTTGCTCCCAGCGTTTCTGCATCAGGGAGACTGCAAAGCGTTCTACATCCTGGTATGGAATCGCCAGCAGGGCCTGTTGGCCTGCGGGAGTGAGCGCAAACGGGGCCAGCGTCTGCGTCGGGTCTGCAGAAAACTGCTGGCGGAAAGAACGATCCAGCACAAGACGTATCAACACATTCTGCCAGGTTGCCAGCATGGTGTATGGGCTCACGCTACACATGGTTGTCACAAGAGGATGTGCGGCTGCAACGGCGGCAACCCGACCAGCATCCGCCCTGCCGACTCAAATTGTGGCAGCGCTGTCCCCATGTGCTGCGTGGCCGCATGCACGTCCCGCAGCGCACGCTGCAGGGGACTGCGCCGGTAGTTCGCACTCGCTCCGGCGATAGTGTAGAGACTATCGACGGCTGCTGCTGCACTGCGCGTGGCATTGGCCGCAGCCAGCAGGAGGTCAGCGCGGGCCTCCATGTACACCTCCCCGTGCGTCTGTAACGCCTCCCACGCCTGCTGCACCGCCGCATGCAGCCAGGCACGGGCTGAGCGCACAAGCGCCACCGCCTCGGCCAGGCGGAGGTGAAACAGCGCCCGTTCCCCAAGGCGTGCGGGGTTCCCGCTGGGTCGTCCGGTCTGGGCGAGTTCGAGACACGCATCGACAGCACCCTGGGCAATGCCCAGAGCCACAGCGCTAATTGGCAGCGCAAACACGCCATAGAGCGGATAACGATAGAGCAGACCCTGGTAGTACGTGCTACAAGGAGTCATGCCGAGCCCAAAAGCACAGGTGTACGCCTCGGGGACAAAGACGTTGTCGATCACGACGTCATGGCTTCCCGTTCCGGCCAAACCGCTGACATCCCAGGTATCCAGAATACGGACCTGCGCAGTGCGGAGAAAGAGCGCCCGCACTTCCGGTTCCCCACTGGCAGTGAGACGCTGCCTCTCACCATCCCAGACCTGACACATACAAAAAATCCAGGCGCAGTGCTGACAGCCGCTACCGTAGGACCAGTGGCCATGCACCACATAGCCTCCATCCTGGGCCACAGCACGTCCATAGGGGAGGACCACCCCCGCCACGGCTACGTGCGGATCACGACCAAACACCTCGGCAGCTGTGTGATCTGGCAGGAAGGCCCCCATCAGGGGATTGCAGCCAGCGATGAACAGGCACCAGCCGGTAGAGCCATCCAGCCGCGCCACCTCTTCAACGATATGATAGAACGTCAGCGGGTGGGCTTCAAAACCGCCAAGGGCCTGTGGGGTCATCATGCGAAACAGCCCGGCCTCAGCGATAGCGGCCACCACCGGTGGCGCCAGACGACGATTCTGCTCGGTCTCATCCGCGTACGCACGAATCACGGGCGCCAACCGCTGCACCGCCTGCTGCAAGGATTCGAGATGGGGCAAGTCTACATGTGCCACAGATGGCCTCCTCCCGATGCGTCACGACACGCCGCCTGTAGAGCAGCACTCCTCGATAAGTGTATTATAAGTCGCACAGGTGCAAAGTGTCCAGGAGACTCTCAGGGAGAACGCGAGCATATGCCAGGTGCACGATACGATAGCCCAGGAATCGCAGGCGCCATGAGATGTCGGCGCGTCAGGCACTTGCTCACTCTCCTGTGGCTCTGCTCCAGTATCGTCGGCATTGACGTATACGCTGGCAGTTGGGAAACAGTGACGGAGGCCGGTGTGCAGGCTTTTGAGCAGGGACGCTATCTTGAGGCGATCCGACAGTTTCAGGCAGCTCTCGATCTCACCACGGCATGGCCATTAGAAGAGCCGCGTGTGTTCAGCAGCTTTATGAATCTGGCCAGTGCCCACTACGCCCAGACGCAGTATGCCCAAGCGCTCCCGCTGTACCAACGCGCGCTCGCCATCCAGGAGCAACTCTCCGGCCCAGACCACCCGGCACTCATCCCCGTGCTGCAGGCCTATGCTGCGACCCATCGCAAGCTCGCTCCCTGGCAGTCGCGTTTCCCATGGTCACCGGCCAGCCGGCTGACCGCCCGGGCCAGGCGTCTGCAGGCACAGGACGCGCAGCGCGTCCTCCAGGATACCCCTGGAGGATGGTTCAGTGATCTCCCCACAGAACTACTGGGAGGGCCTGAGCATTAGCCTGGCGCAGCCAGAAGTCTAGCGTCGTTTTCGACACGTCGGTCAGGAGTCATCAGCAACCCCCGCGCATGCCTCCACTGACCTCCATATGGCCCAGCCCTCCTCTCTGGCCAGGGTTCTCATCTCTAGGTGACCTTCAGTAGAGAAGAAGCATGCGGGACAAACCTGATTTTTCCCTGCAAATTTGCCTGAGAAAAGCTGAGCAAAGAAAAGACCGTAGGGTTGACGAGTATGACGTCGCCAATAGCGGTGATGCGCTCGTGTAGCCGGCGCACGCCCAGACCATCAGACAATGGCAGGACGAGCCCGCGGCGTGTAGCGTCGCTCACGCTCTTGGATATCGGCAAAACCTACCAGGGCATTCAGCTCCTCAAACGATACGGCCAGTTCTGGATGTTCAATCACTGCTGGACTGTGCATGGCCTCACGCAGGGCCGCAATGCCATGTTGCATGCCTCGGAGAGCACACGCTGTCAACAAACGCGGATAGATCACCACACGCACCCCAAGTTCTTGCAAGCGGGCTGGGGAAACCAGCGGGGTGGTAGAGCGCGACCGGATGCCAAAGCCCATATTCACGCAGAGTGGCTTGGGGACGTGACGTGCCACCACCGCAATGTCCTGCTCGGACACCAAGGCATCGGCAAACAACAGGTCAGCCCCAGCTTCAGCATACAGGGTCAAGCGACGCAGCACTTCCTGCAGACCATGCGTTGCAAACGCGTCGGTGCGCGCCTTCACGACGAAGGCGGCATCGCGACGGGCATCACAGGCCGCATGCACCTTTTCCACCATCTCTTCGGCGGGAATCACTTCTTTGCCACTCATATGGCCACAGCGTTTGGGCCAGGTCTGATCCTCGATCATCAAGCCCGCCAGACCCGCCTGCTCAAAAGCCCGAGCCGTGTGATACACATTGACAGCATTGCCATAACCTGTATCGGCATCGGCCAGGAGGGGAATGGTGCAACACGCGACGAGACGCGTCACCGCGGCCAGATTCAGGTCAAAACCCATCAACCCTACGTCGCTGTAGCCCAGCAGGGTCTCACTCAAACCACCACCAGAAATAAAGCCGGCGGAAAAACCCGACTGCTCGACTAAGCGGGCACTAAAACCATCAAAAACGCCCGGCATCACCAGCAAATCCGGGGCGTCAATCAGTGTCCGTAAGACCTCAGTGTGCCGCATGTGTCAGCCTCCCTGTGCTCGTGCGTTCTGAAACTCTGCCTCCAGCCTCTCCTGGTCTGGCTCCTCGCTGCGCTGGTCTTCCACTTACCGCCCTTGTGGAGCCAGGTCGTGACTGTGCTCGCCGCGCTGCCAACAGCAGCAAACGCCTATCTCTTCGCCCAGCGCTACCGCGTTGGGATTGGCACGGCTGCCGCTGTGGCAGTGGTCTCCACGGCGGCCTCGTGCGTGACCTTAACCATCGTCTTACTGCTGGTACAATAACCTATGCCGTCAGGAGCCGTCATCATGTGCGATGACCTCAGCGCCTTTGCCCAGACCCTCGGACTGCCCGCCGGAGATCTTGATGATTTGCCAACGTCCTCAGCAACCTTTCCGGACGGCGCCCACTACCGTCTGGAGGTGCCCACGATTAATACGCCAGAAGCACTGGGCGCGCTACTGGAGACCGCTGAGCAACGCTACGGAGTGGTGATCAACCGCGTGGACGAAACTGCAGGGATTTTCCGACTCACCACCCAACACATCCGTGAGTATGTCACGATTGCCCGGGCACACGGTGTGGAGCGGTATTATCCCGAAGCGCGCCAATCAAGTCGTGGCGCGGCCGATCTCGCGGTTCCCGTCGAACCCAAGAGCTGGGAGTCTGTGCCCATCTCTCCGGCAGAGCTCGTTCTGAGTCAGCACGGGTCATGTGATGTCCCATAACGCTGCCGTGCGTCAAAGCGGTGCGCCGAGAATGCCTCGGGTTGCCAGCATGCGCCAGCATGGGGAGACGTTGACCCTCTTTAGCCGCGCTCCTCGGTCCCCAACAAATCCAGCAGCGTCTGGCAGTCGCGCGGTGCATAGCCCGAGAATTGATTCTGCACATAGCCATACACCCGCGGCACCTGCCGTCCAAGCTGGTGCAAGAGGGGTATCCAGGGGCGCAGAGCCGCGGCGGGATCCATCTGACGCTGCGTCTGGTAGCCAGGCCGTCTATGCCAGCGCACGTACGCAAAGGGCGCGGTGACACGCGGCACCCTGGGCAGGAAAGGGGCATCGACCACCACCCAGGCCACCTGATATTGTTCAAGTAATGTAAACGTACTGTCCTTCAGCCAACTCCCATGACGAAACTCCACGGCAAACGCCAGATGTGACGGCAACAGCGCCAGGAACGCCTCCAGAGCCTGCTGCTCTCCACTGCGGAAATCCTCCGGTAATTGCACGAGGATCGGGCCAAGTTTGTGTCCGAGTTCCTCGATGACCCCGAGAAAATCCCGCAGCAGACCCTGCACATCACGCAAGCGTTGGTGGTGTGTCAACTGACGTGGCAGGCACGGGCTCAAGACAAACTCGTCAGGCGTGCGGCGATACCACGCCTGCACCGTCTGTCGGACAGGCATGCTAAAGAACGTATATTCAATCTCAACCGTGCAAAAATGGCGAGCATACGTCGGCAGATACTCTGCTGGCGGCATATCATGCGCATACAACGTACCAAGCCAGTCATCATGCGCCCAGCCACTGGTACCGAGGTAGAACGTCTGTGGACTACGTGACATGTGGCATGCCCCAATCCTGCAGACGGCGCAATAGACCGTGGTACGGTAGACTATTGAGCACTTGATCAGGGCCAAGCCAGCCACGGCGCGCAGTCAAGACGCCCAGGCGCATGGTGCGCATATCCTGAATGCTCTGGGACTCTGACCCAAGCGCCAGGGTCAACCCAAGATCACGGGCCTGGCGGACGTAGATGTCTGGGAGATCGAGACGCAGCAGATGGCTATTCAGTTCAAGATACGTGCCGGTTTCTACGGCAGTTTCAAGCACAGTATCCAGGTCAATCGACGGCGTGCCCTGGCGTCCTAGCATGCGTCCAGTCGGATGCGCCAGGATATCGACGAGGGGATGTTCCATCGCCTTGCAGAGACGTCTGGTCAGTTTGTTACGAGGTTCTTTTAAGCCTGTATGTACGGAGGCGATGACCAGATCGAGTTCTTGCAGCAATGCCGTATCAAAATCCACTTCCCCATCTGGGGTAATTTCGAGCTCAATACCACTGATCAGGCGAAAGGTGTCAGGGAGTGTGGCATTGAGACGCCGGATGGCGGCAAGCTGAGCCGCCAGTTTGGCGGGGGTCAAGCCCCGGTCAGCCGCCGCCGCAATGGCGTAATCGCAAATAGCCACATACTGATATCCCAGACGCTGGCCCATCTCGGCAATGGCTTCCAGGCTGTGCGTGCCATTGCCCCAATCGCTCTGCACATGCAGGTCTCCACGGATAGCGTCGAGCGTCAACAGCGACGGCAGGCGATGGGCCTCCGCGGCTTCAATCTCCCCACTGTCCTCACGTAGCTCCGGCTCAATCAGCGGCAAACCGAGGAGCCGGTATATATCCTCTTCCTCAGCGACCGTGAGATACTGGCCGCCTGGGAGTTGCCGTACCCCGTACTGGGTCAGGTCGAGGCTGCGACGTTGCGCGATGCGTCGCAACGCTGCCAGGTGGGCGGTCGAGCCCGTATAGTAATGTAAGGCACTGACAAATTGTGGGGGGAGGACCGCGCTCAACGACACGCGTAATCCTTCTGAAGTGACGACCACCGTGGACGTTGGGCCCGTATCGAGCACGTGCACAATTTCCCGCTGCTGGTTACAGAGACGGATCAAGCGCGGTGGATCAGGCGAGGCCACGACCACGTTCATGTCACCGACCAGCGCCGCCCCACGACGGAGACTCCCCGCAATACTGACACGCTCAACAAGGGGAATCTGGGCCAGGCGTTCCACAAGAATCTCGGCACGTGGCAGGGCCACGCCCAGGAGCAGGCGCGACTGCTCCCGCTCCCAGGCAGCAATCTCAGCGCTGAGGGCTTCAACATGCGCATCCGCAAAAGGCAGACGGGCCGCCTGCACAGCCTGGGCGAGTTGTTTGACGGAGGTAATGTCATGGGTACGCCAGAGGGTACGAACGTGCTCAGGCGTGAGGCTAGCCAAGCGTAACAGGGCCAGAATGCCTTCCGGCACGGTGGTGAGGAGATGCGCATAATAGCGCAGATGCCCAGTTTCTAACAGTTCCTGGATTTCCCTGGAGAGCGTTTTGCCAATACCAGGGAGGCTCTCCAGGGCACCACGGCGCGCGATTGTCCGCACGGGTTCGCTCAATCCAGCGAGCGTCTGGGCGGCTCGCCGATAGGCACGAATCCGGAAAGGATCATCGCCCTGCAATTCCAAGATATTGGCGATATCCTGGAAGATGGCGCTAAACGCATGATTATCCTGATTATCCATCGCGCTGTAACCGTTGCCAGTCGACCGGTACCGCGGTACGGACACCGGAATGATCACGATACCAGAGCGTACCGGTGTCGCTCCCGTATCGCACTAATGCCTTCAGCAGATCAAGGTCACGCCGACACTGCTTGACAATGCGCTCTCGGTCTCCTTCCTGGTACCATTGCAAGGTCTGGACACTCTCATCGCCTCGTGCAAGGTCCAGTGTAGCCTGCACGAGATGGCTGAGGCTCAGACGGAACCCCAGCGCCTGATGTACCTCATCCAGGATCGCGAGGGTGGGCAGAGAAGCGAGAGGCACATCAGCGTACGGTTGTAACACCTGATAGTCAAAATCGCGCGTATTAAAGCCGAGTACCAGATCGGCGGCGCGCAGACTGGCCAGCAAGTCTCCTACCGTTTCTTCCGAGTACACGCGATAGCGTTGCGCCTGCGTATCATAAGTTACCGCCACACCGAGTCGGAGGAGATGTTTATGCTGCCAGCCCCCCACCTCCTCGGCGCTCTTCTGGGTACTCAACACCAGATAGAGATGATGCGCTGGCGGGGCAGGGACCGACAGCTTAGCGGTGCTCACGCTGGCCCATGTTGGCACCGTTTCCCCAAGCAGCGCTTGCAGCAAAGCCACCCCGGCCTGACGCTGGATCGCACCATCTGCACGACACGTGGTACAGCGTTGCGTGCCCACACACTGGACGCAGCCGTTGACACACGTACAGGGCGCCAGCAGTTGGAGCGCCAACCGCAGCAAACGCTCATGGTCGTGATAAAGCAGGGCAGACACTGCATTGCCACCTGGCTGGGTATCAAAGAACAACGCCTCTATCCCAGCGCCTTCCGACCAGACCCCTCCCTGGAGCTGACCTGTATCCCCAAGCAGCACAAGGGGGAGTGCCGCCAGGACGGCGTGCACCAGGGCATGCCAGGCTTCCCGCGTGGCATGCGGTGCCAGACTGGTGGTCTCGATACCGCTCAGCCATACGCCTTGCGTCGCTATCTGACGTTGTTGAGACGGCAGTACATGCACGCTACGGCAGACCTGGGTGTGTGGATCGAGGCGCTCGTAAGCCGTGCGCGTTTCGCTATAGACACAGGCCCCATACGTGATCCGCCAGTGCTCTTTGCTGACCGAGGCCGCCATGGTGCGTGTGGTCACAGTCGTCTGCACGCGTCCTCGTGTCAGATAGTCCACGGATGTTGGTTGCACGAGCACACGCCGTCGTTCCGCGCTCACCTGCTCCACTTGCCAGGCGCCGTGCTCGTCGATATAGACGGCGCCTGGAAAGGTGTCACGGAAGACCCGCTCTGGGGCCCATCGACTCAGCAAACGTCCATTGAGCGCGTGCACCAGGGCTATGGGTGCTTCGTACGCCCGTAACGTCGCACGGCGGTGTGGTCCCCGTGCCGCGGCGACCCAGGTGCCAGCGGTCGCATGACGGGTAATGGTCTGCGCTTCGGCGAGTTGGTGGATGAGTTCTCCCACTCCGTGAATACCACTATAGCGTTCCCCAGGAGCCAGGGCGAGTTCTGCGGCTGCACAGTGCAGGTGATAACGCGCTACGTCAGGATTGCTGGGATACCAGGCAAGCTGCTGCTGCCAGGGCATTTCATAGACAGCTGGGTAGCGCAACAGATAACGTTCGAGCGGTGTGTCACCTGTGAGGAGAAGACAACTAAGGCTGGGTAACACGCCACGAGCCAGCCAGGCGAGATACTCGTGCAGAGCGCTCAGAGACCCTGGCACACCGAAGCATATCAGGCTCTGCGCCGCAACGGTCTGGACGGTACTGAAGGGTGTCTGGTGCGAGAACACCTGTGGTATCCCTGCTTCACGCAAACGCCCGACCAGACGCTCAGGTGCTAGCACCACGGATGGGAGTCCTGCCTCCTGATGCCAGACCATCAGGGTACGGCAGAGTTCCACCGGGTTGCCCTGGCTTTGCAGGATGAGCCGGTGTTGGAGTGACACGGCTCGCCCGTTCCCACTGACGACCGCACAAGTGTGCGCTGTGAGCTCACGGACCAGGTTCTCCATCTGGGCCAAGGGAGCGGAAGTGAGTAGGTACTGCGGTTGTGCCCCATAATGGCTGGCCAGACGCTGCAAACGTCGGCACAGATGCGCCATGTGCGCCCCCAGGGCATCAACGTAGAGGTGCACGTCCGGCAGGATCACATAGCGCAGCTCCTGGAAAAACGCTCGCCAGCCACCATGATAGGCCAGGATACCAGCGTGCAGCATTTCTGGGGTCGTCAGCACCAGATGCGGCACGGCTTGTTTGATCGTGCGCCGTTCTGTGCCCGGAGTATCCCCATCATAGATCGCGACACGTACGTAGTGTTCAGGCGTGAGTCCAGCATTCCAGGTAGCCAGCCGACTACTCTGCGCCAGCACACGGGCTTTGGAGGGCAACACACACAGCGCAGTACCGCGCTGCTCTGACGCCAGAGATGCATAGAGGGCCAGCAGACGCGCAACACCCCGTCCAGCTCCGCTAGGCGCCATGAAACAAACATGCTGTCCCTGGCGCAAAAGATCCACCACTTGCCACTGTGCCTCAGTCAAACTGACGATACCCTGGGTAGCAAGCAAGGTCGGTAACCAGGCAGGCCAGGTAGCCGGGAAAGCACGCGCTGCCATGGCAGCCGGCAAACGTGTACAGTGCGAATGGAGCAAGCTCTGCAACGTGGCATCCGTCATGAATTTGACATAGCAATTGTCGAGACCGTGATCTCTTGCCAGATTTTTTGACATGCCATGCGCTTTCCGCTGCCTTCCCTCTGAAGGCAATACACATTGTGTCGCAGCGTTGTCTACCCCTTTTTCATATAAAAGTTTAGCATCTTATGCAAGATATTTCAAAGCCTTATGACTTATAACAGGCGCGCGCAGACGAGCAAATCAACATCCAACGCAGGTATCAGGCACGTCATGGGGCAGGAGCATGAGGTATCTAGCAAAGTGTCAGTTTATTGACGTACTTTTGACGATAGTGTCTGATTTCCGTCATCCCCGCTCCGGGCATCCTTCCACCCAGATGTGCCCAACCTCCAGCAGACATCACAATACTGTTGTGATACAGCGCACAGCCAGGATGAACAATCAGAGAGCATATTGATAGTGACGGGCATCCGTACACGTACTGGCGAGAGAAAATCTGTCAAGACATTGACATGATCCTCGTCAGAAACACTGCACGCGAGAGGGAACAAATTTAGCAGCAACATGTGACATAGATCACGTATGTCCTGAATCACACGCGGAAATAATCGGCTATGTCACGCTGTTGCATCGGACATAAGATTGGGCAAGGCTCGCCGCTCTTTCTCGGCATGGAATTTGCACTCACTCCTGGCATCAGACACACGCACCAGGATGGTGCATCAGCAGACTCCAAACGCAGGAAGGGTGGATATCATGACTGTGCGTAGACGGGAAGGATATAGGTGGACTATGCTTGCAGAGGACCATCGTTCCGTGGCGTTTGGGCACGCAGGAGACCGGTGGGGAGCGCCAGAAGAGGAAGGGGCGTTTGGTTTCGACACCGATCTCGAAGATTCCCCCCACGAAGCGGAAGAAAATTTTGACAATCTGGTAGCGCGCTACTTTGGAGATGTCCGTCAATTTGCCTTGCTCAATCGGGCTGAAGAGCAAGCGCTCTGGAATCGTATCGAGAATGCCCAAAAGCGCGAACGTCGCGCCTTATATACTGCCCCAACTGCCCTGACCACCCTGCTACAGGTGTGGCAGCAGGTGGAAAGTGGCGCCCTCACGCTCGACCATGTGTTACGGGATGCTGAGGACCTGCCATCGCGACAGGCGGACCTGCACCGGCAATTGGGTGATGCAATTACGGACTTACAGGACAGTGCGTCGCGTCTGCAGACCTTGCGTACCCATCGCGCCGCCAGGATAGAAACCGCTGCAAAGCGGCGGGCACTGCGACGGGCCTATGCCGAGTTGTGGCAACAATGGTGTAAAACCTGGGAAGCCCTTGCCTTGCATCCGCAGGTATATGATACTCTGCGTGCAGATCTGGAAGCAGCGTACGTGGCCGACCCTACGAATCTGGGGTTGCGTGCAGCTCGGTACGCCTGGCAGCGCACACATGAGCGCCTCACGCAGGTCAAAGCGATTATGATTCGGGCGAATCTCCGTCTGGTCATTCATGTGGCGAACCGCTATCGGGGACGGGGCGTGCCGTTTCTGGACCTCATCCAGGAAGGCAATATCGGTTTGATGCGCGCCCTCGAGAAATTCGAGCCGAGCCGCGGCCTCAAGTTTGTGACCTATGCACACTGGTGGGTACGTCAGGCGATCAGCCGTGCCATTACTGAGCAATACCGGACAGTCCGCTTGCCCAATCACATCGGGGAGCGGAAGAATAAGTTGCGCACGGCCGTGGAGCGTCTCTGGGGTCAGCATGGGCGGCCGCCGAGCAGCGAGGAGCTGAGCGTAGCGCTCGGGTGGACACGCGAGGAAGTCGAGGAATTGCAAGCAGCGGTGCAGCCCGTCATTCGCCTACAACAACCCCTGGCAGAAGACGGTGGCAGCCTCGCTGACATTCTGGAAGATGAGCAGGCACCACGACCGGATGAATTGTTAGCCGAAGATCAGTTGCAGCGGTGTTTATCAGATTGTCTGGCCAGCTTGACAGAGCGTGAGGCCTTTATCTTGCGTTTGCGCTATGGCCTGGAGTCAGAGCAGCCCCATACGCTGCAAGAAATTGCTGATCTGCTACGCTTAAGTCGTGAGCGTGTCCGTCAGCTCGAACGGCAAGCTTTTGAGAAATTGCGCCAGCCGCATCGGAGTGCGATGCTGGCTGATTTTGCGATGCTGTAACAGCAGCTCTAGCGTCGGTAGGCGTTGTCTGTGTGATCTGCGATACCCAGTGCCAGAGTGCCTATGCTCTGGGTTGGGAGGAGGTTTTTGGTTATGGCACCATCGCACACTCTCTATCCTGTGCTGCCTCTGAAAAGTACGGTGCTGTTTCCGCATATCCTCATGCCTGTGGCCGTCGGCCGCCCTCAATCCGTCGCTGCGGCCGAAGCGGCACTGGTGCTGGAGGAGAAAATGCTGGTGGCGGCCGTCCAACGGGATCCACAGACCCAGAATCCTGTCTTGTCAGACCTGTATCCCACGGCTACTCTGGCGGTGATTAAACGTGTTATTCAGCGGCAGGACAATGTTCTGCAACTCCTGCTCCAGGGTATCGAGCGCGTCGATTTGCAGCACGCGGTAGCCACGCTGCCGTATCTGCAGGTTGCTGTCACGTCTTTGCCCGAACCTCAGGAAAATTCCCCGGAAGCTACGGCGTTGTTTCGGAATGTCCAGGAGTTAGTCCGCAAGGCTGTCAAGCACCTTGACACGATTCCAGAGGATATGGCCAACCTGCTGATTAATACGGCTGAGCCTGTCAAGCTGGCCTATCTTATTGCCACGGTGTTGAACATCGACACTGCCCAGGAAATGCAGTTGCTCACCACGGACGACTTGCCTGCCTTGCTGCAACGCATCCATGAGCACCTGTCACGTGAAGTCCAGATTCTCGAATTACGCCAGAAAATCGCCGGGGAAACCCAGGTGGAATTGGACAAGGCGCAGCGGGATTACGTCCTCCGGCAACAGCTCAGACAAATCAAAAAAGAGCTGGGGGAGGATGAAGAGCAAGACGACACGGAGAGCTTACGGCAGCGCCTGGCAGAAACCGAGTTGCCCGATGAAGTACGTAAAGAGCTGGAGCGCGAGTTGTCTCGTCTGCAACGCCTTGCCCCAGCGGCCCCGGATCATCAAGTACTCCGCAGCTATATTGAATTTGCCCTGGAGTTACCCTGGAGCGCCACCACGACTGACCAGCTTGATCTGGTGCAGGCACAGCGCATCCTCAATGAGGACCACTTTGGCCTTGAGGACATCAAAGATCGGATTATTGAACATCTGGCGGTCATGCAGCTCAAACCGGCTGCGAAAAGTCCGATTCTGTGTTTTGTTGGACCTCCAGGCGTAGGCAAGACCAGCCTGGGCCATTCCATTGCGCGGGCCCTAGGCCGACGTTTCGAGCGCTTTTCGTTAGGCGGGGTCCACGACGAAGCGGAATTGCGGGGACACCGCCGTACGTACATTGGTGCCCTCCCAGGGCGCATTCTGCAAGCTATCCGTCGTGTCGGGGTGTGCAACCCGGTACTGATGTTGGACGAAGTGGATAAACTCGGGCGTGATTTTCGAGGTGATCCGGCCGCAGCGCTCCTGGAAATTCTCGATCCAGCGCAAAATCATACGTTCCGTGATCATTATCTCGACCTGCCATTTGACCTGTCAAAAGTGTTTTTTATTTGTACGGCCAACGCGCTTGAGAGTATCCCCGGTCCGCTACTTGACCGCCTGGAAATCATGACGCTTGCTGGCTACAGCGAAGAAGAGAAGCTCGAAATTGCCCAGCGCTATCTGGTGCCGCGGCAGGTGGACAACACGGGCCTCACTCCAGCACAATTGCCTTTATCCGAAGCAGCACTGTGCACCATCATCGGGCGTTATACACGCGAAGCCGGGGTACGCCAGCTCGAACGCACGATTGGTCAGGTGGCGCGCAAAATTGCCCGGCGCGTGGCTATGCAAGAAACGCTGCCAACATGCCTGGAAGCAGCCGATCTCGACGAGCTCCTCGGTCCGGAAATGTATCCCTGGGAGGAAGCACGGCAGCATGTCCCGGCCGGAGTCTCCGCCGGTCTGGCAGTGACCCCGACCGGTGGCGATGTGCTCTACATTGAGGCGCAATTGCTTCCAGGTGGCAAAGGGTTAACGCTGACCGGCCAGTTAGGTGAGGTGATGCGCGAATCGGCCGAAATTGCTCGAGATTTGCTCTGGGCTGAAGCGGCGCAGCTCGATGTGGATGTGAAAACATTTGAAAATAACGGCATGCATGTGCATGTCCCGGCTGGGGCCATTCCGAAGGACGGCCCATCAGCCGGCATTGCCCTGGCCACGGCGATGGCCTCGCTGGTGACCCGCAAGCCTGTGCGTTCTGACACGGCCATGACTGGTGAACTCACCCTGGCCGGGCTGGTGCTCCCAGTTGGCGGGATTAAAGAAAAAATTCTGGCAGCACGCCGGGCGGGTTTGCACCGTGTCATCTTACCCAAAGCGAACGCCAAGGATCTGCGGAAACTCCCAGACGCCGTGCGAGATGCCATGGAGTTTATTCTCGCTGAGCGCTTTGTCGAAGTCATCCAGCATGCCATCCCCGATCTGGATTTACTCGACGTCACGACGGCGGTAGGTGTGTAAGAGACTACACACCTCCCACGCCCCTAATTTTCGACGACCAATGCGTCAAAAAGCGTCTGCAGGTTTGCGAGATGTTCTGCAGACCAGCAGCGCTCTAAGACCATGTCACACTGCCTGGTCGTCAATACTGCCCCAGCAAAACGCCGAAATTTTGCCTCAACGTCGGCATCTGACAACGGGTTATGCCGATTACCTTTCGGATAAGCCGTATGGGCTTCTACACGTTGCCCGGCGGTAGTAATGACCTCAATACGGCAGTTGTATTCTTGCGGAAAGCGCGCAGTAAAATCTGGGTCTTCTTCCATGCTCATTTTGGCAATCAGTGGACGCAGGGCCGGGTCCTGTACACGTGCTGGAGCAAAGCTCGCCGGAGTAATGGCTCCATCGTGCAGAGCTGCCGCCACGACGTATGGAATACTATGATCAGCCGTTTCGCGCGTACGCGGGTCCCATTTCTCTGGCTCGGTCGCGGGGCTACTGACTGCAGTGCGATACCCAGAGATGCGCAACGCAGCAATCTCCGCGACCGACACCTTGGTGCCGAGCTCCAGGGCCAACTGAATAGGGCCTTGTGTATGAATTTGTGATGGAAACGACTTAAACGTCGTGGCAGTGATGCCAAAAGGCGTCCCATTCCCACCCAACGCTCCTAAGGTCACTGGCTTCCCAACGGCCTGCTGCCAGAGGCCACGGCGTCCCTCAAACGGTTCGGCTGGTCCTGTCATGCCTTGCTGTGCGAGCTGTGCCGCAAAGATGGCCGCACGCGTGGCGCTCGCCGTCGCACAGCCTTTCCACATGGGTAATTCTCCCACGCGTGTCACGCCCAGAGGCAGGTTTGGCACAATGGCCAGCGAGATCGCATGGCGCATCTGGGTTTCGTCAAGTTCCAGCATCTTGCCAGCCGCGCAGACTGCGCCGAGCACACTAAACATGCCCTGGTCCCAGCCCAGATCACCGGTCACAACCTGGTCCGAGAGGCGGCTAAAGACTTCATAGGCCAGCACAATAGCCGTGATGACAGCGCGTCCGTCCCGCCCCAAAGGATCCGCCAGAGCCAGGGCTGCGGGAATCATATCACTCGGATGCCCGCCCCCTGGCGAAAAATAGGAATCGTTGCAATCCAGGTAGCGTACCATCACCCCATTGGCAAAGCCTGCCAGATCAGGGGCACTCAGATGACGCGTCCCCAACACACGGGAACGCATACGGCCGGTGACGCCCTCCGCAAGATATCGGGCAATGCGGCAGGGCTCGGCGTGAAAGGCTCCCAGCGCACAGCCCAGCGTATCGATCAGCGTCCGCTTGACCTGATGCACCACCTCTGGCGGCAAGGCATCATAGGTCAGCGCACAGGCATACCTACTCAACAGGTCGAGAGTGCGGTCCATCGAGCGCTCTCCTCTCAGGAGGCACGGAGGGCTGGCAAGACTTCTTTGCCCATGAGTTCAATGCAACGCACGGTGTCATCATGGTTCGTATAGCCATCGTGTGACCACAAAAACAGATGCCCAACACCAAGTAAATTCTGCACATAGCGCAATTTCTCAACGACCTGGTCAGGCGTCCCTACCACCAATTGGTAATTCTTCTGGGCTTCTTCATAGGCCAGCGAATCAAACGACCGCGAAATGGCTCGCAACCGGCGAATACCGGCCACGTTCACCGTTGCATAGCCCGGAGGGGCCATCCACTCACGGGGCTGTTTGTTCAGCGCCCCATTCTGCCAGAAAAAGTTTTTCCCCTGTTCCTGCGCTTTTTCATGGGTATCTGCGACGAAGCAACGGATCAGATAGCCGATGTGTTCTGGCTGCATTTCATAGCCTTCCGCCTCGGCAGTCTCACGGTAGATCTGAATCAACTCCTGTGTCTGTTCGAGGAAGGAACCCAGCACAATATAAGGATACCGATGTTGTGCTGCCCAGATGACCGTCTCTGGACTGGCCGTCCCAGGCACCATAATGGGCGGATGTGGCTTTTGCAGAGGCAGGGCCCAGGGGTTGACCACCCGATACTGAAAATGCTTACCGTCCCAGCGGAAGGGACCAGGACGAGTCCAGGCCGCAAGAATCAAATCATGCGCCTCTTCAAAGCGCTCCCGAT
>Ga0194121_10002469_pt1 | contig 29406 bp, 33 predicted proteins | sample TA2MahCa50mmetaG_FD_148609 | JGI IMG/M metagenome (GOLD analysis project Ga0194121, IMG submission 148609) | Freshwater microbial communities from Lake Tanganyika, Tanzania - TA2015020 Mahale Deep Cast 50m | ecosystem: Environmental > Aquatic > Freshwater > Lake | place: Tanzania: Lake...
TTCTGCAGATTGTTCAGCGCATTCGTGATGCGATCTTCGCCTACAACATGACGCAACCGAGGATTAACCAGTTCGTTGCGGAAATCCGTGCGCTGGAAAACCATCCCGATCAGGGGCGTATTCTCCGCAGATTGGCGCAGGTACTCCCTGAAGGCCCCGAAGCCTTCCCGGAGCGTGTGTACAAGGAGATTGTGCGGTTGAGATGGGACACGGCGGTGGAGACGTTGTAGTAGGAGGGTGGTAGATAGTAGGTTCATTAGGTTCATTAGGTGATTAGGTGATTACTTTGCCCACCTGGCTTGACCCTTTCTTTTGCCGCATACACACTACGTGTCGTCATGTACGTCCTCACAGATCTCAAGCCCGGCCGCGCAATTCAGATGGATGGGGTGCCCTACCTCATCGTGTCGTCGCAGTTCGGCCGCAAGAGCCAGAGCAAGGCGAATATGCAGTGCAAGCTCAAAAACCTGAAAACAGGCGCCATCGTTGCGCATAACTTTCAGGGCAGTGAGAAGGTAGAACCCGCGGACGTGGGGTTCCGCCGCGTGCAGTTCCTGTACAAAGGCAATGGTAATTGTACATTCATGGATCTCAGTTCTTACGATCAATTTGAACTGAACGAAGAGACGATTGCCGATGCGAAGGAATACCTTGTCGAAGGGCAGGAGTGCGATGCAATGGTTTTTGACGACCAGCCGATTGGCATTCAGCTTCCTTCAACGGTGAACCTGAAAATCGTGGAGACGATTCCCGGCGTGAAGGGGGATACCGCTACCGGCGGCACGAAGCCGGCTACTCTGGAATCGGGTCTTGTTGTGAACGTTCCGCTTTTCCTCAGTGAAGGAACGGTGGTGAAGATCAATACGGAAACGGGGATGTATATGAGTAAGGTGGAGTGAATCCGTGATTCCTGCCCGTCCGGCAGGCGGGCGTGATTCGTGATTCGTGATTCGTGATCCGTGATTCGTGATCCGTGATTCGTGATTCGTGATCCGCTCTCGCTAGAGTACTTTCTTTCGTAGAATCTCATTCACCATCGCAGGATCAGCCTGTCCTTTGCTCTCTTTCATCACCCATCCGACGATTGCACCGAGTGCAGCCTGTTTACCTGTTTTGTAGGATTCGATTGCCTTGGGATTCTTCGCAATGGCTTCTGTCACGAGCTTTTCAATCGCGGAGGTGTCACTGATCTGTCCCATACCCTCTGCGGCAATGATTGCTTTCGGCGATTTTCCCGTCGTGACCATTTTTTGCAGAACGTCTTTTCCGGCATTGCCCGAGATTGTTTTTGCATCGATTGCCGCAAGGAGTTCCAGCATCGCTTCGGCGTCCGGTCCTTGCGCAACGGTCTTCTCCGCTGCATTCAGGAATCCGAGCAGTTGTGTGAGTACGAGGCTGGATGCACGCTTGGCGTCAGATTTCGCGGCAACAGCGTCAAAGATGGTGCGCAGTTCCGGCTGATCCAGGAGCTGCATCGCCTGCTTTTCGTCGAGACCGCTCTCCATGTACTTTTGCTTGAGTTCACCCGGTAGAACAGGAAGTTCCTCACGCAGATCTTCGATGTCTTTTGCTGTGAAGACGAGCGGGGGAATGTCGGGTTCGGGGAAGTAGCGGTAGTCGTCTGCGTTCTCCTTGTCGCGGAGCATGCGCGTCTTCTCTTCGTCATCCTGCCAGCCGACCGTAATGTTTCCCTTCAGCGGTCCTCCGGTTTCCTCCCACAGCTGCCGTAGCCGTTTTTCCTCATACTGCAGCGCTTTTTCCAGGGATTTAAACGAGTTTAGGTTTTTGATTTCACTGCGGGGGTTCAGTGTGTTCGTTCCTTTCTCACGCAGCGAGATCGAGGCATCAAAGCGCATCATGCCCTTGAACATGTCGGCTTCCGAAGCATCGACGGCGATCAGAATCCGCCTCAGTGCCTGCGCGAATGCGACCGCTTCTTCCGCGCTGTGGAGATCCGGTTCCGTGACGATTTCCATCAGTGGTGTTCCCGCACGGTTGTAGTCACAGAGCGTCGAGCTTCCTCTGTGTGTCAGTTTGCCGGCATCGTTCTCCATGTGCAGTCGCGTGATGCCGCAGGATTTCTGCGCGGTGATTTTTCCGCTGCCGTCGACGATGTCATATGCAACTTTTCCCTTTACGCTCAGCGGAAAATCGTACTGTGATATCTGAAATCCCGAGGGGAGATCGGGGTAGAAGTAGTGCTTGCGGTCGAAGTGGCTGCGGAGGTTCACCGTGCAGCCGATGGCGAGGGATGCCTTGATCGCTTTTTTCACAGCTTCGCCATTTGGTACGGGGAGCGTGCCGGGGTGTCCCATGCACACGGGGCATACGGTGGTATTCGGAGCTTTGCCAAACGCGTCGTTGTCACATCCGCAGAACATCTTCGTCTTCGTGCTCATCTGCGCGTGGACTTCCAGCCCTATGATGACTTCAAGCTGTGCCATAGAAGTGTCGTCGGAACCGAGCATACAGGAGTTTCAGCGCTCTATGGAGAGAAGTAATGAGAGTTCTTGAGGTTTGGAATTTTCAGAGTAGATTGCCGATATGCCGCTTCAGGAAGCCACAAGCCAGATAGTTGCATCTCCAGAGGAAACCCCGTTTCCGGGAGATCTTTCCGATGTCGTGGATGCGGAAGAGACGGCGAAGTGGCAGCGCGGGGAATACATCGGAAGTATCGTGCAGCGTGTACTGGATGGCGATGAGGAGGCATGGAAGGAACTCTATCGTGAACAGTGGCGGCCGGTTTTCAACAAGATTATGCATATGACGCGCGACCCGGATCTCGCCGAGGAGATTGCGCAGCAAGTGTGGCAGCATGCACACCGGAAAATCAGGAGCCTTCGCAACCCACGAGCGTTTTGTTCGTGGATACAGCGGGTCGCCAACAATATGACGTTGAACTTCCTGCAGAGGTAGAAGAAACACATTCCTGTTGCCATGGAAGAAGAGGCGCTTTCGCAAATGAGCGTCGATCGTCATGAACCGATTCATGACCTGATTCGTGATGAACAAGTGAGGAAGGTTCGTGCTGCCATCGCTGATCTTTCCGAGTTGGATAGGGAAGTAGTTCTGGATTTTTACTTTGACAGTTTATTGCTGAGAGATATTTCCGAGAAGCGAAATTGCCCCATTGGGACGGTGAAGCGGAGGCTCTTTACTGCACGGAATCGCTTGCGCACTAAATTGGAGGAGATGATGATCTGATACCCTTGCCTCATTTCCTGAGATAATCCACGATCAAGATTCCGTCGAGGTGGTCTGTTTCGTGTTGCACCACGCGCGCATCCAGATCGTGCAGCCGTCGTTCCTGTTCTTTCCCTTTTTCATCGAGGTAGACGACGGCGATTTCAACGGCGCGGCGGACATCCACATCCACACCCGGCAAACTCAGACAGCCTTCCTGCATCATCATCGTCTCCTCGCTCTTCCAGGTGATGTCAGGGTTGATCAGGGGAGTCATCTTGCCGTTGATGTTCGCGAGACAGACGCGCAGCGATACCCCCACTTGTGGAGCGGCGATGCCGAGGCCCTCCGCCTTTTTCACTGTGGAGCGCAGATCTTTGATCAGTTTCAGAACCTCCTTCGTCACCTTCGGCACGGGCTTCGTTTTCTTCCGGAGCACCGGAGTGTCTTTGCCGGTGACGATGGGAAGGACTGGCACAGATGTAGAATAGAGGAATTTACGAATATAGGAATGTTGAAAAGTGCATTCTTTCATTCCTTTTCTCTACATTTTCGTCACCACTCCGTTTCCCGCCATTTTCCTCAATTGATCGATGGACCCGATTTTCCCGTACCCGATCATCTTCACGAGCGCCTGTGCGGCCAGCAATACATCGGGCATGGCGCGGTGGCGGTCCTTGGGCAGCGTCAAACCGAGCCGCATGTAGAGGACATCCAGATTGTGGCGGAATTCTTTCGGGAAGAGTGCCTGACTGAGGCGCATGGTGCAGAGACATTCGGGAATCTCGACGTATCCCCAGCAACACTCCTTTTCGCGCTCCAGGAAACCCATATCGAAGTCGGCATTGTGCGCGACTAAAATGGAACCTTTTGCAAATTCCAGAAATTTTGGAAGCACCAAATCAACCGTGGGTGCCGATGCGACATCTTCATCCTTAATCTTGTGGATACGTGCCGCTTCCCACGGAATGGAACGCTCCGGATTCACGAGCTCGGAAAACACCTTGTCTGTCACAATAGTGCCATTCTCAACACGTACGCCTGCAATTTCGATGATCCTGTCACCTCTGCGCGGATCCAGGCCGGTAGTTTCCGTATCGAAAACGGTGAAAGCGGGGAGTGACATGGGAATGGGACTATACTGTCACCGGTTGTATGCCGCAACTCACACTTGCACACGTACTTCGGCAACTGAAAAAACTTCATCATCCGCCGAAGACATTTCTCGATTTCCAGACATCGCTGCAGCTTCTCGTCGCCGTTATTCTCTCGGCGCAGTGCACCGATGCCCGTGTGAATATCGTCACCAAGACGCTTTTCAAGCGGTGCCGCACGGTCCGTGATTTTGCGGAAATATCGCAGAACGAACTCGAGAAACTCGTGCATTCCTGCGGCACGTACCGCATGAAGGCGAAGAATATCCGCGCGATGGCGGCTCTCCTGATCGAGCGTCACAGAGGAAACGTGCCGCAGACTATGGAAGAGCTCACGGCGCTTCCGGGTGTGGGGAAGAAGACCGCTGCGGTCGTCCTTTCCGCTGCATTTGATATCAATGCGTTCATAGCGGTGGATACGCATGTCATGCGCGTCGCACGTCGCATGGGATTAAGCCGCCAGCATGATCCCAGCAAGATCGCGCTCGATCTCATGGAGGAGGCTCCGCGGAAAGAGTGGAGAAAAGTGACGTCGCTCCTCATCAGCCACGGCAGAGCCGTGTGCACCGCCAGAAACCGGGCGTGCGACCGTTGTGTATTCCGTGAGGATTGTCCTTCGTCGTGGGTGAAGGGGAGAAAAGACAGAAGATAAGGTATACTGCCGTTGCACTTTCCCCACATTCCATGCGAAATTTCCGAATCGTTGCATTGGTATTACCCATAGCGTTGCTCACGGCGTGTTCGTGGGTTCCCTGGGAGCGGAATGAGGTCATGGAACCGGAACCGATGATGGAAGCAGAAACGATTGATGATGGGATCATGTCTCCGGAATTGGCTCCTGAAGCAGATGAAAATATGGGTGATAGCGCAGAGCAGGAGCAGATGGAAGAAGAAGACAGCATGATGAACCCGAAAATGATGGAGGAATCCGGCGACCAGGCATCTGATGACGAGCCGTATCCCGGATACTTCGAAGATCACTTGTACTATGAGGATGGTCAGCCGCACCCCGGCTACTACCGTAACTACGTCGATGGTGTGATCGGCAACGACTTCGAATCCATCCTCTTTTTCCATGCCGCCTGGTGTCCGTATTGCATAGCGAACAATACGAAATTGGAGGCGTGGTATGCCGAAAAGCACTTCCCCCGCTCGGTCTACAAGATCGATTTCGATACGGCTGATGAGCTGAAAGCACGCTTCGGTGTGACGAATCAGGACACCTTCATTCTCATTGGAAGGGACGGCAACGAAATCAAGCGTGTGACATTCCCCTCCGAGTCGGATCTTCTGGAACTTCTCGGCACATACTGACGATGCTGCAGGTTTCTCTTCTCATCACTCTTTTCACTGCTGGTCTCCTGACCATTCTCCTGCCGTGCATACTGCCACTCCTGCCGATCGTGCTCGGTGTGAGCATTGCTGGCAGGTCAAGGCTGCGGCCGCTTGCGGTGATGGCGGGAATGCTCGTGAGTTTCGTCGGATTCACATTCCTGTTACTCGTTGTTCTGAATCAGTTCGTCACCGCGGCGGAGTACATTCGTATTTCCACCTATTACGCATTGCTCTTGTTTGGTTTTGGGTTTTTGACTGCGAACTATAACATTCAGCTTATAGGTGTGGTATTGGGAGGCTTCTTTTATACGAAGTTCGGATGGATCGTCGTGACCGTTGCGCAATGTGCGGGGTGGGCTGCCATGGAACTCGGCACACGTGTCGCGACGAAGATCCAGCAGCTTGGATCCAACATCCAGCAAAACACTACGGCGAGGCTTGGTGCGGATAATCCTCTTAGTGCCTTTATCATCAGTCTCACCATGGGGTTGGTGTGGGTTCCGTGCGCCGGACCCGCATTGGGTTTTGCCTTTACGCTTGTACGAGAAGAGCCGGGTCTGCAGGCGTTTCTCTACCTCACAGCGTATGGTCTGGGTACCGCCATTCCTCTTCTTGTCGTCGGGTACGGCGGACAGTGGGCCGTCCATTCGGTCCGCGCGCTCGGCAAGTACAGCGGCCGTGTGAAGCAGATCGCGGGAGGGATATTGATCTTCACTGCCGTTGCACTGAACTACAACTGGTTCCGGGAGATTGTCAGCCGCACTTCCTTCGGCAATCTCGGTGTCGATATTGAGCGGAAGTTGTTTGAGGGTGATATGAAGGAAATCAAGGAAATCAACGAAATCAAGGAAACCAAGGAAATCAACGAAATCAAGGAAACCAAGGATGGTGAGGTATCATTGGCCGGCATGAAGAAATCTTCTCTTCCCAACATCAGCCGTGCACCGCTGAATATTGCAGAGCTCGGCGGTGAATGGCTGGGCAGCGAGCCGCTCACGACGGAGGATCTTAAGGGCAAAGTGGTGCTGATCGATTTCTGGACGTACAGTTGCATCAACTGCATCCGCACGTTGCCGCACATCGAAGGCTACTGGAAGAAATTTGGTGGAGAGCACTTTGTACTTATCGGCGTTCACACACCGGAGTTTGTGTTTGAGAAAGATAAGGACAACGTTGCGAAAGCAATGGAGAGGTTTAAGCTCACGTATCCTGTTGTGCAGGACAATGATTACAAAATCTGGAAGAGCTTCGCGAACCGCTACTGGCCGGCGAAGTATCTCATCGATGCGAACGGCTACATCCGCTACACGCATTTCGGTGAAGGGGGATATGAGGAGACGGATGAGGCGATAGGGAGTCTGTTGCGGGAGGCGGGTGTGGAAGTGGCGGAAGAGGTAGAGGACTCAGAGGACACAGAGGACTCAAAGGACTTAGAGGAAAGGAGTCGCTATGGTGATCTGACGCCGGAGACGTATCTGGGGAGCCGCAGCTGGCCTGCGCTTGGCAACGGTGCTGCGTATCCCATGGAGAGTGTGTTTACCTACAGAGCACCCGAGTCGATGAAGCTCCACAAGTACTACCTTGTCGGTGACTGGCAGATGCTGGATGAAGAGCGGCAGGTGCTGCGATCAAACACCGGAGAAATCCGCATGAAGTTTCTGGGAGGAGAGATCAATCTGGTGATGGGTCTCGAAGATGGCGTACAAAAATCATCAGTCGAAGTGTGGGTAGACGGACAGAAAACCACTTCGTTTACGGTGGATTTCCACACACTCTACCAGCTCTTCAAAGGGGAGTATGGGGAGCATGAGGTAGTACTTAAAATCACCGGAAAGGGTGTTTCAGCCTATGCATTTACATTCGGGCAGTAGTATTATCACTGCCCATGAACACGGCAGACCCGCAGTACCTCCGGCTCCTCAAAACCATCCTCGATACGGGTACTTCCAAGGAGGACCGTACCGGCACGGGCACGCTCTCGCTCTTCGGCGCACAAATGCGTTTCAACCTCCGCGAAGGTTTTCCGTTGCTCACGACGAAGAAGGTACACATGAAGTCCGTCGTGCATGAACTCCTGTGGTTTCTGCAGGGGGAGACGAATACGAAGTACCTCACGGAGAACGGCGTGAGCATCTGGGACGAATGGGCCACTGATACGGGGGAACTCGGTCCCGTGTACGGCAAACAGTGGCGCGATTTCCATGGCGTGGATCAGATCACCGATCTCATCGCGCAGATCAAAAAGAATCCGGACTCCCGACGTCTCATTGTTTCCGCATGGAACCCGGCCGTACTTCCGGATACGGCGTTCAGTCCCAGAGAGAATGCCGCACAGGGGAAAATGGCGCTGCCGCCGTGTCATTGTCTGTTTCAGTTCTATGTTGCTGACGGACGTTTGAGCTGCCAGCTCTACCAGCGCTCTGCGGATATCTTCCTCGGCGTGCCGTTTAACATTGCTTCCTATTCGTTGCTCACGCACATGGTGGCACAGGTATGTGATTTGGAAGTCGGCGATTTCGTTCACACATTCGGTGATGTACATCTGTATAAAAATCATCTGCAGCAGGCGCTGACGCAGTTGGAGCGCGAACCCAAGGCCTTGCCTACACTGAAGCTGAATCCTGCAGTGAAGGATATCTTTGCGTTCCGGTTCGAGGACATCGAGGTCCTGAACTACGATCCGCATCCGGGGATAAAGGCGCCGATCGCGGTTTGAGAAGCTATAAGTAATAAGCTGTAAGCTGTAAGCTGTAAGCATATGAATGTTTCATTGATTGTTGCGGCCTCCGAAAACAATGTCATCGGAAAGGACAACGCCATTCCATGGCACCTTCCCGATGATCTGAAGTTTTTCCGCGCAAAGACCGAGGGGCACCCGGTGATCATGGGGAGAAAGTGCTACGAATCCATCGGCAAGCCGCTGCCGAACCGCGAGAATATTGTCGTCACGCACCGTCAGGATTACCATGCACCGGGGTGTGAAGTGTCGCCATCGGTGGAGGAAGCCATTCTGTACGCCGGCAGGAATCATCCTGAGGAAATCTTCGTGATTGGAGGAGGAGAGATCTATCGTCAGGCGTTGCCCGTTGCGAATCGTATTTACATGACGCGCGTACATGCAGACATTCTGGGCAATGTTCTTTTCCCCGAGATCGATCCTGAGGTCTGGAAGGTGACGGAGAAGCGGGAACATCCGAAAGATGCGAAGCACGCGCATGCGTTTACCTTCCTGACACTGGAACGCACAGACGAGCTGCCCGTCTGATTTCCGTTGTTCACGTGTAGTTTTTTCTTGGCTTCATAGAGCCAAAAATAAAGACTCACTGCTCTTCGATTGTTGCTGCAGTGTCATTGTATTGTGACCCTTTTACACTGTGGGCACATGGCAATCGAAACACCTGCATCACAGGCGGATATCAATGCAGAACAGGAAGCACAGGAACTCATCGACCGGGTGATGAAGCAGCACCTTCAGGGGGGCGGCGAAGTCACGCCGGAACAGTTAGCGGCGTTTCTGCGTGCTGAGGCGGCGAACCGTTCCAAAGAAGTACAGGAGCGCGTGGAGGCGTATATCGGGACGCTCACGGCGTCCGTCCGCACCGACGTCATCAAAGCGCTGGAGCACGGCGTGGGAGGCCAATACGACGGCACCAAGACTTATATGGCTGCTGCAGTTATTGTTCCTGTAAAGGGGGAGAAGGTGGAGGAGCAGGCAACGGAAATTTCCAATCATGAGCAATACCACAAGGATCATGATCATCTCGCTGATATTAAAGCAGCAGAAGATGCCGTCGAGGACGGTGGTGTTGCCGTTATCGGTGGAGAGACGTTCGATGACACAGAGGTCGTCGAACCCATGACTATGGAACGCACGGGAACGGAGTTCGTATCCGGAGGTTACCGCGACATGCACAACCGTATGGGTGCGGCGCTCTCCCGCGCGAAACTCGGCTGGAGCGATCTGGAAAAGGCGATCGACGCGAGGGATCTCTCCATCATCAGCGACGGCACGCGAGAAAAGGCGAAGGGGGTCGTCGAAGGACAGTATGCGTTAGCTGCCTAACAATAACAGGTGTGGTATTGCCAATGTGGTTTATGGGGTTTTGCTGCATCTGTTAGCCCCCGAATTAATTCGGGGGCTAACAGGGTTCGACCTAACGTCCGATCAGCCGCAGGAACTCATCACGGGTTTTCGGGTCTTCCTTAAAGAGTCCGCTTACGGTGCTCGTGACCGCCACAGAGTGCTGCTTTTCCACGCCTCTCATCATCATGCAGAAGTGGCTGGCCTCCACCACAACTCCTATCCCTTTGGGCTTCAGCACACTCTCCAGCGCGTCGCAGACCTGCTGTGTCATACGCTCCTGCACCTGGAGCCTGCGGGCGAACATATCGACGATGCGAGCGATTTTGCTCAATCCTATAACGTGCTTATCGGGAACGTATCCTACGTGCACTTTGCCGACGAAGGGCAGCACGTGGTGTTCACACAGGCTGTAGCACTCGATGTCCTTCACGATGACCATGCCCTTCGTGTCCGATGGAAACAGTGCATTGTTCACAATTGTCTCCAGATGCTGATCGTAGCCGGAGGTCAGGAAATTCATCGCCTCCTCCCAGCGTTCGGGGGTTTTACGGAGGCCTTCCCGGGAGGGGTTTTCGCCGATAGATGAGAGGAATGCTTGGATAAGGTCTTTCATGGGCTTTGAGCTATAAGACGTAAGCTTTAAGCTATAAGCGTGCAAGACTATACAAGCTTTCGATGAAATGCACGGAGCATTTTGTCGATTTCTATCATCTGTTTCATGAGTGTTTTTGCGACATTGTCCTGTAGGTAATTCAGGTGTTCTGCCAGTAATGCCTGTGTGCGCAGCTCCGCAAGAGAGCCCTTTGCAATCAGCAAAAATCCGGCAAACTCTTTATCTGATCGTCGCTGACTGCCTTCTGCAATATTTGATGGTACGGAGACAGCTGCGCGTCTCATCTGACTCGTCAGCCCGAATTGCTCATGATACGGAAAATTTTTCGTTACTGCGTATACGGATTGAGCCAAGCGCATGCTGTGCTGCCATACCACCAGTTTTTCGAAAGCCATATCAATCATGTGCGTATCATCATGTACTCTGATCAAAGCTTACAGCTTATCGCTTACAGCCTGATCTGCGTCATCTTGCACTTTTGCTCTTTTACTTGCTCCAAAAGTCCGTTCCATCTTTCTCCGGAACGGGGGTTCTTTGCGTGAGAATCAATCAATTCACACAGCGGTTCCAGTACGAACCTGCGTTCATGCATCCTGGGATGTGGTATCACAAGCTCAACGCTCAAAGCACATTGCTCATCGCCGACATCTTGTATCTTATCGTTTCTATCCTCCGAGTCTTTCGACACCCAATCCCCATACAACAACACATCCAGATCAATCGTCCGTGGCCCCTTCGGATACGGCGGGTCCTTCCCAAGTTCTGCTTCGATCTGCTGCAGCGTCGCATGCACCTCTTCGGGTGTTTCTTCCGTTTCAAATCTTGCAACGGCATTCAGAAAATCTGCCTGATCTTCACGTTCTCTCGGCGCGCTTTTGTACACAGGAGAAAATACGATATCTGGGTAATCGGCACGGAGAATCTCGGCGCAGGTTTTCAGGTTTGTCTCCGCATCTATGTTAGAGCCAAGCCCTATGAAGACTGTTGTCATGGGCGGGTGATGGTTACTGTCGCGCCTTTCGATCCTGAAATATTTGGTTTTGTGACGGAGATCGTCACTTTCTGCGGGGCAAATTTCTCCAGAATGGTTCCTGCAGCATCTTCTGCAAATTTTTCCAGAGTGCTTCGCTCTGTCGCTCCCAGCCCTCTGATGGTATCGGCAACACGGTCGTAATCGATGGTATCGGCGATGTCGTCGGATCGTCCCGCTTTCGCTGTATCGGTACAGAGCGTCACGGACACATGCAGTGTCTGCGCTGATGCGCGTTCGGCGGCTGTCACTCCAATGTGTGATTGCACGATGATTGCTTCCAGAGAAATGCTATCTTCCATACCGCGATTCTACGCGGCTACGGGTACACATCAATGTGGGGTTTCAGGATTTTTCGCTCCAGTGTGCCAGTCTCCAGGTTCCAAATGAATCGGTTCCACTACGTATGGGCATGGAATACTCTTCTCTGTACCGTACATCAATCGTTTAAGGATTTTGTCTTGCCTTGGCTCCGGAAACGAACAAGCCCATCTTTTCAGCAATCGGCATATCCGCCACTTTGCGTATCATCCAGCGCGTGACGATGATGGCGGTGAACATGGAAATGAAGATACCCGTTGCCAGGGTGATGGCGAAGCCGCGGACGATGGACGTACCGATGACGAAGAGCACGGCGCAGGTGATGAGTGTGGAGATGTTTCCGTCGCGGATACTGGACCATGCCTTGTTGAAGCCTGTTTCGGAGGCTGTTTTCAGGATTTTGCCTTTCCGGACCTCTTCTTTGATACGCTCGAAGATCAGCACGTTCGCATCGATGGCCATGCCGATCGAGAGGATCATACCGGCTACACCAGCCAACGTGAGGACGATGTATGTGTGTGAGAACAGAAAGAGAGGTAACTTGAGCAATGCGATGAAGATCAGCACGTAGAAGAGCAGTGCGATGTTCGCGATAACGCCGAGGAGCCTGTAGACGACGAGCATGAAGAGCATCAGCACGACCATGCCGACGAGTCCCGCTTTCAGGGACATGGCGAGTGCCTCCGCGCCGAGGGTAGCCTCTACCGTACGCTGGCCAGTGAGGTAGATCGGGGCGGGAATTGCTCCCGTATTCAGGTCCGTAGCGAGCGCATTGGCTTCCTCGAAAGTCTGGCTTCCTGTGATCACCGCTGTGCCGCCAACGATGGCCTGCTGGACGGTGGGGGCAGAGATCAGCTGGCCTCCGACGAAGATGGCAAGACGCTTACCGATGTTGTTTTTCGTCAGTTGCTCGAAGAGCTTCGCCCCTTCGTCGTCGAAGGCGATCTGCACGATGGGGATATTCGTCGTCGGATCCATCGTGACGCTCGCGGAGCGGAAGTGCGTGCCGTCGAGCTGCGTGTCCTTCCAGCCAGTCGGTAACAGGGAGAAGAAGAGCGTCCGAAGGACAATCTGGTCCTCGCGAGCCTCCACAGCACCGCGCTGCAGGCGGCCGATGATCTCTACTGCCCGACTGCCGGCGTCTGCGCCGCGGATGGTCAGAAGCTCATAGCTGGCGATGTCGCCCGTCGGGGCAGGGGGAGCATCCATGCGAATGAGGTGGTAGCCGAACTGCGTTTCTACCGGTGCACTCACTTCACCCGTCTTCAGCTGGAGCGCGGCCTGTTCAAACGCCGGTACCATGGTGCCGAGTCCGAAGGTTCCAAGACTGCCACCTTCCTTGCCCGACGGTCCGTCGGAGTGTGAGCGGGCGAGGGTCTCGAATTTTGTTCCACTTGCGAGTTGCCGTCGCAGGTCGAGTGCCACGGCAAGGGCTTCCTCCTTCGTTCTGGTCACTTCTTCCCCTGCGGAAGATGCTCCTTTGTACGCCACGAGGATGTGGCTTGCGCGCATTTGCGTCTGTCCGGGGACGAATTTACGCAAGAAGAGGATTGCAGCGCCTTTTTCCAGCGTCACCGGTTTGAGTGCTCCCGGCTGCATGGACTTGATGGCCTGAACGATGGGAGCGGGGACACCCGCATCCAGTTTCTTTTCGATGTGGCTGGTATGACTGAGGGTGGAGTCGTCTGCCTGGAGAATATCGAAGGCTTTCGGCGCTTCGTTGACCAGCCGTCCCGTAGCCGTGCGGGCGCGGAGGACTTCGACGAGGAAGACGCCAGGCACATCCGTCGTTGTGGGTTGTCCGGCGCTGTCCGTCGCGTTCGCCTTCACTGTGGCGTCGAACGGGAGGATGCCGTCTCTCGGTCCGCGGTTCCATATTCCCTCCAGCCCCTTCGGTAACTGGTCGCGGAAGTATCGTGCTTCTGTGGTGTAGGAGACACCGAGATCCGCCCCGATGTCTTCGCCGACCTTCGCCAGCGATTCTCCGGGCTCCTTCAGTCTCGTACGCACCGACTGTACGCGTGCGCGGATTTCCTTTTCGTATTCCGGAGTTGGTTCCGTTTGCTCTTCTTTGAATTCCAGCTGAATGGTCTTGCCGACGGTGTCGATACATTTTTGCGTCTCGATGATGCCGGGGCATTCCACCAGAAGGTGCTTCTCGTTGCCGATGTACGAAGGAGTGATGGTTGCTTCACTCACGCCGAGAGAGTTGATGCGTCGTTCGAGGACCGTGCGGATGGCTTCGACGATGGATGTGCGTTGCGTCTCGATACTCCGGAGCTGGTTCTGGAGGAGGATGATGGAATCGCCGGCGACACCGCGCGCTGTCAGGCCGTCAATTTCCTTCTGGATGGAATCGACCTGTTGCTGCATTTCCTCCTCTGAAATACGGAAATCGAGCTGTGTCCCTCCCGCCAGGTCCAGGCCGAGGTGGAAGGTTGGCGATCTGAGAAAGGACGGTGCCCATGAGCGTGCGGAGTCCGGTAATGCAATGAACAAGAACGCCGCCGCAACGATTGCGGTCATTGTCGGCCAGATATTCGGTCGTCCGGATGCCATGGTTATTTGACGCGTTCGAAGGTCATATGTAAGCCGACATTCATGTCATCCGCAAATACATCGGCGATTTCCCGCGACGGGAGTCCGCGGATGGAGATCGTTCGTTCGATTTTCTGTTTGTCCAGCTGGATTTTTGCAGCGAGTCTGCCACGGGCGAAGATTCCCATCGGCTTGCCGTCGAATTCCTTGAATAATTTCTGCATTTTTTCCACGCCTTCATCAGTGAATCCGATGATGACATTGCCTTTCTTCAGAGCGTCTTCATCCGACCCTGCAAGAACCCAATCAATATCCGTCCCTGCTACCCCGGTAGCCCGGAAAATACCCTGCCCCTCCACGGTGATATCACCCTCCTGCGCTTCCGGCACCCCTATGCGAATTTCCATGGAGAAAGGGGCGGTCATCTCCTCATTCAGCGCTTCTGCCACTGCAGCCGGGTCGACTTCGGCTGTGATCGTGGTGGTGTTGGAGGCTTCGACATATTCAATATCGAAATCCATCAGCCCCCCGTTCAGACGTGCGAGCCGTCGTTCCATCACCTTCTGTGCCGCTTGGGTCAGATCGGTCATACGCACCTTGTCCGTAGTATCAAAACGAACGTTATAGGTCAGTATGCCGGAACCTCCGCATCCAGCGAGCAGGAGGCCGAACGCCGTAGAGACGATCAGTCGTTTCATGTCCGGTTCAGTGTAGGGGAGAGGGGAGGAACGAGAAAGGTAATCCAGAGTTTTTTACTCGCTGGGAACCCGTTAAAGGTGGATAGGTTGTCCGGTTGATAGGTGCCTGATTTACAATGCTAATCGTGTTTTTTCACGAAGCATTTTTCCGTTCAAATCCACTCCTTTGAGTACGCATCCCTTATCGAGAATGCAATTGCGCAGTGTGCAGTTTTCTACGACGCAGTCTTCGAAGAGCACGGTATCCTTGAGGACGCTCCGTTTCACGGAGGAACGTTTGCCGACGACAACGCTTCCCTCGCAGGACGTCTGCTCGATCTCGGCACTTTCTTCTTCGATGAAGCGTTCTCCGACGAGGGAGCGCGTCGCCTCGAGATAGGCTTCGAAGGATCCTACGTCGAACCACGGTTCCGAAAACGTAAATGCGTGCACGGGAAGTCCGCGAGCGAGAAGTTCTTCGAAGATGCCGCCGACGTTATCGGGTTTTATAGCAGCATACTCGATGACGATCGGGAGTACGGATGCCGGTAACACTGCGCAGCCGGTGGAGACGAGGGAGGTCTTGGGATGAACGGGCTTCTCTTCGAAGGAGGTGATGGGGAGTGGGGCGTTGGAAGTAGGGGCTAGGGATGGTGTGATGACGGTTCCGAACGCTTTCGCTTTCTCGAGATCCTTGATGTCGTGAACAGCAATGAGCGTCTCCCCCGGAGTACGGGCATCCAGGAATTGCTTCATGGAGAATCCGCAGTAGTTGTCACCGGTCAGCAGCAACACATCTTCATTGATGTCATGGTGATCGATCCACTGCGCCGTCGCGCCGAGCGCACCGAGCTTCTCGTCGTCACTCCTGGTTTCTTCGATGAGGATGCTGATGTCCCTGCGATTGAGCGTTTCCTTCCACGCTGTGAAGGCATCATGGAACATGGCGTTGGTGCTCACGGTGATGGGTATGCCCGCCGGAATATCCCGCACGAGGTACTCGATGAGCGGCACTCCGGCAAGCGGCAGGAGCGGCTTCGCGCGTTTCTCCGTGAGAGGCCAGAGACGGGTGGCGAAACCGCCGGCGAGGATGAAGGCTTGCATGGCTCTAGTGTAGTTGTGAAGTTCTCAAGCTGTTAAGTTGTTTACATATAGAACTTGTTCAACAGCTCATCAACCCAACAGCAAACAGCTTACCTAAAAAACCACTTCCACCGGCTTTCCTGGGGGCTGACCACCGTGACGGGTTGCCCTTCCACGCTCTCCACGCGTTCGTCGCGTTCCACGATGCCGAGCACGGAGGGCAGGAGCATGTACGTGATGCCGCGGCTCCGGCAGGCGCTCAGAAGGTTCAGGGACTGTTCGAGATCGCTGCACTGGATGACGTGGGTGATTCCCTCCTTCAGAACGTCATCGAGTTTATTGAGTTTGCCGCGCACGGGCACTCCACCGATCTCCCGCTCTTTGGCGCCGTGTCCGTCCAGTACCGCGACAGGCGTCAGGGGACTGCGGTGCTTCTGGAGACGCTCGATCAGTGCGGTACTCTCACGGGTCACGCCAATAATGAGCGTCGGAAAGACTGCCGGAGTTCTGCGGAGCAGCGACCGAAGGATGACGGAGAAGACAATGTGCCACAGCCAAACAGCACCGAAGCTTATTCCGAGTGCCGTCAGCAGAAGTAATCTGCTGAAAAATTGTTCGAACAGGAAATAGTAGATGAGCGTGAACATGGCGACCCCCACCAGCGCCGAGTATCCGATGTACGCGGCATTGCGCATCTCGGTTTGTTTTCGGAAAAGCGCAAACGTCCTTGTCGTGAGGAGCACGGCCAGCCATACGGGTGATGCAACGGCGACCGCGATCATGAAGTGGTCGAACGGGAAGTCTGTCGAGAAAATGAAACCGACCCGTAGAAAGTAAGCGATCGCGTACGATTTCAGAAAGACCGCGAGATCGGTCAGAAGCCAGAGGACGAGGAGAAGGCGGTAGCGGGACACGAGGGGATTGTAGTTGTTAAGTTGCTAAGTTGCTAAGTCAAGATAAACCTAAGAACCGAACAGCTAAACAGCCAAGAATTACTGTGCGTTATCTTTGCACCAAGTTCACTGTGCCATGCCATTCATAGCCAAGCTTCGTCACGTCCCACGGTGCTTTTCCCTTCCATTCACTCTTACCGTTTGCCACTTGTGGAATCTCTGCGAAGAGGACGTCCCGGAACCATGCATATTTTGCAGCCATTGCCGTGTTGGTTTCGGCGCGCTTTGCAAACTCTCCGTTCTGGAGGACGAAGTAGGCGAATCCTTCGGCAAAGTCTTCGAACGCATCGTAGCTGGCGTAGCCCGAGGGGAAATCTTCCGGTCGGGCATTGCTCTTCTGCACGTGGCTCGTGATCCACGAAATACTGTAGTACCCGATGCTCGGATCATTGCGGTAGATGAGATCCTCCCCGTCGGTGTACGCACTGTTGCCCGATTCTTCCGTTCCCTGGAGGCATCCCAAATCAATATTATGTCCGGATTCATGGATGAACAGTGCGCGGAATTCCGAGTCGGGCACCGTGCCGTCGAGGATCATCACATCCTTGCCGGCCAAACCCCTGCTCTTTTGCTTCTCGTAGCGCACGTAAAAATTCTTCAGGGTATTGCGGCAGCGTTCGGGGAGAACCGTGAGCAGAACTTCGTTGGCGATGCGCTTGTGCGTATCGTTGATTTCCGGCTGATCGACGACGGCGAGGAGTTGTGCTGCTGCATTGCGTGGCTTGGGTACCACCGCGATGGGAGCGAACGAGGAGGTTTGAGAGGTCTGCGAGGCTTGCGAGGTTTGCGAGGTCTGCGAGGTCTGCGAAGTGGACGGAGAGAACGAGGATGCCGTCCTGTAGAACTTTGTCGCCAGGGACTTTCTCTTACCGATCGGATTTGCTATAGGGTTGCGGTTTCTCGGTGGGGGAGCGACCATATGTGTGTCGTTTTCCACGCTGATCACGCTTGCGTCAGTGACCGGATTTGCTAGGCTTGCCTCATACGAAAAGACTCGTGTGCCCGTTTTTCCCGTGGACGGGACGGCCGCGAGGAGCAGGAGCGGAAGGCCGATGAGAAGCAGCTGGGCTTTCGTTCTCATGAAAATCGGATAAAAAAGGAGGTATTTATACTATAATTATTATAAAATGTCAATTAGCACAGATTCGCCCATTCAGGACTCTGAAACGCCTCCTAAAGGCATTTCTGCCAAGCCTGGAACCGAGCACACCGTCACGATCGAAACACTGACCTTCGGGGGCGCCGGATTGGCCCATATCGACGGTATCGCAGTATTCGTCCCCGGAACCATTCCAGGGCAGCAGGTGCAGATCGTCATCACGAAGAACAAGGAGCGCTATCTGGAATGCAGAGTGCTCAAGGTGCTTCGCAGAGCAAAGGATGAGGTTCAGCCGCGGTGCCAGCACTTTCATGACTGCGGCGGATGCACCTGGCAGAACCTGCCGTACGACAAGCAGATTAAGTACAAGGAGGACATCGTCCGCGAAACACTCGAACATCTGACGCCGGTGGACGCGGATGTCCGTGCGACGCTGCCCGGGCGCGTTCTGAAGATCATTCCCAGTCCGCAGGTGTTTCACTACAGAAACAAGCTGGAGATGAGCTTCGGTTTTGCAAACATGCGAACGGAGGAGAAGGCCGGCAAACGGATTTACTTCGACGAGAATCCGACGATCGGTTTTCACCAGCCGGGAGAGTGGTCCACGGTGCTGCCGATCAGCGAATGTCACCTCTACGATGAGCAGATAGGGTCGCTGCTTTCCGATGTCCGCCGGTTCATGCAGGACACCAGGCTCCCTGTGTACAACCCGAAGACGCACAAAGGCATTCTCCGCACTCTCTTGCTGAGGCGTGGCGTGCAGACCAACGAGCACATGATTGCGTTCATCGTGAAGGCGAGGAAGAAAGAACTCGAGCCGCTGTTCCAGCATTTCATGCGCTTTGGAGGAAGGAGCGGACTCACTTCGTTGCTCGTGATCGAAAATCACGGCATGAATGACAAACCCGAAATGCCGAAGGTACACACTCTCATCGGAAGGCCTTTCATTACGGAGCGTCTCTTCGATCTGACGTTCGAAATTTCCCCATTCTCGTTTTTCCAGACCAACACGCTCGCTGCGGAAAAACTCTATAAGGCGATCGCTGACTGCGCCGACCTGAATCGCAAAGATGTCGTACTGGACGCCTACTGCGGTATGGGAACGATCGGTCAGTATCTCGCACGGTTCTGCGAGAAAGTCGTCGGCGTGGAGAGTCATCCGACGGCGATTGAGGACGCACTGAAGAGCGCGGGAAAGAACCGCATAGGCAATATCAGTTTCTTCAAGGGGCGTGCGGAGCAGGTGCTTCTCGACCAGCTCAAGGCCGGCGGGAAATACGCTTTCTCCGTCATCGTGCTCGATCCTCCCCGTGCCGGTCTGCACCCGAAGGCAACCGAAGCGGTGCTGGCGCACAAGCCGCAGAAGATCGTGTACGTTTCCTGCAACCCGGGAACGTTTGCCCGTGACCTTGGTGCCTTCCTGAAAGGCGGTTACGATTTGCGGTCCGTGCAACCGGTCGATCTCTTCCCGCACACCGCGCACATTGAAACGGTTGCGGTGCTGCAGAGGAAATGAAACGAGCTTTAAGCTTTGAGCTTGGAGAGGACGTCTCTGTAGAAGTATCGTTCTCATAGCTCACAGCCCATAGCTCACAACTCACAGCTCCATGCACATCACTCTCCTTTGCGTTGGCACGCTCAAGACCCCGTGGATCATCGCAGGGTGCACCGAGTATCTCCGGCGCATCGCGCACGATGGTAGATTGACCGCAATCGAAGTGCCTGCCTCCAAGCAGAAAGATCCTGTGAAGCAGCAGGCGGAAGAATCGGTTGCGCTCCTGAAGAAGCTCGAAAAAACAGCGGGGGAGGTGTGGGTGCTGGATGAGCGCGGCAAGGCGATGACGTCTCAGGTCTTTTCCGATGCTCTGGGTGTGGCGGCCGACCACGGTACTTCAGTCACCTTCGTCATCGGTGGCGCATACGGATTGACCGATGCCGTTCGGGAACATGCCGACCGCATAGTGCGCCTGAGTGAGATGACCCTACCGCACGAGCTCTGCAGATTGGTATTTCTTGAACAACTCTACCGGGCTCTGCAGATACGTAAGGGGACGGGGTATCACCATTAGATACGCCATAGACGGAGTCAATCTCTTTTGACATTTCTGTTGACTTTGTTGTAGTAAAGCCGCATAATTCACTCGGTAGACCTTCAAAAACCCGTTCTCGTGGTGCGAGAAGGAAACCAGCTTTCACCGCCCAAGCCATTCAGTGGCGGACATTCATTCTTTTCCTTCTCCATATCATGGCAGATCAGGATATCTCGTGTCGCGATTGCGGCGCATCGTTCACATTCACCGAGGGTGAACAGGAGTTCTACAACTCCAAGGGTCTCAGCGCCCCTCAGCGTTGCAAGGCGTGCCGCGCAGCCCGCAAGTCGCAAAACGGCGGAGGCGGCCAGCGCCAGATGCATGACGCAGTCTGCGCACAGTGTGGCGCAGAGTGCCAGGTTCCGTTCAAGCCGCGCCCCGAATCCGAGGGTGGCAAGCCGGTTCTCTGCAAGGCATGCTTCCAGGCGAGCAGGGCGTAAGCTTTCTATCGTCTTGAAAACGCAACGGCCCCGAAAGGGGCCGTTTTTCGTTGTACGTCGTTTCATCATTCGTTACCGTGCCTTCCTGCATTTTTATGAACGCCGAAGAACATGAAGAGTATAGAAAACGCCTGAAGTTCCAGAATCAGTCGCTCGACCACGGCGTTGCGGTGATCGGTTCGGATATTCTGGATTCCCGATACCAAGTGAAAGCTTGCGTCCAGGCCACGCTAGCGGCGGTAGCTGCCGTCCTGTTTGTTCAGGAAGAACGTATCCCCGACATTGGGCATATCATGGCCGGTATCGGTGCGGTGTATTTCGGAGTAAAAACAGGGGTTCGTGCCCTTGTCATATCGGCATGCATGTCACGGTTGTCGAAACTGCGTACGCAGCACCCGCAGCGGCTCCGTATGATTATCAGTGAAATGAGGAAACAACTTCCGTATTTCGCAGAAAATGCAGATCGTTTGCAGCAGAAATATTTTCCCGATGCCGGTACGCAACAGTGATGCCGTTTTACCTTTCCACATCCACATCGCCGTGAATCTCCGCGATGCAGCTTTGGACGCGTGATGTAGCGAATGGCCGCTGTGTCTTGGCATTGAGCAGATGCTCCACTCCTCTCACTATTCTGAGTCTGCATATGTCACACATGCCGTTGTTACACCCGCGCTGGACGGACTTGCCGTTTTCGTCGGCGATGCTCAGGAGTGTCCTGCCGTTCTCCGCCTCGAACGCTCCTCCGGTATGAACAAACCGGACGGTATGCATATGACCGCATCATAAAAAACACCGGCGACAGGCGCCAGTGTTTTTCTGTTACATTCCTTACTCGTTGCCGATGGTCAGTGTCACCGATGACTTGGCGCCGTCACTCTGTACCATGACTGCCGTCGCTCTGCCGTCTTTCGTCATCGAGAGGACGGAGCTCGGACCCATGGTGGCACGGGCAGTCTCTGTCCAGCCGTCGCTGCCGAGAGCGTCGGCGTAGAAGTCGAGGGCATCCTGCGGGCTCATTTCCGTAGAGAGCGTGATCATGCCGCCGACCTCGTTCGTCTCTTTGTTCGTGCCGAACATCGAGGATTCGATGGTTGCTCCCGGCAGCAACGGAATGTCCTGCGGCCAGTCCGCCGGAATGTTCTGGCCCGTAGTGACTTTCACTGTGTCCGATTCGATCTCCATCGAACCGTCGCGGTTCATGTCGACATCGACGTTCTCGTTTCCTTCCTGTTCCATGGCGTCTTCCACCACCCTTTCCGATACCGAAGAACAACCGAAGAGCATGAGGGACATAGCCAGGATACTGAGTACGGGGGCGGTGCGTATGGTGGATATGGGGTAATGGGGGGAAATCGTCCGGCAGTATACCAAAAAACCCCGCGGTGCGGGGTTTTTCCGGGATAGTATGTGGCGCTTATTTCAGCGTGAATGTCACGTCGACCGGCACGAGCGGGTCGAGGAGTTTGTTGCCGTAGCTGTCGTTGCCCACACCGAAGTCTCGGCGGGGGAGATCGTAGTGCGCACGTACCACGTTGCCTTCCACGGTGGCGGAGAAAGAGGCGCTCTTCGTGACCCCTTTCAGCGTCATTTCCCCTTCGATGGTATAGGTACCGTCGGCGTTCTTCGTGATGTTCTTCGAGACGAATGTCGCCTTGGGATAGACGGCGGTATTGAAGAAGTCTTCACGTTGCAGGTGCCCGTCGAGCCCCTGACTGTCGGTCATCACGCTCGTGAGGTCGATGGTTGCCGTGATGGAGGTCTCCTCAAAGGCTGCTGCGGGAGTCGTAGCGATGGTGAATTTCATGAAGTGACCCGGATGGTCGACGATACTGCTCTTGCCGACGAAGGTAATGGTCTCGGTAGCCATGGCCTGATCTCCGGCGGGAACTTCGACAGCCGGTGCGGGCTCCATTACATCATCGGTCTTCGGTGCGGGAGCACACGCTGTGAAGGAAAGAATACAGAGGGCCGGTATGAGTTTTTTCAGCATGGAAATGGGGGAAAAATACAGAGGCGCGGAATTCTAACATGGGTCTCCGGTGGTTATCGAACCGTAAACCCACCCATCATGCCATTGGTCAGGTGTTCCGCAATATGGCAGTGAATCATCCACTCGCCGGGGTTACTCGCATCCAGGAGAATGTCCGCCGTTGCCCCCTTGGGTATGAGAACCGTGTCTTTCCAGACCAGGTTCTTCTCCTGCACGCCGTTCATGGAAAGCACCAGGAACCGTTGTCCGTGGAAGTGTATGGGGTGCTGCATGGGGTGCGCGGAATCGGCATCGTTGATGATGCGGATCTTCACCTTGTCTCCCTTTTGAAACACGTAGTTGATATCCATATTCTCTTTCCCGGTTGCTTCATCGATCAGTTTCCACTGCGTGTTCGCATCCGTTGCCATCGCATTCATCATAGGCATGGTGTCTTCCCATTCAATGCCGTCACTTTCCGTTCCGTGATGCATCATCATGCCGTGATCCATGGCCATTTCCACTGTCAGGCGTAGGGTGTGGTCCACGGGCGTATCAAAGTAGGTGCGGAAGTTGTTGATGTCTGCGATGACATCGTCGTGTGCTTCCATTGCCTGAAATTCATTGGCTGTCGGTGCGTCATTTGCGGTTGGAGACACCACTACATCGAGCAGCGTCTGCATGCGCGACCCCACGCCAGAGTCGTTTTCGATTGGTGTGGGATTGATATGATAGACGCCGTTTGCGCGACGAGCGTCCCAGTACAACACGTCGACAATGTAACGCTCCGATGGGCTGATGATCAGCTTCTTTTTCAATTCTTGCGGTGTTTCGTAGCGTCCTGCGTCTCCTCCGACGAGCTTTGCTTTTGCTTCACTAAAACTCACATTGAACGTTCGCGTATTCGCGGCGTTGAGTAAGTAGTACCGCACACTGGTATTCGTTTTGACCTCAAGCGATGGGGGTTCTGCGTTGCCGTTGATCAAAAACGTATTCCCGAACCTGCCCATGAGTGCGAAATTCGCACTGCGTTTTCCATGGGGAACCGGCATGCCTTTTTGCAGAAGAATGTCGTCGAGTACGATGTATTCTTCCTTGTCCACCGCAGGGTAGGCGTCGCTGCTTCTTGGCGTCACATGCAGCAATCCGTAGAGCCCCATGTCCTGCTGGATGTCTTCACGAACATGCGGGTGGTACCAGAATATTCCTTCATCGGGAACCTTCACTGTGTAGGTGAATGTGTCTCCCGGCTTGATTGCATTCTGCGTCACTCCCGGCACCCCGTCATTCGGGTTGTCCAGACGGATACCATGCCAGTGCACTGTTGTTTCCTGGTCTATGTCGTTTTTCACCCGTACAGTGAAAGTGGAACCTTGTTTCACCCGAATAGTTGGGCCCGGGAACTGACCGTTGTATGCGTAAAACGCGAAGGATGTTCCGTCGATCGTTTTCTTCACGATGCCCGGATTCAGGTCGATTGTGTCGCCGTTTTTCACCTCCAGGATGGTGGAAGGCTTCGCTTCCGGCAGAGTGTTGAGATCGATGTTGTTTTGCGTCAGAACAGTTTCCGGCACATCGTCAGAGCCTCCCATCATTCTGTCGTGGCGCATCATACTGTGATCCATGCGCTGTCCGGAGGAGCAGGAGGAGAGCGTTGCCATTGTCAGGATGCCGGCGATGATGGAACGATGTTTCATGGAGTGATGGGAAGAGGAAGGTGATTATGCGGTGCTAATTCTGGCAAACAGAATAAAGGCAAGCGTGAAACCGATGGTCATGACGACCGGGGCGGTGTCCGAGATCCAGTTGCGTCGCGCAGGATGAAATCTTTTGAGGAGGAGGGAGTTGCTCACTACAGAAACGGAACTCATGGCCATGGAGAGACCCGCAAGTTCCGGGCGCAGCACAAGGCCGGCAAATGCGAACACTCTCGCGGCGATCGGTATGCCGATGACGTTGTAGAACAGTGCGAAGAACATATTCTCGCGGATTTTGCGCACTGTTGATCGACTCAGACGGATTGCCGCAACGACATCACGGAGATCGTTTTTCACGAGAACGATGCCCCCCGTTTCCATGGCTATGTCCGTTCCGTTGCCCATGGCGATGCCCAGGTCCGCCTGTGCGAGCGCCGGGCTGTCATTGATGCCGTCGCCGACCATTGCGACCCGCTTGCCGCCTGCCTGCAGCTTTTTCACTTCATTCGCTTTCTCTTCGGGCAGGACTTCGGCGAGAACATTGTCGATGCCGAGCTTCCGCGCAATCGCTGCCGCCGTCCGCTTGTTGTCACCCGTGATCATGTACACCTCGATTCCCATCTTCCGCAGTCGCTCAATGGCTTCTTTCGATGTCTCTTTCACAGTGTCGGCAACAGCAACGATACCGAGCACATGCTCCTGATCTGCGAGAAGCATTGCCGTCTTTCCTGCATGTTCCAGTTGCTGCAGCTGCATTTCTGCATCGCTTGCAGGAATGTTCTCCCTTCCTATCAGTGTGCGATTACCGAAAAAGTACTGTTTCCCATCGAGTGATCCAACTATTCCATGACCGGGGATTGCACTGAACGCCTGCGCACTGTGCAGAGTGAGAGCTTTGTCCGTTGCGTGTTTCACGATGCTTTCCGCAAGCGGGTGTTCCGATCCCTGTTCCAGCGATGCCGCGATACTCAGAATTTCCTCCTGCGGCACTCCACTCAATGCGATGATGTCCGTCACCTCCGGCTTCCCCTTCGTCAATGTTCCGGTTTTGTCGAAGACGACCGTATCGATATGATTTGCGGCTTCCAGCGGTTCGCCTCCACGAATGAGGATGCCATTCTCGGCCCCCTTACCCGTGGCAACCATGATCGCCGTGGGTGTGGCCAGCCCCAGTGCGCAGGGGCAGGCGATGACGACGACGGAAACGAAGGCCAGGAGTGAGAAAGTCAGTGTCTGGCCGAGGAGTAGCCACACGCCGAGTGTGAGAAATGCCACGATGATGACTGCGGGAACGAACCATGAGCTTACCCAGTCGGCGAAATCCTGAATGGGGGCTTTGCTGCCCTGTGCTTCCTCAACGAAGCGGATGATTTGCGCAAGTGCGCTTTCACTTCCTACCTTTTCTGCCCGGAATTCAAAACTGCCGGTCTTGTTCATCGTGGCTCCGAACACACGGTCTCCTTCCTTCTTTTCCACGGGAATACTTTCACCAGTCAGCATGGATTCATCAACGGAGGAAAGACCTCTCGTCACCGTGCCGTCTACGGGAATCTTCTCACCCGGACGTACGATGACTGTGTCACCCACACGGACATCTTCAATGGGAATGTCGTTGGTTCTTCCATCGCGCATCACGCGGGCGGTCTTGGCCTGCAATCCCATAAGTTTCTGAATCGCGCCCGATGTTGCGCCTTTTGCACGCGCCTCCAGCCATTTGCCAAGCAGGACGAACGTGATGAGCAGCGCGGCGACTTCGAAATACAGGTCATGCACTGCTCCGATGATGGTCCCCTCCGTTCGTAAGTGGTCGAAGACGTTGAATACACTGTAGAAGTAGGCGGTGGATGTGCCGATGGCAATGAGGCTGTCCATGTTGAACGTCCGCACCCGCAATGCCGCCCATGCGCTGTGGTAAAAACTCGCTCCGAGCCAGAACTGAACGGGTGATGCCAGAACGAGGGAGGCGATGCCCATCCAAGGTGCGGTTATGTGTGTCCATGGCAGTGACGGAATGAACATACCCGCCATGAAGTACAGCAAGGGGGCGCTGAGCAGCGCTCCGAGGAGAAATTTGTTCCTGTAGTTGCGGATGTCTGCAGCCCGTTGCGTACGTTCTGTATCGCGGTCTACCGGGCTCGCAATACGCGCACCGTATCCCGCTTTTTCGATCGTGGCGATCAGGCCTGTTGCATCGATCTTTTGCGGATCGAAGAGAACGCGTGCTTTTGCCGCTGTATAGTTGACGTTGGCTTCCTGCACACCTTCTGTTTTCACCAGTCTTCTCGCAATGATCGCCGCACAACTTGCGCAGTGCATGCCGGTGATCGCTAGCGTCGTGTTTTGAGCCATGTCTTATGCGGCGTGGACTGCATACGTGTCTCCGAGCGATTCAATTTCCTTTTTCCAGGCATCCTGGTCAAAATCGTCCTCATGTTCCAGCGTCACCTGTTTACTTTTCAGATCAACAGTGACGGAAGAAATCGTAGGGAACTCCGAGCTGACGTCTTTGACGAGCATGGAGCAGGATTCACAGTGCATACCGGGAATGGATACCGTTGTGCGCATGGGATGAGGAGGGGAGGAGAGCGGGACTACCGTTTCGAGAGTCCGATGACGCTGATGACTTCGTCGATGAATGCATCTTTGTCTTTTTCAGAATTCAGTTTTTTGCCGGCACATGTATGGAGATGCGACTCCAATACCGCTCCCTGGATATGCTTGATGTGCCCCTGCATTGCCAGGGCGAGTTGCAGGATTTCCGTGCAGTACGCATCGTTTTCCACCAGCTTCCGGAGCTTGCCGGTCAGGCCCTCCAGTCGTTTGACGGCATCCAGAGATTTCTTTTTTGCTTCCGTGCGCATAGCAATAGGGGTAGGGGGTAGGGGTACTATACTCCCTGTTCCTGTGCGATCAAGTTTTTGCCCTCTAAATGACATTGAACGTTCCCCGCACCATGCCCATGGAGCACATGAACGCCAGCTGACCCTTTTCTAGCGCGGTGAATTCAATGATGTTTTCCCCGCTGCGCAGAGGTTGTGAGATATTCAGTGCGGGGATCGTCATGATGCTTGTGCAGCCTGTTGCGCCTGTTCCGTCGATTTTCCATCGCACCGGAACACCCGCGTTGATGGTGAGGCTGCTTGGTTCATAGCCGTAGGATGTCACCTTCATTGAGACCTCCTGTACGTTGCCACGGATCGTAGGGGCCACTGCTGCATTTGATCCTTTGTCTCCTGCGAATGCACCCGATGTATGGATGCCGGTGAGCGCGAAACCGCTCTGGAGATTGAAAACCGCAAGCAGCAGGACAAGCGAGCCGGAGAAGCGGAGGAAGAGGCGCGAGCCATTGCCAGGCGCTTTGGACGAAATGACGCTGATACCGAGGAGTGAGGGGAGCGTGCCGAGTGCGAACACAAACATGATCGTCGCGCCCATGACGAAGTTCCCCGTGGCGAGTGCTGCAAGTTGCAGCGACTGGGTGAAACCGCAGGGGAGGAAGAATGTCATCGCCCCGAGAGTCATCGGTGCCGCTGGATGCTTACTCTCACTGATGCCGGCGATCCAATGCGATAAGCGCTTTGGCGGCCGGATCGGACAACTATTCTTCGGAATGAGCTGCAGTATCGTGAGCGCGAGGTAGAGCATGACGAGGGCTACAACGATGTTCATGTATCCCGTTGCCTGCGTTGAGAGCGTGATCGTGGAGCCTAGCAAGCCCACCAGTCCTCCGAAGACGTAGTAAGCGGCGAGTCTGCCGATGTTGAACTGGAGCAGTGGTTTGAATTTCTCCGCAGAGCTTGCAGAACGGTGCAGCTCGTTATGCTTCGCGGCGATTGCGAGGAGCAAACCTCCGGTGACGGCGAGGCAGCTGGACGTGCCGGCGACGAGGCCGATGACGAAGATACCGCCTAGCGAGAGAGCCCCCGAGGTCGAAGGTGCGAGAGATACCAGGTCCAGTGTCTGCAGGATCGTATAGAGTGCGAAGATGACGAGCAGCGACGCTCCGATTTCCAGCCACTTCCGTTTGTCCGGAGCCACGGATCTGAGTGTCGCCGCGTTCTCATCTGTGAGGGAGTAGCCTGCGGCATGGATCACCGAAGCGAGTGCATCCCTGTCGAGGGTACATCCGTTTTTCACCGCAATTCTGGCTCTGTCAGCCTTGTGATTGACCTCGACAGAAGCGACCCCGGGGATCGCCTTTATCTTCCGCTCCAGAAGCAATTCACAGCTGGCACAGGTCATACCCGTGATGCCGACGGTCAGGCATTGCTCTTTCTTTGCATCCTTTTTCTTAGATGGTGAACCCATGGAGTGGAGTATACATCAATTTATTTTTCCTGCGTGGTGGATTTTGGCAGCCCCACGGAGAATCGAACTCCGCTTTCCTGGATGAGAACCAAGTGTCCTAACCGATAGACGATGGGGCCGTGGGAAAATTGTAGGGAGAATTGATGCTGGTGCAAAGAAAAGAGTAAAGAGAAGTTCATGGTTTTTGGTTTCTTGTTGTTCGAGATGCATGTGTGGTGATTTACGCAGAAAAACGGCTAAGGATGAGCAATACACTGAAAACCAAAAACCTTGTAAGTCATCGCATTACTTCCACCAACATCGATTTTCTGATAACCTCACCCCTCGTGCGTATCTTTGCTCTCGAAACGGACGTCCAGAAGATCATCAAGCGCTTCTGCAATGAAGGGGAGTGTGTGCATCTCGTGACTCCGTACCACACGCTGTCGTTCTTCTTCGCGAGTCTGAGGGACATCGTGATCAGCGGCGTGCTCATCGGTGCGGGGGTGTTCTCATGGCAGATGGGCTGGCCGATGCTCGCTACCATCATCGTTCTCACGGTGGTGTGGTTCGTGTTTGTCTTCTTCAATCTGCTCAAGGCGTACCTCGACTGGGCGTATGACTGCATCATCGTGACGCAGGACAAAGTCATCCTCATCGACCAGACGTCCATCTTCAAGCAGGAAGTAAAACCGATTTACGTCGACAACATCGGAGGAATTTCCACATCGACGCAGTTCTGGAATCTCTTTCCGTTCGGCATAGTCAAAATGCATCTCAAAGAGGGTCTCGGGGGCGACAGTCTCGTTCTCCGTTATGTGCCGCGAGCCTCGGAAGTTGCGGCTGTCATTTC
>Ga0194121_10002471_pt1 | contig 29386 bp, 29 predicted proteins | sample TA2MahCa50mmetaG_FD_148609 | JGI IMG/M metagenome (GOLD analysis project Ga0194121, IMG submission 148609) | Freshwater microbial communities from Lake Tanganyika, Tanzania - TA2015020 Mahale Deep Cast 50m | ecosystem: Environmental > Aquatic > Freshwater > Lake | place: Tanzania: Lake...
CGCGCGTTCTCAAGGAATCGGGCGCTGCCAAAATCTACGCCGCCGTGCTGGCGCATGGATAGTAAATTATGGCTTCTTTGCAATGAGCCAAGCACTATACCTTCGCAGTGGGCCGCCATCTTGAGGCTTTTCCAATACTGCTCCAAACAATTCTTTGTACTCAAGAATTTCCCAACCAGAATAAGCATCTCGCAGTTCATTTTTGCCAAAAAGATATGGTCGCAATCCTACAGGATTTTCATCCGTATAGGCACTCACGACATTCAAGCCGCTTTTGTTGGTATGGTCTTGCATGGTAGTAATGGCGGCATACATTTTTTCTTTCGAAAAATAATGGAGTACCATTGTTGATAGTATTAAGTCATAATTTTCTTCGGGTATGAAAGTGGTGATATCGCTTTTAATCGTTGTTATACTGACTCCCAACTTTTCTGCTTGTTGATGTAATCTCACGAGCCTATCGTCTGCCATCTCAACGGCAGTCACCAGAAATCCCTTATGGGCCAAGAAGAGAGAGTGGCGTCCAAAGCCTGCACCCAAATCCAAAATAGTCCCGGATTGGATGTACTTCAAAGCATCGTAAACAATCTGGCGAGGCTCAACAATTTCTATATTGCCAATCTGTATTTTTTTCGACATGAATTCTTGAAAAACTATTAAACACTTAGCGTCTAATAGCTAGGCGTGACTTTATAAGCACGACGGCATCTTCAACCTGCTTTGGAAAATCACCCCGAGAAGGATCGAACGAATAAACGAATGGAATGTCATCAACGGATTTTTCTGGCTTACGGGCGATATAACGCGATACAGCATGTTCTCCATCTTTAAATAACCATGTATGAGAATAATTTCGCAATTTGTTAATGATATACTCGTCAGGCGGATTGATATGAATATATATTACTTTTGCTTCTAGTTCTTGGATAAGACTATCGAATTGTGTTTGCATTTCACGCGCAGCGTCGCTCGCACAATTTGAATCAATCGCAATGCTATATCCTTCACGCGCGAAACGCTCGAGCACCGGCCACGTGATATCGCGGGTGCGTTTGTAATTGTATCCATGGCCATGAAGAATTTTACGCACCTCATCGTTAGCAATCCGTAAAAGCGGAAAATACTTCATTAGCTCTCGTACCACCGTACTTTTGCCAGCTCCGATCCTCCCTACCGGGCAAAGGAAAAATTGGGGCATATGTTTTGCGCTCGGGAATTCAAGCCCTTTTATAAATTCATCACGAATATCCTCAACTTTATCGTCTGGAAGATCAGGAGCCGTAATTTTGCCGTCGGGACCTACTTCCATCATTAATGTCGCCACAAACGAATTGCTAAATCAATTAAAAATAAAGCAACAGGTATGGCTGCAGAAACTATAAGAGCCCATACGGAAACCCAGATGGCTTTTAAAGATAATCTTCGAGCCTCTTTTGCATTCCTGCGAGCAAAACTTAGTTCTTCGTAGTCAATAATCTTAAAAAGAGCATCGGGAGTGAGAGTAAATTTTTCAACTTCGTCTGTATAGTTGTTTCCTTTGTTAACAACAAAGAAAATTGTTTCGAGAATAGGCTCGGTGGTTCCTGAATATCTGGAAGTATTTTCATGAGCAGCGTGAAATTGTTTATTTAAGAAATCCTGCTCAAATTGTCTAGGGCGTATGTAAGAAATTAATTCATTATAACTAAACCCCTCGGTCTTCTCTTTCGCCCATTCGAAAACATTAATTATGAAATGTTTCTTCATAATTTCATAATATTGGCGGAGGCGGAAGGATTCGAACCTTCGAACCGCTTTTGGCGGTTAACGCATTAGCAGTGCGTTGCTTTCAGCCACTCAGCCACGCCTCCTTATTACTGCGCATCTTAACACATTTTTGCGATAAAACTAGATCAGGCTTGCTTTTTCAGACTTCGCGAGTACTCTGAGGGTAGAACCGCACACAACCGAGGAGGTGGAATATGCGGTACGCAATTTCGGCCATTGTGGCCATGTTCCTCACAATCTCTTCCGCACAAGCGCAGATGGCTCCCCCATGTCCCCCCGAGAACCGGGTGCGCATGTCCGACCTCGCACCCTACGACCAGAATTTGATCCACATGGCCATCGAAGATCTCTATCACCGAGTAATCGGTGAACACATCGACACCATCGAAGATTCCCAGCATCCACTAGAGGTAGAGAAGCGCCTCGAAACGACATTTGGGAAATCTCAAGTCGTCTTAACCCGAACCGCCATTTTTTCAGCCTTCGAAGAGACAGCACGTACCCATGCCACACTTCTAGGCGAGTCTCTCAATCTCAGCATGTCTGACTCTACCGGCGGTACAAGACGTACTCTGAAAATTTCTCAAGCGTTCGTAAGCGTTCGCCCAAGCGAAGTTCGCTTTGGGTATGCCATCGCGACAATCGTACCCTCCTGGATCTGTGTCACCGAACACAATCGCGATGAAGAGCCGAGACCCGTGCAACCCGTGCGGAAATTTCAAGCCTAACGCCCCAGCACCACGCGGGGCATTTTTTATGCCCGCCAAAAATTTCCAGCTTTTTTTATAAACCCCTCGCGTTCAAGTTCGCCGAGAATCTTTTTGAGCTCACCTATTTTTTGCGGCAAATGAATATCATGTTTTGCGTGGCGCAACACTTCAGACATCAAGGCCTTTTTCTTTTTGAGAATAAAACTCAAAATTTTTGCGCGCTGATATCGGTGCGAACCCAGAAATAATGGTTGGCGAGTATAATGCCTGCTTTTGCGATTGGGGTTTGGGATTTTTTTGAGCGCGAGCGCCCCATAATCCATGAGCGCCCAATACCACAGGCGAGGATTTTTGTGATAAAGCATGCTCTCAATAAACGGAAAAATTTCTTTGTCATGAACTGTATTTTTTCCGGCAAAGAAAAAGTGCAAAAACACCCGGCGAATATTTGTTTCTACAAAAAATTCGGGCTTATTCTCTGAAAAAACATATACGGCGCGTGCCGTATATTTCCCCACCCCCGGCAACGCCTCAAGATGCGCGGGCATCTTGGGGAATTTCCCGCCATATTCTCGCTCAATCATTTCGGCGGCCCGCTTCAAGTTCAACGCGCGCCTATTGTATCCAAGCCCCTGCCAGGCCTTGAGCACTTCGTGCGACGAAGCCCGTGCAAGCGCGCGCGTGGTAGGAAATTTCTTTAAAAAAGCCTTATAAAACGGCACAACGCGCGACACTTGGGTTTGCTGCAGCATAATTTCAGAAACCAAAATATGGTACGGATTTTTGGTTTTACGCCACACAAGATCGTGCCTGCCTGACTTTCGGTACCACGCAAGAATCGTTTTTTGGAATGCTTCTTTTTTCATGTGATATACTTCGTGTATGCCAAGTATTACCGATGTACGAAAAAGCGTCGAGCCAGCTCCCCCAAAAACGAGCGAGCCCGCTGAATCATCACATGCTTTTGAGATTTCGTGGCGCGCGCCGGAATATGTCTATTACCACAAAACGCCAGACTGGTTTTGGGCGGTTGGCATTATTGGGGTCATACTTGTTGCTATTGCCTATTTTACCGACAATCTTTTGTTCGGGTTCCTCATCATAGTTGGGGCTGCTGCGTTTGGCCTCTACGGCGCACGAAAACCAAATGTTATTCGCGCAGCCATTTCCAACGAAGGCCTTCATATCGGCAATAGACTTTTTCCCTACGAGACGCTACAATCATTTTGGATTTTCTACCGCCCGGGAGGCATCAAAGAGCTTAGCATTGCTTCGCAAAAACTCTTTATGACCTACATCAAGGTGCCGCTGGGCGATCAAGATCCAAACGAGGTGCGTGAATTTCTTCTTCAATTTTTGCAAGAAAAACCCCAAAAAGAATCGCTGGTAGATACCATAGCGCGCCTTATACGATATTAGATTCACGCGCTCGTCGTTCAACGGATAGGACGCAAGCTTGCGGAGCTTGTAATAGAGGTTCGATTCCTCTCGAGCGCACCAGTAAGGAAATTGCAAGTTTTGAAGGTCCGCCTCGCTTCGCTCGGCGACTAATTTGTATTGAATTTTTGGGGCAAAAACGAACTGGCGATTTTCTAAAACATGGTTCGAGCCGATTGTTTTCAGAAATGTTGTCATTTCCTTTTTGTTTTCGTTCTCAACCAATTTTGCGGCTTGATTTAAGGACAAAACAAACTCACGAGCTGGTTCGAGCCAAGACACTCCTTTTTGTTCAAAATCTCTGATTTTCTCGCCAAGCTCGACCTTTCGGGTAAGTAATTTGTCTTTTCTCGCTTTGTAGTCGTCAGCCAAAATAATCTCGCCGAGATAAGCATCTAGTAGTTTTTCAAGCTTGGCCTCAATATCAACCAATTCTGTTTTGAGCTTTTGAAGAGTAGTTTTGGCTTCCTCTTTTGCTTGTTCCTCATCATTTTCAAGTTCGGCCAAAACTTTCTCCGTGTCTTGGCTCGACAAAGAAACTTTTTGTAGAAAACTTTTGATTTGTTTGGTTAGTGCTTCTTCCCGCAAATAGTGCTTTTCTTGGCACGGCCCTTTCTTTTTTGTGCAATGGTAGTAATGATGTCCTTTTTGAATCTTGGCAGTAATGGCACAACCGCAACTGGCACACTTGAGCAAGCCAAGAAAAGCAAAATGATGTTTGCGAATATCTTTCTTTTTCCCACGCTTCGCCATAACTTCTTGGCATTTATCAAAAAGTTTCTTTGAGATTAAGGGCTCGTGAGTGCCTTCAAAAACTTCTCCTTTAAATTTCATGAGGCCAATATAGAAAATATTTTGTAGAATTTTCTGCAAACTGCTGATGGATATTTTGTTGTTCTTGTTACCGCGAAGATTATGCTTAACGCAACAATTTGCGAGAGAGTGGAGCGGATAATTTCCAGTGGCGTAAAGCTCAAAAATTTTTCTGACCTTCACAGATTTTTCGGGGTCAATATCCACGCCTCGCGTCTTAGCATTATTCAAGTATCCTACTGGAGCCCAACCGGGCCATACGCCATTACGTATTTTTTGGCGTAAACCTCTTTTAACATTCTCTCGCAAATTATCTACAAAATATTTTGATTGGCCAAAGGCGATGTTTAACATAAATAACCCTTGTGGTGTCGCTTCGAACCAAAAGGTTGGAAATTTAAGGGAACGAATCAAGCCACGATCTACAAAATGAATGATTTTACCTCCGTCCATGGAATTTCTGGCGAGGCGATCTGGGTGCCATGCAATAATTCCGTCTGCCTTGCCTTTTTCGAGTAATGACAACATTTCTGCGAATTTTATTCGGCCGGGCTCTTTGGCGGTTTTGGCCTCGCAAAGCGAGGCAACAATTTCCAATTTTTCTTTGGCGGCATACTCTTGCAGCTCTACGAGCTGCGCTTCAATACTCAAAACCTGTCTGTCATCTTCTTCGGTGCTCTTTCGAGCGTAAAGTATGTATTTCATGTTTTTATTGGGTTAGGGATTAAAAATTTTTCTTTTCTTCTTTCAAAATCGCCAGTTCGTTTTTGCCCCAAAAATTCAATACAAATTAGTCGCCGAGCGAAGCGAGGCGGACCTTCAAAACTTGCAATTTCCTTACTGGTGCAGTATTCTTGAATTAGTCCGAACGCATTTCGCCACCTGCGGCGGCGAGAACCCCCCTGCGAATTCGGAGCGGCTTCGCCGCGAGATTTCAAAACCGCCAAAGAGCCCGGAAAAACAATCGGCCCGAGCCATGTTTTAACGGAAAGAAGAAAAGAAAAATTTTTAATCATAAAGTCGAAGTTAATTTTTTGATAATATTTTATGAACCAAAAAGGATTTGTAAACATTGCTGTAATTATTGGGGTTATTGTACTTATTGGAGTAGCAGGTTACTTTATTGCGAATCGTCAAACACCTTTACCCGAACCAACTCCTTCGCCCGCGCCTTCACCAAACCCGACACCGTCACCTACACCTAGCCCTAACCCAACCCCCTCACCAACTCCAGCACCTGAGAAAAATAAATCAGTTTCGGTTTTATTAGGTCAGCAATTTACTTTAGGAAAAGGTCAAATTGCTAAAGTTAGCAACACTGGTTTGGAAATTGAAATCACGGCTTTTTTCAACAATCCTTGCCAAGGTGTTTGTGTATGGTCCGGGGTCGGTATAGGGTTTGAATATCGCTTTAATGGTGAAGTTCAAAAGGGCATAAATCTGGTTCAGGCCTTCGGATATCAAACCACCATAGTCAAAACAGATCACGAAACTTACGCGAATCTTATAGTTGAGAAAATGCAGTAGAGTTTTCATTGCTTTTGATTTTAATTACCGCCAAAGAAAAATTGGAAATTGTTAAATCTCGCGGCGAAGCCGCTCCGAATTCGCAGGGGGGTTCTCGCCGCCGCAGGTGGCGAAATGCGTTCGGACTAATTCAAGAATACTGCACATTTAAAAATACCCACTAAGAAGCCCACAACTCTCCAATTGCGGCAATTTGCGCCAGGCATATAATAAAGAGTATCATGACACGCTGGCTTATCCGCTGGGGCATTGCAAAAAATGAAGAGCAAGCAAGTATTATTCTTGTGATCATATCGACCATTGTGATCATTTTCTCTGTCTATCTTGCCTATAGTTCCCTGCGCACCCCCCCACCAGCCCAAGAAAACGACGTTTTCGCCCTATCGCAATGAAAAAACAAGGATTCACCCTCATTGAACTCATGGTTGTTGTTGCAATCATCAGCTTGCTTACCTCCATTGTTCTTGCTGCGCTCAACGATGCTCGCAAAAAAGCACGCGATGCCAAACGCCTCGAAGATCTGCATCAAATACGAATAGCTCTGCAATTATATTTTGAAGAAAATGGACAATATCCCTTACCGGGCGGCTGCGCAATAAACGCTCAATGCCAACGGTCAAGTAACAATTTCGTTGCCCCCGGGTGGGACGGCTCTGGCACCACCCTCGCCTCCGCTCTTGCACCATATATTAGCCTCCCAAAAGATCCAATTAACACGGGTGGCTGCAATTATGCTTGGCTTAATAACTGTTTTGTATACACCTATGGCATCGTGGGCAATAACCCTCATCGGTATGATCTAATAGCGCAGTTTGAAGGCGCAAATCACCCGCTCCGATGCGAGTTAAAAAACTGGAGACAGGGTTTCGGCGATACGCCTTATTGTCCAGCGTGGGGAGGTCCCGGTACTTGGAGTAACAACTTATACAAAGCTCTCATAAATTAGTGTAGACTACCTTCATGCAAAATGTAGCCCTTGAGGCCCGCCTCGAGGATATTTTTCGGCTCACCGAAGTTCAAAAACGCGCGCTCAAAAAACTCTCACTCGCCTTTGTTCGGGATCTTTTGCATTATGCGCCAGCGCGATATATCTCTACCTCATCATTGAAATCAATCTCCTCGCTCGCGTCGGGCGAACAAGTGGCCCTTGAGGGCCAGGTAAAATCACTTAAAGCCAAAAAAACCTGGCAAAAACGCCTTCGCATCACGGAGGCAAAAATTGCCGACGCATCAGGAGAAATTACCGCCGTGTGGTTTCACCAACCCTACATTTCAAAAATGCTTACCGTGGGTGATTTTGTGCGCCTTGAGGGAAAAATTACTGATCGCAAAGGAAAACTCTTTATCTCAAACCCGCTGTATGAAAAAATTGCGCAGCTCTCGTATCATGCAAAGGGCGCTGCAAGCCTGATCGCGATCTACTCAACCACTCGCAACCTTTCCTCGCGCTGGTTCCAGTATCGCATTGCGCAAATTTTTGAAGCGCTCGACCCGACTTCACTTCCTGACCCCGTGCCCGATGATATTCTTTCGCGCTATCACCTGCCTGCGCTTGGCCGTGCGCTTGTAGCACTTCATTTTCCCAAAAATGAAAAAGAAGTAATGGCGGCAAAAAAACGCCTTGCCTTTGATGAAATTTTTTTCATCCAGCTCTCGCGCATGGATGCCCGGCTCAAACTCGAAGAACAATCATCGCTCGTCATTCCCTATGACAAACAAGACCTTGCTGCATTTACCAAGCTTCTTCCTTTTTCGCTCACCAAAACGCAGCTGGGCGTTCTTGATACGCTCCTAAAAGATATCTCCAAAAAAACTCCGATGGCGCGCCTCCTTGAGGGTGATGTGGGCTCAGGCAAAACCGTGCTCGCTGCAGCCATCTCAAACCAAGTCACCAAGGCTGGCTTTCAAACAACCTATATGGCACCCACTGAAATTCTTGCGCGCCAACATTTTGATAACTTCTGCAAACTCTTGGGCGGTACGTACACCAAAATTGGCCTTCTCGCATCCTCAGAAGCGCGCGTATTTCCCTCAAAAGCATACCAGGGCCAGTCCGCGCATATTTCAAAATCTCAACTTTTTAAATGGACTCTGGAAGGTGAAATCAAAATCCTTATCGGTACCCACGCACTCCTCAACGAGAAAATACAATTTCGAAACTTGGCATTTATCGTGGTAGACGAACAACATCGTTTTGGCGTAAGTCAGCGAAAACGGCTTGCTGGCACTAAATCGCGCGACCACTCGTTTGTGCCGCACTTTCTTTCAATGACCGCGACTCCCATCCCCCGCACGCTCGCACTTACCGTTTTTGGCGACCTTGATCTCTCGGTGCTTGATGAGCTTCCGCCCGGCCGCATGCCTATTCACACCGAGGTTTTGATCAAACCCAAAACCAGGTCATGGGACCATATTCAAAAAGAACTTGAAAAAGGGCGACAAGCTTTTATCATCTGCCCGCGCATCGATGAGGGTGAGAGCGAACAAAAATCAGTAAAAAAAGAATACGAGCGGATTTCAAAAGAAATTTTTCCGCAATTCAAGAGCGCCATGCTGCATGGCAAAATGAAACCGCTTGAGAAAGAAAAAACCCTCGAAGAATTTCGTAAGGGCACAATCCATATTCTTATTGCAACATCCGTGGTTGAAGTGGGTATCGATATTCCAAATGCCACGATCATGATTGTAGAGGGTGCCGACCGTTTTGGTCTTGCACAGCTTCACCAGCTTCGCGGCAGAATTGGCCGCGGCACGCATCAATCATATTTTTATGCAGTATCTGATAGTGCTTCCGGCACCACCGTAAAGCGCCTGCGCTCGCTTGAGCGCGCCAAAAATGGTTTTGAACTTGCCGAATATGATCTGGAACTGCGCGGCCCCGGAGAGCTTACAGGAAAAAACCAATGGGGCCTCTCAGATCTCGCCATGGAGGCACTCAAAAACATCAAAATGGTGGAAGCAGCGCGCACCGAAGCCCGCGCGCTGCTTGAGAAAGATCGAACACTTTCAGACTATCCCCAGCTCAAAGGCGTTGTTGAAAAGCTCACAAACGGCCTTTATCATTTCGAATGACCGACTCCGGCTCACGCGATGGGAGTGTGAGTTAACAAAAATTACCAAGTTCTATAAATGTTCCAAAACAATGGAATTAGCGAAAAAAATATAATGAAAAGAAGTAGAAGTGTATAAAAATTTTCAAACGATGACGAAAATAATGGATAAAAACTCTTCTTACTAGATTCTATTTGAAGATCAGATTGGTGAATAAATTTTTCTCGAAACTCCAGATAATGTATTACCGTCAGCCACCAAATCTCTTCTTGTCCAAGGACTTCAAACGGATAATATATTTTTAAATTTCTCGTTGAATCATACCATATCCATATCTTTGCAGCTATGATTGACACACCGTATGATTGACACACCGTGACACACCGGGAGTGTCGATTATTCAAGAAATATGGATTTCGATTCTTCGTAATCACGCTGGCTCCAGTCTCTTATACCCACCGAAAGACCTCCCCAACTTGAAATGATTTTCTTAGGAAAAGATTGTGAGATAATTTTTTCAATAATAGAGTCAGCCCCGCCTCTATTATCAAATATACGGTAGCTAGACCATGGATACGTTTCTATATATTCTATGGCTTTTTGCCAAGCTTTGATTTTGCCACTTCTCCATTCTGGAGCAACAAGATCGAGTGGGTTTGCATGAATGTAAAGGAGTAAATAAAATAATTGCTGGTCGCTTTCAATCGGTACTGCACGAAAACGTCCCATGAACAATGCACCCCTTCGGTTGTTTTTGAGATTATAAAAACGCGCATGGCTATTGCAGGCGCGTTGAATCCATAAAGAAATACCATTATCGACTAATTGGCGTACACAAATATGAAAATGATTCGGCATCAACACGAGCGCATAAACCTCTACCAGAGGACGGGGGATTCGGGAGTTTCTCTTCTTTCGCGGTGTCCGCACTGCTGCACGTATTGTCATATCGCTGGTCGTATTTGCCAGCAAAAGAGACTCAAGAAACCTTTTTGCGTCATCCTTCCCCCTAAAAATAGAAATTCCTTCGGTACTCCTGTTACAAACGTGGTAAATTTGACCACTCACTAGCTTTTCAGCCCTCATAACCCTATGATAGAGTGACACACCGGGAGTGTCAAATTTTCTTCTTTGGAGTTACCCAAAAACCCAATCTCCAGCGGCCGCCGAGCATCAGGCGCGTTTGGGCCTCAATTCCGGGAAATGAACCGAAGAAAATGATGGTAAGCGGCATCAAAATCCAGTTAAGCACAAGCGGCAAACCTTTTTTGACTCCATAGTCTTCTTTTGTTTTGCGCAGCATTGATTGCGAAATTACCGCCGATGTCACAATGCCAATCATGGCAAGCGTCATGATCCATCGCGTCACATACGGAACATTGCGAATGATGAGCTGCTGGCTCTCTTCCCTACCTGCAAACATAACCGGCAGCCAGCCGAGCGCAAACATCATGATGGCGTTGGTAGCCCACGACCAGAAACCTTCAAGCGCATTGAAAGAGAACCGAAACTTTGTGAGAAGTGGAATGCGTTTGTTTTTTATAAAATGAAACAAAATGTATGGCACGTTTTCAACGCCCCACCCCCAGCGGCGCTGCTGCTTGTAAATATTTTTTGCCGTTTGCCAGAAGGTTGGCGCCAAATTGGCATCCATAGAAACAGGATACGAAAGCGGCACTACGCGCCAATCACCGTCATAAAAAAAGAAGTGGTTCCAAAAAATACGCGAATCCTCTGATACAATATTCTTCTGCCAGTACCCGATTTCCATCAGGCTCTTGAAACTCATGGAATGAGAAGAAAACGTTGTGAGGCGCTCGGGCCGCTCTTGCTGCATCATCTGCCAAAATGTTCCTGAAGTTGCCACCACCCGCGAAAATGCCCCCGCCTCCCAAATATTGTTGTGATAAAGCGGTACCGGCTGAAAGCTTGAACGATGCGGTTTTTCAGCATTCAAAAAGTGCCACGCAAGGCACATGAAAAACTGGGGATACAGCTTGGTATCAATATCAAATGACGAAACTATGATATCTTCGTGCGGAATTTTTCTCTCATCAATAATGCGACGCGCTTCATGCATCGCATACGTTTCATTTGAGCCCTTGCCGGGCATTTCACCGGGCAAATTTTGAGGATGATACGTAACTACAAACTCGCCAAAACGAGCCCTATATTCACTAGCAATTTCTTTTCCAAGCTTGTGAACCGCATCACCTACGTCTTCAAACGCCAATACCACCATCATCCGTTCATGCGGCCATTCGTTCCCAGCAAGCGAATCAAGAGCACCGCGAATAACATCTTCTGGCTCTTGCGCAGCAACCGGCAATAAAACCAGCTGCCACAGGTGGTCCCATTTCATTGTTTCGAGCCGCTCGTTCCAGCGGGTGGCAAGATTATGCCGCATGCGCCGCCAATTTGCCCGCACGTGCATTGAAAGAAACACTGTCTTGATCAGCCAATAGAGATCAAAGGCAATGATAAAAATGGCAACCCAAATTGGCTTTTGCCATGAAAAATACACCATGAGGCCAAACGTCCCCCACACCAAAAGGCCTGGCAGCATTTCAAGCGCACGGTACAAAACACGATCTGAACCCCGAAGATCTTTCGCGCTTGCTATATGGAGATGGGACTTTGAAACCGACATACTCTGTGCGAGCGCCTGGACTCGAACCAGGAACCGCCGAGGTATAAGCTCGGTGCTCTAACCAGTTGAGCTACGCTCGCAGGAACAGGCCTATTCTAGGCGGTCCCCACAATCTCTGCAAACTCGTCACGCTCAATCGTTTCTTTTTCAATGAGGCGACGCGCTATTTCATCAAGTTTTTCGCGCCTCCCCTTTATGATCTTTTTTGCGGTATCGAACGCGCGTTTCATGAACGAGCTAACCTCTCTATCGATGAGTGCTGCGGTTTCGTCTGAAAAATTGCGTTCAACGCCAATCTCTTTGCCCAAAAATACAAGCTCATTGTGTTCACCAAACGTCATGGGGCCAAGTTTTTTGCTCATGCCGTAGCGTTGTACCAAATCGCGTGCAATGGCCGTTGCTTTTCGCAAATCATCGGCTGCACCGGTGGTGAGCTCACCAAACACCACATCTTCCGCCGCATACCCGCCAAGGGAAACCGCAAGTTCATCCAAAAAATGCGAGCGCGAGTAAAGATGCTTGTCATACGTTGGCAATTTCATGGTGTAGCCGAGCGCCCGACCACGCGAAATGACCGTAACCTTGTGCACCGGATCGGCATTGGGAAGCGAGGCCGCAACCAGCGCATGGCCTGCTTCATGGTAAGCAGTAATTTTCTTTTCATTGGGCGAAATCACATGACTCTTTCGCTCGGGGCCCAAGAGCACCTTATCTATAGAATTCATGAGATCAAGCTCGGTAATTTCTTTGCGAGAAGATCGCGCTGCAAGAATTGCCGCTTCATTGACCAAGTTTTCAAGATCAGCTCCTGAAAATCCCGGCGTGCGCTCTGCAATATGCTTGAGCCGAACATTTTTGGCAAGCGGCTTTTGCTTGGAATGAATCATGAGAATTGCTTCTCGCTGCTTGATATCGGGCAAGTCAATAATAACGCGCCTATCAAAACGGCCGGGACGCAAGAGGGCCGGGTCAAGCACATCGGGGCGGTTTGTTGCCGCCATGACAATAACTTGGTCAGAGGTGTCAAAGCCATCCATTTCGACAAGGATTTGGTTGAGCGTCTGCTCGCGTTCATCGTGGCCTCCGCCCATACCAGCACCGCGGTGGCGGCCAATCGCATCGACTTCATCGATAAAAATGATTGCAGGAGCAGATTTCTTTGCCATTTTGAAAAGGTCTCGTACGCGGGAAGCGCCAACGCCCACAAACATTTCTACAAATTCTGACGCTGACATTTGGAAAAATGGGACGCCCGCTTCCCCCGCTACTGCTTTTGCAAGGAGTGTCTTTCCTGTTCCGGGCGCGCCCATCAACAGCACGCCTCGCGGAATTCGTGCGCCAATATCAAGAAATTTTTTCGGGCTTCGCAAAAATTCTACAATCTCGCGAAGTTCTTCTTTTGCTTCATCAACACCCGCCACATCACGAAACGTAACGCGCTGATTTACATTGTCAGGAGCAATAATACGCGCGCGTGACTGGCCAAAACCAAGTGCCTGTACATTTGAGCGCTGTACTTGCCTGCCCATAAACCAAATGAACGCGAGGATAAATACAATGGTAAGAATAGTTGGCAACAATGCGCCAAACCAGAATGCAAAGCCCGAAGGATCTTTTTCAGTATGCTTGAAGCTCAAGAGCTTATCTTGCGCAACGCCAAAGTTGGTGAGCGTTTCGGTAAGCGATGCCGCTTCTTCTTTTTTTGATGTCAGCACTGTGCCGTCTTTGAGCTTGATATCGAGACTGCTTCCCTGCACCACAATTTCACCGACTTCGCCATTATTGATTTTCGAAACAAGATCAGTAAGAGCAATGTCCTCCGGCCGATCGCTTGTCGTCATAAACGCCGAATAAAAGCTCGCGATAAAAAATAAAATCAAGAGCCCGTAAATAATATTTTTAGAAACCAGCTTCATAGGAATTTAGTATATACTACTTTGATGTCGCAAGCAAGGTTTTATTCCCACCTGACACCAAAAAGTCCATCGGACATGAGTTCCTGAAACCCTTCCCATGGAATTTTTGTCGGCTCAACGTCTTGAGGATTAAGGCCGCCGTTTTGAACTGAGTTTGTGGCACGGTCATAGTACCATTCTTTTACTTTTGTAAACCTTCCGGGACGGGTAAGGTCCGCGAGCGTGACATTTTCGAGTGGCGTTTCTCGGATTTCTGCCTCCTTCAATCGAATGAGTGCCGCTACGTCTCGAAGATCAATGCGTTTTGCGGGACGGGTTAAGATATTTGTATGCCCCTTTTCTGAACGCTGTAAAACTACATCATATTTCCCTCCTATCGTTGAGCGCAAAAAACCAGCCAAGCTTGGGTTGTCAGATTTTACCATGACAACTCGAAGTTTTTTGTCTTTTTGTTTTACTTCAAATTCCACCACATCACCGTTCTGTTTTTTTGATTCAAACTCTTGAGGCAATTCGCCCGTACGTCGCCGCTCTTCTGCATAATGAGCGCTGAGCAATGGCAAAACCGCTTCGCATACACGATTTGGATCTTTCGAAAATTGTTTGTTGAGCGCAGCAATAATACCAGATAATCCAAGTGCTCGATCTATTGCATCATCGGAAACCGTCCCCCGCCCAAAGAAATCATCTCGCTGAGTATACTCCAAAAGTTTTGCAAGGGCGGGCTCATCAAGAACACCAAGATACTCAGCAATAAGTCGTGTAGTAGTTGTCTTATGTGTCTTATTGTGATGGTCGAATTTTCCACCCGCAAGATCTAGTAACAAAATTCCTTGTGACTCCCACCGAGCTTCACTTCCAGCTTCGATTGCCGGACGAACTTCGCATACTGCATCTTCGATACCTGGAAAGACATCACGGCCGAACATTTTCAAAAGAAAAATTGAAACGAGCGTATCTGGCTGCGGACGTGACGGCAGCGCAATGCGAGTAAAATATTTTTTCTCGGCTACGGCTTGTCCACTTCCCTGTAGTGGAAACGAGCGAATCAAAAGATAACTTCCCATCTTATTTTCACCGGGTTTACTTTCAAAAAGACCAAAGATGGCGCTACGATGTTTGTAATCTTGGGGACTGAGGGCGATACCAGATACAGAAAATCCCATTTCTGGCCGACCTAGGGTGATATGGGGCGTGTAAATATTTATCTCTGGTTTCCCTTTTCCTTTTTTTGAAAGCTCCACTGATATTCGCCTCTCAAGCTCTGCAAGGGAACGATTTTTCTTTATACCAAGACGTAAGCGATCATCAGCTACATAAAAAAGGGTAGGCTCAAAAGAAATCGAAGGAATGTCTTTTGAAACTTCACTAGCGATTTCAGAAAGCATTGAAATTTGATCGCCGGCCACATCGCCAACAAACTTTATTGTAATATGCAAATTTTCTTGAGGGTACAGGGTAATATTTTTTAACGTAGAAAGATCATGAAGAAGCCTTGATGCAATTTCATCTGGCACGTGGAATGAAAAAAATACCCGTTTTGTTTCCATAATATTTATTATATACAAGATTGGCCCGAGAGGAGTGTCCTCCTCTCGGGCCGTCTGGTTACTCCGCTGTTTGCGGAAATACTGTGTGAAGTTTCAGGCGGCGGCCTTCATCTCCTCGATCGCTTCCATGATGCCCGGAATGAATCCATCGTTGTCGCGCTGGAGACCCGAGGTGGAAAGCTGATCGCGAATCGAGCTTTCCGTCGCATCCTCGATGTTGAGGCCCTGAGCTTCGAATCGACGCTCGACAACAATCCAATTGTCGCCCAAGTTGTCGCGCCCCCGCATCCCCTGAAATCTCCTGCCGATGCAGTAGATAACCAGATCGGCAAGAGAGTCGCCCTTGCGCTCAAGAACGAGCATATAGGAACCGGCAGGAACGTTGTCGAACTCGTCCTGGCGGTGTCGCGAGTTCTTGTCGTGATCGAGGAGAACGAAACCACGATCGATGGTAGAAACCGGAAGTGTAAACCGAAACTGCGGCCACACACGTCCCCGGCGCCCCACGTAGTAGGCGCGGAAGTTCTCCGCCTCGACATCGGGCTTGACGCCCTTGCCATCTTCGGCGCCGATCTGCGTGATGCGGCCAAGCTTGTCGATCTTGAGGCGGGAATACCTGGAAACGTCTTCGCGCTCGCGCACGACTCCACCCGAGATCCCCGGCATTTCCGCAGGCGGCTGGACTTCGTACGCTTGATCCTTCCTCGGATTCCTCACATTCTTGCCCGGCCTGAAAGTTGCCTCCCAGTCCGGTACGAGCGTTCGAAATCCCGGCACCCTGATATCGCTCTCGTGAACGAAGTAACGTTTGCCGTCCTCTCCATCGATGAAGAAAATCCCCTTCACATTGTTTGCAATGACCACTCGTCCCCTGATCATCTTCCGTACCTGATCCATCTTTCGCTCCTTCCGTTAGGGTTTTTGCCCTTGATTGAGGGGTTTGAGTTTCGATAAGATTATACATTATCTAATATAAAAAGTCAAGAGCCGCCCCGATGGTCCGGTGGCGGCTCTTTTTCCCCGTGTTGGGGTTTGTTTTTCTACTTCTTGGAATCCTCCTTCTTTGAGTCTGCAGAGCTGTTGACCATCAGCCAGAAGACTCGTCGGTCCTCGAGAGCGGTGCTGAGATCCGTCGGCTCACCATACATCTCCGTGAGCCAGGGCAAATGCTCGGCGGTCTCGGGAGAAAGGTTATGCAACCTGATCTTGCGCTCCTGGTCGATCGTCGCCTGAAACTCGGCGACGACCTTCTTTCCACCACCAGCATTCCAGCCGGGCGTTCTGAACTGGTAGGTTCCTACTTGACCCCTTTGCCAACCGGATTCATCTTCTTCCCGATCAGCAGCCTCACGAGCTTCCTGGAACCTCATCTCTCCCGCTTCCCAGGCATCGTTGACCGCTCTCGACACCTCGGGTTTGTCCGACGAGAACGGCCGCGCCTCCCCTTCTGTGAAGGTGAGAAGCAAACGCCCGTAATTCAGAGAATCTTTTTTTCGGTAGAACGCGAACAGAAGCTTCGCCACCTTGAACTGATCGGTGTGGGTGACGTAGAACTTACCATCCTTCCACTCGATGACGATCCTCGCAGGGATGCCCCAGAGATAGACACGAAGAACGCAAGAAACGGCATCTCCCCGTGAAAGTTCCTGGAGAGTTCCGACGCCGGTTCCCGACGTCTCTTCGATGTTCATGTCTTGGCGATCCAGAAGCAGATGCCGATCCGTCAACTTCGCCCGAAGCTGATGCTCCTCGCGCTCGATCACTTCACCGAGCTGATTAATCGTCTCGCCGAGACGCTCTGCCACGCGTACTGCAATGGCATTCTCCACCTTCGGCCCGTAGGGCTTGCCGTTCCACTCGAAAGGCGCAACACCACTCATCCCCGTTGTGATGAGTCCGGCCTTGGTCGCCATCTCGAGTGCATCCCAAATGACGGTGGGAGTGAGCGGACGTTCGGCGAGTTTCGCATGAACCTTCTCTTCTGCTTCTCTCTGCTTGCGACGACGCAGACGTGCCGTCATGACAACCGACGTGCCAAACACCTCGTCGAGGTAGTCCTCGTATTCTCGGAGCGACTGCATGTCTTCACCCGCATCGAAAGCGGTGACTTCGTCTTCGCTCGGCTCGAGAGACATGAACTCGGAACGTACTCCCTTGAGCAGTTCCACCACAGTCTCGATCTCTTCGATCGCGTCGATGGCCGAATCGGGATTTTCGCGAAGCCGTGTCAGAACCGCGCGCGCGCCCTTGAGCATCTCTGAAGGCTTCCCCTTTGCGATACTCGGAAGGCCCCGAAGGACGCGTGGAGCGGCCGTCTTCTTTTCCGGCGTTTTCTGTACTTCCTCCGTTGCGGCCGGTGCAGGCGGAGGGTCTCTGGGAACTGGCGACTTCTTGTCGCCATTTCCCTCGTCGGGAGCTTTCACTGGTTCCTCCTGCCTTTTCTTGACGATCTCATCGAGTCCCTGAAGGCCCTTGAGCTTGTCCGCGAGAGTTGCACCCGCCACTGTTGCCGAGGCGCGCTTTCCTGCTGCAATATTCCCGATCCTGCTCATGACTTCCTCCTGATTAACTTTCCAAAGGCGATACGGTCAGGTCTTTTAGAAAACCTTGGGGTTTATAGGTATACAGCCACTAGATAAACGAACTCTTCTCTCCTTTCTTTGTTTTGATTCCAAAAATCAACGTACACTTTTCAAAAAAATCTTACATCAAAAAGTTACTTTTGTCAAATATCAACAGGACCATTGATTGACGCTTGATTTTCAATCAAGTACAGTCCCCATTATGGAGCCTTCCATTTATAGCGTCACCGAGCGGTCAGAAAAGTGGCCTGCACTTTTGCAAGAGTTGCCACAGAAATCAAAACCAAAACAACTCTATGTTGCGGGTGAGCTGCCACCGCCCGATGCGCTTGTAGTAGGTATTGTAGGGACCAGAAGGCCGACTTCATACGGAAAAGATGCTACCGAAGCGATTACCCGCGCGCTCTCTGATAGGGGCATCGTAATTGCTTCAGGGCTTGCTGCCGGCATTGATTCCATCGCCCACAAAACGGCGCTTGAAATGAATGTCCCCACTATTGCCGTTTTAGGTTCTGGGGTGAGCGAAGCGGTTCTCTACCCCAAGGAAAACCTTGAGCTGTTTCGAGCCATTGCGCACGGGGGTGGTGCGGTAATTTCCGAATATCCGCCCGATCAAAAACCCGAGCTCTGGACATTTCCACAGAGAAATCGTATTATTGCGGGCATTGCGAAAGCGGTGGTTGTAATTGAGGCAGGAGAAAAATCTGGAGCACTCATCACAGCCCAGTTCGCAACAGAATTTAATAGAGATGTTTTTGCACTTCCCGGCCCCATCTCAAGCGCCGTTTCCAAGGGAACAAACAAGCTTATCAAGGAAGGGGCAATAGCCATATCAGACCCGAATGATATTCTCGCGGCGCTCGGCTTTGAAGAACGGGCGCAGGCCCACACAGTACACGACGTGTCCCATGATGAGCAGAAAATACTTGACGCGCTCCATGAATCACTTGCGCTCGATGAAATCATCAAGGCCACACGGCTTAACCCCGCCGCCGTTCTTGCATCTACAACATCGCTCGAACTTCGGGGCATTATAAAAAGCGACGGTGGAACGTATCGAAAAATAATCTAATGCCTACCAAAACCACAAAAAAGAAAACAACAAAAAAGAGCGTATCAAACGATACGACGCTGGTTATTGTTGAATCACCAACCAAAGCAAGAACCATCTCGCGCTTTTTGGGCAGTGAATACGTAATTGAATCAAGCATGGGCCACATCCGCGACCTTCCCTCTTCATCGCTTGGCATTGATACTGAAAACAATTTTGAGCCGCATTACATTATCCCTCGCAAAAAAAGCAAAGTCGTCAAAGCGCTCAAGGAAGAAGCAAAAAAATCAAAACGCATCATTCTCGCAACTGACGAGGACCGCGAAGGTGAAGCCATTGCCTGGCACTTGGCTGCAGCGCTCGGCATTGAACAGCCGGAACGAATTGTGTTCCACGAGATTACCAAATCAGCCATCGAAACAGCGCTTCAAAATGCCCGCGCGCTTGATACCCACCTCGTTGATGCCCAGCAGGCGCGACGCGTTCTTGACCGGCTCGTCGGCTACAAGCTTTCGCCTTTTCTCTGGAAAAAAGTCATGCGCGGACTTTCGGCAGGCCGCGTACAATCAGTGGCACTTCGACTTATTGTCGAGCGTGAACGCGAGCGCGAGCAATTTCAAAAAGAAGAATATTGGACCATTTCTGGCACCTTTGAAACCGAAGCCAAAGAATCATTTGCTGCAAACCTTATCATGTTTAATGATAAGGCGCTCGAAAAATTTGATATTAAAACCGAAGACGATGCCCAAAAAATACTTGAAGCGCTTGAGAAAAAAACGTGGCGCGTACATCGTGCAACGTCCAAACCTACGGAGCGCTCGCCGCTTGCCCCTTTTACTACGAGCACCTTGCAGCAAGAAGCGTCGCGACGTCTTCGGTTTTCTGCAAAACAAACCATGATGGTTGCCCAACAGCTTTATGAGGGAGTTGAACTAGAGGAGGGCTCGGTAGGCCTTATCACCTACATGCGTACCGATTCAACAAGCCTTTCAAAAGAATCACAAGGAGCCGCGCGAGAATTTCTTGAAAGCACCCATGGCAAAGAGTATGCGCTGGAAACTCCCCGGATATACAAAACAAAATCGCGCGGCGCCCAAGAGGCGCATGAAGCTATCCGCCCTACTGATGTTCGTCGTACGCCCGAGGAAATCAAAAAGCATCTCGACCCCAAGCAGGCAAAACTCTATGAGCTTATTTGGAGGCGGTTTGTAGCATCACAAATGCCCAATGCAATTTTTGATTCCACTACCATCGATATCGGCAATGACACAGCACTCTTTCGCGCAACCGGCCAGATCATTACTTTTGAGGGATTTTTGAAAGTATGGATTTCAAAAACAGAAGAAACGATATTGCCACGGGTAAAAGAAAAAGATGAGCTTACCGCGCATGCACTCACGCCCGAGCAGCACTTTACCGAACCGCCGCCGCGATATTCTGACGCATCAATCATCAAGACCCTTGAAAAATATGGCATTGGCCGGCCGTCTACCTATGCTCCCACCATTTCTACCATTCTTGAGCGCGGATATGTCTCGCGGGGTGAAGATCGAAAATTTTCTCCTACTGAAATCGGGCTTACGGTGAACGACCTCCTTGTCGAACACTTCCCCGAAATTGTGGACATTGCCTTTACCGCCCACATGGAAGAAGAGCTTGACCAGGTTGCGGAAGGAAAAATTGAATGGGCGCCCATCATCAAAGAATTTTACGAGCCGTTTTCAAAGCATCTTGAGGCAAAATATGAAACGGTGGAAAAGAAAGACATGACCGAAACTACCGATGAAGTGTGCCAAAACTGCGACAAACCAATGGTGATCAGACACGGCCGCTTTGGACGCTTTATGGCATGCTCAGGTTTTCCTGAATGCAAGACCACGAAAACACTTCCTCCAAAATCACTCGGCATCAAATGCCCTGAATGCAATGAAGGCGACGTCGTCGAGCGCAAAACTCGCCAACGCCGCCTCTTTTATGGATGCTCGCGCTATCCTGAATGCAAATATGCAACCTGGAAGCGCCCCGAAGCACTCGCAAACAACTGATTGTATGTGGAGCAAGCTCGAAAAAGAGATACAGCATTTTACAAAAAGCGAGCAAAAGCTGATCCACAAAGCCTACACCATTGCAGAAAGATTTCATACAGATCAACAACGCGAATCGGGTGAGGCGTATATTTCACACCCCGTTGCGGTTGCAAATATCTTGATCCGTCTGCAACTCGATGCCGAAACGATTGCAGCAGCGCTTCTGCACGACGTTATTGAAGATACTTCGGTATCACAAAAAGATATCAAAGATGAACTTGGCTCAGGCATTGCCCGGCTCGTTGAAGCGCTCACCAAACTTGAACGCGTACGCTATCACGGATTTGAGCGCCACGTGGAATCAACTCGCAAAATGTTTCTGGCGGTAGCCGAAGATATTCGTGTGGTACTCATCAAGCTCGCTGATCGTCTCCACAATATGCGGACCATCGGAGCGCTGCGCCCTGATAAGCAAAAACGCATTGCTCAAGAAACCCTTGAGCTCTATGCGCCCCTTGCCTATCGGCTCGGTATTGGAGAGATCAAAGGAGAGCTTGAGGATCTCGCCTTTCCTATTCTCATGAAAGATCAACACGCCTGGCTGGTCAGTGAGATAAAAAACATTCTGCCCAAGCGAAAAGAATATCTCGCTCGCGTCGCCCCCATCATCAAGCGCGAACTCAAGCGTGAGGGCGTTGATTTTGAAATAAACTTCCGCGTAAAACACTATTACAGCTTGTGGCGCAAACTCCAGCGTTATGATCTCGATATTTCAAAAGTTGCTGACCTCATAGCGCTTCGTATTATTGTTGATTCAACAGAAGATTGCTACCGCGTACTTGGCCTCCTTCATTCACTGTGGCGCCCGGTACCCGGACGCATCAAAGACTATATTGCTCTTCCAAAGCCAAACGGTTATCAGTCAATTCATACCACGGTTTTTTGTGAAGATGACGTAATGGTTGAATTCCAAATTCGCACCAAACAAATGCACGATGAGGCAGAATTTGGTATTGCCGCACATTGGGTATATGACGAAAAAAATAAACCAAAAGAAGGCGCACATGCGCACCCTGATCAAGCGGCCTGGGTACGGCGACTTCAAAAATGGCAAAAAGAATTTGCCCAAAAAGAGGGCGAGGAGTATATCGAGGCGCTTAAAATTGATTTTTTCAAGGATCGAATTTTTGTCTTCACGCCCAAGGGCGAAGTAATTGATTTGCCGGAAGGCGCCACCCCTATTGATTTTGCCTACCACATTCACTCGGAAGTTGGCGATCATATGACGGGCGCAAAAGTAAACGGCAAAATGGTTCCCTTTTCTCATGCGCTCGCATCGGGTGACACCATCGAAATCATTGTTCAAAAAAATAAAACGCCTTCAAAAGACTGGATTTCGATGGCTCATTCGGCCATGGCACGGGGTCATATCAAGTCAGCGCTGCGCAAACAAGGAATCGAATTTGCCAAAGAAAAACCAAAACAAAAAGAACCAGTTACCACGATCAGGTTTTTGTGCGACCACAAGCGTATCGGGCTTTTGAAAGACATCACCACGCTGCTCTCAAGATCAAAAATTGGCATTGTGCGCGCCGATTTTGACCATGAAGATTCGAGCAAGCCGTATCACACCATTGAGTGCACGCTTCCCCCGCGCTGTGATGTAAACAAGCTCCGCACCCGCTTTCGCCGCATTAAGGGCGTACGGGAGCTTGAGATTAAATAGCGTGCCCGCCCTAGAGGGTAAATTCTGGTTCTGGCTCTGAATTGGGAGCTGCTGATGTTTCGGGGGCATTCATCAATTTTTCCGTGATGCCATGAAGCTCTTCATCGGAATAAAATTCGATAGAAATACGCCCACGGCCGCCCGGAAGTTTTTGGATTTCAACCCGAGTGCCGAGTTTTGATTGGAGTTGTTCTTCAGCAGCGCGCGTTTCATCTGATGGCAAATCATCTACCTTGCGGGCGCGTTCGCGGGCAATACGCCGCGAAAGACGCTCTGCTTCCCGCACCGAAATTTTGTGCTCCACGATATCTTCAAAAAGTTCTTTTTGCTCAACGGGACGTTGTGAAAGCATGAGCAAGGGCCGGGTGTGACCTTCGGTGATAACACCTCGCGCAACCGCATCAATCATAAAGTCCGGCAATGCAAGAATACGCATGGTATTGGTAATGGCCTCGCGTGACTTGCCGATGCGTGCAGAAATTTCTTTTTGATCCATGGCAAACTCATCAACCAGCCGCCTGTAAGCACGCGCGCGTTCAACGGGGTTGAGATCTTGACGCTGGACGTTTTCTACGAGCGCAAGTTCAAGACGAATTTTTGCGGGTTCCTCACGGCGAATCAAAACAGGAACTTCGCGAAGGCCGATCATTTGAGAGGCGCGAAAACGCCGCTCGCCTGCGACCAGCTCATAGCTTACTTGGGTGCCCATTTCTGTTTCTCGCTCGATGCGGGTCACCACGAGCGGCTGCAAAATACCATACTGGCGAATTGATTCGGAAAGGCCCTTGAGGGCCGCTTCATCAAATTCCGTGCGCGGCTGATATGGGTTTGGTTTTATTTGCTCGGTGGGTATCCAAAAAATACTTTCTTTTGCACGAGACTCCTCATTCATACAACTAGGGTACTGGAATCTTTAAAAAATGACAATAAAGTGATAGGATATTTTCACGCCGCGGTGGCGGAACTGGCAGACGCGCTGGACTCAAAATCCAGTGATCGCAAGGTCGTGTGGGTTCGACTCCCACCCGCGGCACCAAAGTTATCAACTCGTTTCTTGTATTTTTTCTATGCGAGGAATAGAGTGAAAATAAGGGTCTTTCACTGCACCAAAATTGTTTGGCGCAAAACTCGGGAAGGAGGTTTCGGCAATGGATTCACGATTTCCAAATGGCTCACAGTGCCAACTCATTCACGCCGTGCCTCATGGTCTCGATTATTTCAAGCGAGGCGAGCGGGTCACAGTCATCGGGCAAAAAGAGAATATCGGCCGCATCATTGTGAGGGTGATGGTAGAAGATGGACGGCATGTAGTCATGTTCCCCGATGATCTCGAACCAGTCTCTTCCGAAGAGAGGGCAACTAAATAACCCTCTCTGTTTTTTGCTCCAAAAGCGTAAGGAGGTTTTGAAATACAAACGCAACGGTAAGCGGCCCCACCCCACCAATGACGGGCGTAAGATACGCCGCTTTTTTTGAAACTGATTCAAAATCAACATCTCCTACAATCTCCCCGTTTTGTTCGGACGTACCCACGTCCACCACTACGGCCCCTTCTTTTATCATTTCGCTCTTGATAAGACCTGCTTTTCCAACACCAGAAACCACAATATCTGCGCCTTGCACCACTTCTGGCCGAAAGTTTTTTTCTGAAGAAATTATAGTCAACACTCCCCCTTCACGCATGACCCAGGTCGCAAGCGGCCGGCCTGCAAGCTTTCCATGTCCTATCACCACCACCTTTTTTTCCTCAAGCGTAATTTTGTGTTCATCAAAAAGCGCCTTTACCGCACTGACAACGGGCGGTAATATCTTTGACTTACCAACCTCAAAATTGCCCACGGAACGCGCAGAAAGCACGTCCACATCTTTCTCTGGTGTTACCGCATTTAAAATTGACTGCGCATCGATATGCTTGGGAAGCGGAAGCTGAACAATAATGCCCGCATTCGCGCTCTCATGCACAATATCATTCATGCGCGTACGAAGTTCGCCAGCTGAAATTGTCTCGTCAAACGAATATCTTCGCGTCTCAACGCCAATACTTGCAGCAAATTTTTCTTTGAGTAAAAGAAATTTTTCAGAAACCGGATTTTGACCTACTACAATAACGCCGAGCCGAGGCGCATGAGCGCGCACACCCACCTTGCTTGCAAGATCCGATCTTATCCGCGAAACAATATCTTTTGCTTCTAGCAAAATCATGGAAGCGGAAATTCTTTAACAAACGCCTGAACATCGCGCGCAATTTTTGCGGGTGACGATCCTTTCAGGGCCGCGTGAATAAAACCGGCAATACGCTTCATGTCCTTTTCTTTCATGCCTCGCGTGGTTAGGGCAGCCGTTCCAATGCGGATGCCTGATGGATCTCGGGGCCCCTCTGTATCAAACGGGATGGTATTTTTGTTGACTACGATACCCGCTTTCTCAAGCATGGTTTCGGCTTTTTTGCCCGAAATACCGCGCTTGTGGGTATCAACGAGAAAAAGATGATTGTCAGTACCGCCCGAGATAATGCGCCAGCCATATTTTTTGAGTTCACCTGAAAGAACCTGCGCATTTTTTACCACCTGCTTTGCATATTTTTTAAATTCAAGGCTTGATGCTTCCGAAAGCGCAATCGCCGATGCCGTGATGGTGTGCATATGCGGCCCTCCCTGCAAACCAGGGAATATCGTTCTGTTGATGGCTTTTGAAAATTTATTTCTTGAAAAAATGAGCGCCGCCCGAGGTCCGCGCAATGTTTTATGCATCGTAGTCATGACGACATCGGCATATTGAAACGGTGAGGAGTGCACGCCTGCCGCTACGAGCCCCGCAATGTGCGACATATCTACCACCAAAAGTGCGCGCGCGGCATTTGCTACTAGCCGGAATTTTTTGAAATCAATTTTGCGCGAATACGCGGTAAACCCCGCTACCACCAGTTTTGGCTTTTCGATTTTTGCGAGTGATTTGAGATGAGTATAATTCAAGCGTTCTGTTTTTTTATCAACGCCATACGGAATCTGCTCCCACAAAATTCCTGTTGCACTCACCCGGTGGCCATGCGTCAGATGCCCGCCCATATCAAGCTTCATGCCCATAATTTTGCCGCCTGCAGGCACCAGGGCAAGATAAATTGCGAGATTTGCAGGAGAGCCTGAATACGGCTGTACATTTACGTTCCATTCGAGCGGAGAGAGTTTAAAAAGCGAAAGTGCTCGCATTTGTGCAAGCATCTCAACCTCATCGACAATATCATTCCCGCCATAATACCGCGCCTTGGGGTAGCCCTCGGCATATTTATTTACATAAATACTTGAAAGCGCCTCCCGAACATCAGGAGACACATAATTTTCAGACGCAATCAAATTGAGAACGCTTTTCTGGCGCTTTTCTTCCTTGGCAATCAGTTGAGAAACAATTCGGTCTTTCATTGGAACACAAAGGTATCGATAGGTCCCTTGCGCAAAACGCGGGGCTGGTAGGAAGTAAAATCAACAACCGTTGAAGCCATATTATCAGGTAGATCACCTCCGTCAATTGCCAAATCCGCTTCAAACGTTGCAAGATCGGCAGACTTCATAGCTGGCTGCTGGCCTGTTTTATTGAGCGAAGAAGTGGCAAGCGGCCGTCCAAACTCACGGATCAAACTCCGAACAAAATCATGATTTGGGATTCGCACCCCTATGGTAGATTTTTTATCGCGTCTCCAGAATATTCCCGTGAACGCACCCGGCCACAATGCCGCAATGCGATCTCGATATACCTCGGGTATCTCCACAAACTCCTCTGCCATAGCCACATCAGAAAAAAGCCACGCTACGCGTTTCTCTGGATCGCGCCCCTTGATACGTGATATGCGCTCTTCGGCATTTTCCAAAAGGGCGTCGCACCCGATGCCGTACACGGTATCAGTGGGTAAAATAAGAACACCCCCGTCGCGGAGCGTGTTCAATGCCTTTTGCATTGCTTCTGTACTTGCGAGGGGGATGATCTTCATTGGATTATGCTAATTTCTCGTGAAGGTTTTCGGTTACAAACATGCGCTCCGCATCTTCTACATCAGCGGGACATGACATCATTTTCCAATAGCTTGCTTTTACAACGGAAACGGGATGTGTCGGAATCATTTTTCGAACTGCATCAGGTATATAGTATTCACCGTTTGGATGTCGCTCCGGAGGATAATCAAAAATACTGGAATCAAGAACAAAAACAGCCGCACTAACAATATTTGTTTTCGGATTCTCGGGCTTCTCAACAATATTGACGATATTACCCTTTTCATCATGCTCAATAACTCCAAACGGCCGAGGATCATCAACTTCTGCAACTAAAGCCGAGCGAGGATGTTCAAGGCAACGCCTAATGCCTTCTGCTCCGTGCAAATCATCAGCATAGAGTACATAGAATCGCTCGCCCGGTGTGAGATGCGGACGCGCAAGCTCAAGAGCCTTGTATGTACCTTCTTGTTTTTCTTGGGTTATATAGGTAATTTTTCGGCCAAGAAAATTATCTCCAAAATACTTTTGGATCATCTCACCCTTATAGCCAACAATGACAATAAGTTCGTCAACTACTTCAGGAAGGCGCGTAATGATATGCTCTAAAATTGGTTTTCCGGCAACAGGAACAAGCGGCTTCGGCATGGTTTCCGTAAGCGGCCTCATACGAGTTCCTTTTCCTGCTGCAAGTACAATAGCTTTCATAGGTCAACATTATACCCGACTTAAATAAAAATGTCAACTATAGGGCGGACTCAAAGTCCGGAAAATGCCTTGAAATATCAGAAATATCGAACTTTTCGAGGATCTGCTCCATGGGTTCTCGGGCCAGTAAAAACCGAAAACAATCGCGTATAAAGTCTTCGCGGCTTCTCCCCTTTCCAAGTCTTAAAAAAATATCTTCAGAAAGAGTAACGTCGTGAGTTTTTGCTTTTGTAAAATTGTCTACAGTAACTTCGTAGTGACCCGGCGTAACTTCGCCTACATCAATCTGGGCCGTTCGGCTCATCGAAATCGTATAGGAATCATGATTGATTTATCATGTTCCGGAAGTCCACTGGGATTGTCTTTCGATACTTTTAGGAAGCCGGTATCAGTTGCGGGGGCAACAAATGGAATTATTGCATCAAATGGCACAAAATCCGTGGTCATCCATTCCCCAAGCGCCTGTGCGCCGATAACGGCAATTTGCTTGCCCATCGCATCATGAATTGAGATAGGAAGATTTGCTTCAAAATACCAGTTGCCGCGAGCTTCTCCTTGTACGCGGAGCGGGCTTGTCACAACCGCATTTGGTACGGGCTGTATCACATTTACTTCATTGATTTGGTTTGCGGGCGTAGGTGGCGGAGGCGGAGGATTTTGTACACCCTCTTGCTCTTTGGGAAAGAAGTAAAAAAATCCACCCAAAATAAGCAATACAACAATAAGGGCTGCAAATATTTTTTCTTTCATGTTCATAGTAACGATTATAGCCCGTTTCCGTTACGAATTCAAACGACAAAATTGATAAGCCGGCCCGGTACAAAGATTACTTTTTTGGGCTCCTTGCCCGCGAGCGCCGCCTTAACTTTTTCGCGTGATCGCGCACGTTCGGCTGCATCTTTTTCTTGTATGCCCGCTTGAACTTCGATAGTATCGCGCACCTTTCCATCAACTTGAATCACAAGTTTAAAGGTACTGTCTGTGATGAGTTTCGGATTGAATGACGGCCATGGTCCTTTGTGAATCGTTTCTTTTGATCCGCGCATTTCAAAAATTTCTTCAGTCATAAATGGCGCAAATGGTGCAAGAAGCAACAAAAATGCACTTTCAGCAAATGCGCTTCGGGCTTCTTCCATCTGCGTCAGCAAGACCATGAGTGAAGAAATAGCAGTATTGTATTGTAATGCTTCGATATCTTCGGTTACTTTTTTTATTGTTTTGTGGGCAAGTTTATCGGTTTTTTGATCCGTCTCCTTGGTAGGTGGTTCTTGATAATACTTCCATGCGCGAGCCAAAAAACGCGTGAGCCCCTTGATGCCATCATCACGAAAATCACCTCCCTCGGTAAGCGGCGCTAAAAACGCAAGATACATGCGCATGACATCGATGCCAAAAGCGCCAAAATAATCATCAGGGTTCACCACATTGCCTTTTGATTTTGACATCTTGGCGCCATCTTTCGTGATAAGCCCATGCGCACGAAAACGCTGCATCGGCTCGCCGCCTTTGCTTTTGGCAAAATCGACAAGCTTCAGATCATGCAAAGCCATTGAGACAAAACGCACGTAGAGCAAGTGAAGTACTGAATGCTCGGCCCCACCGATATACGAGGCGACAGGCAACCAGCGACGTGCGCGCTCAAGTCCGCACGGTTCTTTGTCATTTTTCGGATCGAGATATCGCACGTAGTACCAGCTCGAATCCAAAAATGTATCACATACATCAGTCTCACGGCGCGCTGGCTTGCCACACTCGGGGCACTTGGTCTCATAAAACTCGGGGAAGTTGGCAAGTGGCGATTTGTCAGTCCCGGTAGGACGAAATTCTTTGACGTCAGGCAAGAGTACCGGCAAGTTTTCCTCGCGCTCGGGCATCCATTTGGCGCAAC